>Ga0209955_1000577_pt1 | contig 12579 bp, 9 predicted proteins | sample SalPonA_A_H2O_MG_FD_185716 | JGI IMG/M metagenome (GOLD analysis project Ga0209955, IMG submission 185716) | Water microbial communities from South San Francisco under conditions of wetland restoration - Salt Pond MetaG R2A_A_H2O_MG (SPAdes)... | ecosystem: Environmental > Aquatic > Non-marine... | reverse complement strand
AGCTTCGTTCAACCAGATACCATCCCACCACTTCATAGTTACTAAATCTCCAAACCACATGTGTGCAAGTTCGTGTGCAATTACACTTACAGATCTTGATAGCTCTTGCCTAGTTGCTTTAGATTCGTCGATGAGAAGCAAGCTTTCTCTGAAAGTAACTGCACCTACATTTTCCATTGCCCCCATTGCAAAATCAGGTATAGCTATGAGGTCTAGTTTCGAACCTGGATAAGGAATTTTATAATAGTTTTCAAAAAACTCTAATATTTTCAACCCAGCTTTTCCGGCAAAACCTGTTTGATGCGAAAAACCAGGCCTATGAATAATTCTTATTTGCGTATTACCTACATTTCCAATTTCTGTAATCTCAAGTTCTCCAATTACAAAAGCTACTAAGTATGTAGACATTATCATTGAATCCACATAAGTAGTTTGGACTTTCCCATCTTCGAGTTCTTTTTCTTCAAGAACTTTTTCATTTGATATTCGTAGATATTTTTTATCAGAAATTAATGTCATTGAAAATACTGCTTTATATTCTGGTTCATCCCAGCATGGAAAAGCATTTCTTGCTGATGTTGGTTCAAATTGAGTTGTTGCGAGCCATTTTTCATTATTATTTAAATCTAAAAACTGACTTTTATAAAATCCTTTTAAATCATTTGTGATATTTGAGGTAAATTCAAGTTTTAGAGAGTATGAGCCAATTGAAAGAGTGTTTTTAGAAATGAAAGAAATTCTTTCTAAATCTCTTAAATATTCACAATCTAAACTAATTTGAGATTCGTTTGAATCAACTAAGTAAGCATTTGTTATCTCTATATCAATTGCATTTACTTCAAAAGAAGAAGTTTCTTCAACTATCTCTAAATCAACAGTTTGAGAACCCTTGTAATTAAAGCTATCCAAGTCAACATCTAGCTTGACTTGATATCTTACGGGTTTAGCGACCTTTGGTAGCAGTGCTTTATTCATCTTTTCTCCAATCAATGTGTATGTATTCGTCTGAACTTAAAAGCTGTACAGTATGACTCCCAAAAAAATCTCTCTGAGCTTGAATTAGATTTGATGGGTTGTCACTAGAACTCAAGTTAAGGTACCAATTCAAGCTTGAAGAAAAAACTGGTAGCGCAATATCTTTTGACAACGCATCTCTAACCAAGTTTTTGACAGCATCCAGATTTACTTTAAGTAAACTATGCAATTCCTCTGATCGTAAAAAGTCTTCTGAGGTATCGTCAATTTTAATTAATTCATCGAGCATCTCAGACCTAATAATACACCCACCACTCCAGTTCTTAAAAATATCTACAAAATTAAATGAAAATTTATTAACTTCGTTGTAACTCCAAATTATTGTGAGACCTTGAATCATTGAAGATATTCTTCCAAAGTATAAAGACCTTGCCACTAAGTTAAATATCTCTGTTTTTTCACTACCTTGAGGACCTACTGTATTGTCTTGTTTAAATAATTTTTCGTCAAGTTTCCAATAATCACCGGCATTACTTTGAACTCTTGCATCATAAGCTGCAAATATTGAGGGGGCAGTTATACCTAAATCAAGAGCTGTTTCCACTGTCAATCTTCCAGTTCCTTTGTTGTTTGCAGAAGGTTTTATTAAATCAATGATAAATTTCTTTCCCTCTTTTTTCCTAAGTATTTCGGATGTAATTTCAATCAGATAAGAAGATTGATTCAAGATTTTAAGGGAGTCAAAAAAATCTGCTATCTCTAGATTTGTATATCCTGATTTTTTTAATAGAAAGTAGCTTTCAGCAATTAGTTGCATTTCTGCATACTCGATCCCATTGTGGACCATTTTTACGAAATGACCTGAACCAAATCCCTCGTAGAAACCTATACAGGCATCTGCAGCTTTTGCTGAGATTGATGACAATAAATCAATCAGATTCTCATCAAGATTTTTATTTGAACCGACCATTATGGCAGGACCATTTCTTGCACCCTCTTCTCCACCCGAGACACCCATGCCAACAAAGTTTATTTTTTTCTCGGCTAGTGAATTTCCATGATTAATACTTTCTTGATAAAAAGAGTTACCACCATCGATAATGACGTCACCTTCATCTAATAAATCAGAAAGTTGATTAATGATATTGTGAGTAGGTTCCCCAGATGGAATCATTAATAAGATATTTCTTGGACGAGCAATATTTTCAACTAACTCCTTGAGGGTTGTGTACCCTGAAAAATTGGTACCAAACTCTTTTTTTATAGAGTCTAATTTTTCAGTTGAAGCATTGTAAGCCTTAATATTTGTACCTTTTTCGGAGATATTAAGACCAATATTTTTACCCATTACACCGAGTCCGATTAATCCAATTTCACTCAGCATTTTGTGGATCCCTTATTAAATTTAAATCTTTCAATTTTGTGACCAATTTACTTCTTATTTTTATATCAATTAATAATAATTCAGAACTATTTTTTACTTCCAGAATTTCACCGAATCTATTTACTTTGTCTAAGTTTTTTGGTTCAACTAAAAAAGAGCTCATTTGGGTGTCCCCATAGATTTCTGTTGAAATCTTCTCAATAAGTTCTTCTATACCAATGTTTTTTAATGATGAAATAAATAAAGCTTGAGGGTATCTTTCTGATAGGTCATTTAATGAAGCTTGGTCAATTCTATCAACTTTATTAAATACCATCACTTCATTGGCTGTTACTTCAATTTGTTCAAGAATTTCTCGAACAGTACCAATATGCATTTCAGGAATTGCTGTTGCAGCATCAACTACATGAATTAATAAATCTGCGCTCGTAGCAACTAGTAGCGTAGATTTGAAAGACTCAATTAATGTAGTTGGCAGGTTTTGAATAAACCCAACAGTGTCTGATAATATCAACGGCTCTTGTATATCTTTAATAGGAAGCTCTCTTTGCAGTGAGTCCACAGTAGCAAATAGTTCATCAGCAGCATATGCATCAGAATTAGTCAATGATTTTAATAGAGTTGATTTCCCAGCATTTGTATAACCAACTATAGAAACCAGCGGGGTATTCTTTTTCTCTCTTGAGCTTGCTTGTAGAAGCCTTTGTCTTTCTATTTTTTTAAGCTCTTTCCTCAGTTTGTTAATCCGATTATCTATCAATCTACTATCAGTTTCTAGTTTTGCTTCTCCAGGTCCTCGTGTCCCTATTCCTCCACCTTGTTGATTCAAGGTTTTGCCTAAACCTGCAAGTCTGGGTTTTAAATAGACGGACATTGCAAGTTCAACCTGTAAATTTGCCTCTTTAGATTGGGCGTGTAAAGCAAATATATCAAGAATTAGACCAGTTCTATCAACTACGTCACACTGAAAAATAGCCCGAAGCTCCTTTTGTTGATTGGGGCTAAGTTCACAATCAAAAACAACAACATCAATATCATTTGCCTTTGACAGGTCTTCAAGTTCAATAATCGAGCCTTTGCCAATAAAAGTTTTTGGATCAATTCGATCAATTCTTTTGGTCTGGATAATAGTTGGATTTGATCCAGCTGTTTTTACCAGACTTGTGAGTTCTTTTAATGATTCTTCACGATCTGCCCTTGTTTGATTTTTTAAAATAATTCCAACAAGCAAGGCTTTTTGCACTGTTACAAAAATATCTTTGTCAGATACCGTTAGTAACCGTCTGTCAGTTTGATTAGGATTATTATTTCTTTGATTCAACTATTTAAGAGTATCCAAAATTTTTTTATATGAAAGATATATTTTTTGAATGTTGGCGGAGGTGGACGGGAATCGAACCCGCCAAAGACTTTTACACCTTTCACCAGTTTTGAAGACCGGGGAGCCCACCAGGCGCTCATTCACCTCCATTATTAAGACTAATTGTATAAAAAATTTTAGATTGAATACAATTATGTAATATGGAAAACTTTTCATCATTATTTTTAAGACTTAAAAAAGAAAGAGGATTGTCTAACAAGCAAATAGCCTCTTTCACTGGTGCAGAATTAAAAGAAGTAAAAAAATGGGACGCTGGTACAAGTTTTCCAACAGACAAAAAAGTAATTATTGCACTCGAGGGTTTATTAGGAAAAGAGGTAATGGATACACTTGAAGACTTATCTAGTTATAACCAAGTAACAACTAACTCAAACGATGTAGAGGATTCACTATTTAAAATTGATAAAGATAAAAAGGTAGATTTAAAGTCAGGCATCTTTAATCGATTTAAGTCAGAAAAACAGGAGACTAAAGAGATTCCTCAACCCGAACTATTCAGGTATGAAAATATCGAAGATTCACAAAATCTTGAAGAACTCGAAGCTAACACACAAAAAGAAATCTTTGAAACTGCCTTGGATGAAAGACCCTACATTGAAGATTCAAAACAATTAGGTTTTTATCTGACAAGGAATGTCAAAACCTTTTTGGGGTTAATTTTTATTACTGTGTTAATCACTCGCGGATTTAGGTTATTCCTGGACTCTATCAAAATGATAATAGATAACTTATTGTGACACTATATAAACTGAGTGGAGCAGGATTAGGACTCTCAGTCTTGTCGATAATAGCTGGAGCAATAGTTAGAGCTACTGGTTCCGGAGATGGGTGTGGATCTTCTTGGCCAAGTTGTAATGGGCGAATCATACCTTCTCTTAATTCAGCTGCAGAGCAAATTGAGTTTTCCCATCGTGCCATCAGTGGATTGTTGCTAATCATCACACTTGCTATTTTTCTAAAATCCTTTAGTCCGTCAGTAAATGGGGTTCAAAAAAAAGTTATTAATTACCTCACTTTTTTTGTAATATTTGAAGCCCTGATAGGAGCTGTAATAGTGTTATATGAGTGGGTTGGATTAAATAGCTCCATACCTAGGGTTATTGCTGTACCCCTTCATCTGGTAAATACTTTTGGATTGCTTGCTATGTATACTGTAATTTTTAAACTATCAAAAAATTCTGAGAAACGGATTATAAACTTAATTGATAGAAATTTTAAAATAGTCACATTTTTATTTATTCTAGCTGGAGCGACAGGGTCAATAGCTGCACTTGCAGATGTATTGTTCCCCAGCGAGTCATTTGTTAGTGGTCTAGTAGATGACTTTGATACTACTTCAGCTCTACTAACAAGACTAAGGGTTCTACATCCGCTAGCTTCAACAGTTTTATCTATTTTACTTTTTCTTGAATCAAACAGGCTTCAAAATTTTTTCAATATAAAAACTTTTGAAATAAAATCCTTAGTTATTTTGGGCGTAGCATTAGGTACATTGAATGTACTTATGAATATAAATATTTTTTTAAGTGTAATACATCTATTGATAGCAGATCTACTTTGGATTACATATATATACAAAAGTTTGGAAAAAAGTTATCAATTTGAAATAAGAACAAATAATTCCACTATCGATTAGGTTTATATCAAAAATATGTTTATCCTTACATTTCTGTAACTAGAAATGATAATTAAAGGTCAAATTACTAATGGTAACTAAAACAATACCGGCAAAGCCAAAAACTTCTAAATTGGAAGAGCAAATTGCTGTAGATGAAGAAAGCTTAACACCCGAACAAGAAGCAGCCGCAAAAGAGAAGGCCAAATCTCTCGTTAAAAAGCTTGCAGATGACAGAGGAAAGTTAACAACAGACTTAGTTAGTCAATACTTGACAGCAATTGGTAATTTCGATCTTTTGACTGCAGAACAAGAAGTTGAGCTTGCACAAAAAATTGAATCTGGTGAAAAAGCCTCAATCAAAATTGAGAAAAAACAATTTAAAGATAAAAAAGGTGAAATCAGGCTTAAAAGAGATAGAAAAAAAGGCGCTGAAGCAAAAGACGCTTTTTTAACAGCAAACCTTCGACTTGTAGTTGCTAATGCTAGAAGATATGCGAATACCTCTGGAATAGATTTTCTTGACCTCATTCAAGAAGGAAATCTAGGCTTAATTAGGGCTGTAGAAAAATTTGACTGGAGAAAAGGTTTTAAGTTTTCAACATACGCCACCTGGTGGATTAGACAAGCAATCACAAGAGCTATTGCAGACAAATCAAGAACTGTCAGAATCCCAGTTCATCTGCATGATACCATGGCGGCTGTAAGGGCAGCGCAAGCACAATTAAAGGCTGAGTTAGGTAGAGATCCTAAACCACAAGAAATTGCTAAAGAAGCAGGTGTTGGTGTGGACAAGGTAGAACTTGCTTTGAGTGTAGCTGATACTGTATCGCTTGAACAACCAGTTGGAGAGGATGGAGCTCAATTAGGAGATTTTATTCAAGACGAGGATGCTAGCGACCCATCGTTAATTGTTCAGGACCTAGATGTTGCTGAGAGCTTAAGGGAAAGTATTAGTAGGCTACCGGAAAGAGAAGGAAGAATTTTAGCATTGAGGTATGGATTTTACGATGGTGTTCCTAGAACCCTGGAAGAAATTGGCGAAGAATTTGATTTAACCCGAGAAAGAATTAGACAGTTAGAAAAACTAGCACTTTGTCGTCTTAGACATCCTTCATTTGGAATCAGAGAGCAAGACTTAGTTTAAATCGTATAAAGAGTTTCTAACTTTCTCTAACAATTGTTAATCTATAAACATGTTTGATTTACTCAATATTGCTATTGATTCAGCAATCAGTTCTGGTGCGAAATATTCAGATGCAAGAATACTTGTTTCTAAATCTAGAAATATTGCCGCTAAAAATGGTGAGGTAGAGAATTTTAATGAGTCTGAAAAAATCGGCCTAGGTATAAGAGCTTTAGTGGGATCCTCATGGGGTTTTTATTCAACCTATGATTTATCAAGAGAATCCTTAATCTCATCTGGGAAAAAAGCATTTGAAATAGCTAAAGCCTCTGCAGTTGTCTCAGGCAAAGAAACACCTTTTGCAGATGTTCCTGTAGTTCAAGATGAATACACAACCCCTCATGAGGAAAATCCATTCAAGGTATCATCAACAGAACAGATAGACTTATTAGTAAATTCAACAGAACAAATGAAAAAATTAGGGAGCTCAAGATCCTCAGGACGTCTTGACTTCTGGGATACTGAAAAATGGTTTTGTTCCAGTCAAGGTCATGAAATTTTTCAAAATATAATTGAGTCCGGGGGAGGTATATCCTCTTTATCAGTTGGAGATGGTGAAACACAAATAAGATCTTACCCCCAATCTTTTGGTGAGTATAGAACTGGTGGATGGGAAGTCATAAAATCATTTGAGTTTGGGAAACACACACAGAGATTAGCTGAAGAATCACAGCGTCTATTAGTTGCACCTCAGTGCCCCGAAGGAGTAATGGATCTTATTTTAGAGGGTAGTCAACTAGCTCTGCAAATTCACGAATCAGTAGGACATGCAATTGAGTTGGATAGAATTCTTGGTTGGGAGGCAGCATATGCGGGTACATCTCACTTAGAGCTAGATAAATTGAACAAACACAGGTACGGGTCTGAGCTGATGAATATAGTTGCTGACGCAACTCTTCCCGGGGCTTTAGCAACATTTAAGTATGACGATGAAGGAACTCCAGCACAACGTGTTGAAATTGTTAAAGAAGGAATTTGGACAGGAGTTTTATCAGGACGAGATAGTGCAGCTATTGCTGGAGTAAAGCCAGGAGGGATGGTCAGAGCAGATGGGTTTTCAAGACTGCCAATGGTGAGAATGACAAATGTAGGATTGCTACCAGGTGAATCTTCTCTAGAGGAAATTATTGAATCTACTGACAATGGCATTTATATGGAGACAAACAGATCATGGTCAATCGATGATTTGAGATTGAATTTTCAATTTGGGTGCGAGGCTGGTTGGGTAGTTAAAAATGGAAAAATAATTGATATGGTAAAAAACCCAACCTATACAGGGATAACACCTGAATTTTGGGGAAATATGGATATGCTTGCGAATGAAAACGAGTGGGTATTTTGGGGAACTCCAAATTGTGGAAAAGGTCAACCAAGTCAAATTGGTCATACAGGACACCCCGCTTCACCTGCCAGATTTAAAAATACAAGAATTGGAGTCAGAGGTTGAATATTTGGAAAGAGGTGCTCGGTGATTTACAAAAACAAATTCCAAATAGTGTTGAATGCGAACTAAAGATGATGCATTCTAAAAGTGCACTCACTAGGTTTGCAAATTCACATATCCATCAGAATGTCGACGAGGAGTCGGCAGATGTTTTTTTGACAATACATAAAGATGGTAAAACCATCTCTAGGTCAAAAAATATTACAGGAATAAAGAGTTCAAAAGAATTTGTAAAAGAAGCTCTTGATTCATTAGATGAAAGCCCCAAAGACACAACCTGGGCAGGACTTACAAGCAAGTCTGAATCATATGAAGGCTTTCAAGAATTGCATGAAGCAAACCCAGAGGAAAGGGCAAATTTAGTAAGAGATTTTGTTAAAGAAGGCGAAGATATGAATGCTGCTGGATACTGCTCAACATATTTGAATAATTTTTTTATTTGGAATACAAATGGACTTAATTCATCTGATACATCTTCGAGTGCATTTATTGATGGAATATTTAGAACGGATACTTCGGCTGGATCATCCCACAGGGGAGCTGTAAATATAAATAATCTAGATGCCTCACAAACAGGAAAAGAAGCAGCGAAGCTAGCTGTTGATAGCCAAAATCCAATAGACATTGATCCAGGAAAGTATGAAGTAATCCTTGGTCATGAGGCTGTAAGTACAATCTTGGTATTCTTATCTGTTTATGGGCTTAATGCAAAAAGTAAGATTGATGGAATGAGTCCAATATTGCTAAATGAAAATCAGTTTGATGAAAAGATTAATCTAATCGACACACCAGAAGATAGTGAGTCTATTGGGTTTAAAATTGATGCGTCTGGTGCCAAGAAATATAATTTAGAAATTATTAAAAATGGTGTGCCGAGTACCTATTTTCACACTAGAAGGACATCTAAAGAGTTGAACATGGAAAATACACACCATGAATTTTTTGGAGTTGATGACTATTTCGGGGGGATAGGTACAAACTTGAACCTTGATAAAGGTAATGTAAGTCACAGCGACATGATTTCTAGTGTTAAAAAAGGAATTTATATTAACGAATTTTGGTACTGCAGAGTACTAGATCCTATAACACAGGTTGTGACAGGCTTAAATCGAAATGGGTCATTTTTGATTGAAAATGGAAAAATTACAAAACCAATTGGTCGACTTAGATTTACTCAAAGCTTTATAAAATCTTTAAGTCCGGGAAATGTAATTTCTGTTGGAGATAAATCTAGATATGCTGACTCAGAATTTGGAGAAGGGATGTTAAAAGTTCCTAAATTACATCTAAAAGAATTTAATTTTACTGGCGGTGTTTCTGGTTAATTTTGAGTATTTTGAGGGTAATAAACCCTTAATAATACCGCACAGAGGCGGATCTAACATTGTGCCTGAAAATACAAAACATGGACTTGAATTCATATCAGAAGAAGGATTTACACATTTTGAAACAGATTTAAGAATGTCTAAAGATGGAGAAATATTCCTACATCATGACGACTCCTTTGATAGAACAACTGACGTCAAGGGTAAAGTAAGAGATTTCAATTGGAATGATATCTCAAAAATAAATGCCGGATTCCAGTTTTATAAACAAAAGGGTTTTCATAATATGCAAACAAATTTTATACGTTTAGCTGATGCTCTTGAGTTCAATAAAGATTTGAAGTTTAATTTAGATTTGAAACAATCTGGCATGGCTACGCATGTTGCTGAAATTATATTTTCATTAAAAGCAGAAAAGAGAGTATTAGTATCTTCTTTCAGCCCAAAACGACTTGATGAATTTTTGAATGTAACAAAAGGAAAAATTTTATCATCTGGAACCTTTAGGGAAAACGCTATTGGAAAGTTTTTACCAAACAAAGTTAGGAATCTTAAAGTTCAAGCTTTACAATCTCCATACACCTGGAGGGGCCTTCAGATTCATTCCAAAAAATTATGGGAATTTTGCAAGTTAAATAACCTCCAACTTCATATATGGACTGTAAATACACTAGAAAAATTTCAACACTGCCTTGATATCGGCTGTGATGGAGTGATAACGGACGAGCCAATAATGCTTAGAAATTACCTTAATTCGAAAAGTTAAATTGTATTATTCTCAATAAATTTCTTTGCTTCTGAAAATATGTGTTTTTTTCTCACTGGGTCAAGCCTGTCTAATGAGCGAGTCAAAAGTGACAATCTTGGATTAGATTGGTAAAAGTCTCTATTTTTTTCTGTGAAGCTCCAGTAAAGCCCATCTAGTGTGTCACACCAATCACCTCTTTTATAATCACTCATCTTGAGAATATAGTTTGAACCACATGTATAAGGCTTTGTTGACATTAGCCCTCCGTCAGCATAAGTTGCCATGCCAAACACATTTGGTACCATAACCCATTCTGAGGAGTCAATATACATTTCCATGAACCATTTGTAAATTTCTTTAGGATTCACACCACAAAGATTCATGATATTGCTTATAACCATAAGTCTTGGGATATGGTGTATGTACCCATCTTCAAGTGTGGTTTTGATGCAATCATCAAGTGGGACAATTCCTGTTGTTCCGTCATACCACGATGAGGCCAGCTTTTTCTTATTACCCCAATAGTTACTGTTTAACTGATTAAGACCTTCCTCTTGGTAGATACCCCTCACAAATTCTCTCCACCCAATAATCTGACGAATAAAACCCTCAAGTGAATTTAGAGGAATTGAGTTTTTATCTGCATACTGAACAGCTTTATCGATGACTTCTGTTGGTGTAATTAAACCAATATTAAGAAATGGACTAATACAGCTATGGAATAAAAAATTTTGCTCTTGTTGCATCGCATCTTCATATCTTCCAAAATTCTCAAATCTACTTTTTAAAAACTCATCAAGCTGTTTCAATGCGCCTTTTCGAGTTACAGGGAACCATATTTTTTCTAAACTGCCTGGATGATCGTTAAACTTAGTAGATATTATTTGCTTAACACTTTTATGGTGGCTTGACACCTCAGGTTGGAGTAGCTCAGGGATAATTGTATTTTTAGGAATTTTTTTTCTATTTTCCTCATCAAATGACCATTTTCCTCCTACGGGCTTATTTTCTTTATCCACCAATAGTCCAAGTTCTTTTCTAGCTTTTTGATAAAAAGATGCCATCCTATATACTTTTTTCCCTTTAGCCATAGCTTTAAAGCTATCTCTATCGAATATGAACATAGGAGTTTTGTATATTTCAATATCTATATCTGCTTTTGATATAGTGTCAAGAAATACTTTTTCAAAAGACTTATCTTCAATTTCAAATATATTTATTTTTTTAATATTTTTTGAAGCAAGGAATTTAAGTAAAAAAGATATATAATCATCTGAGTCATCTCGTTGATCAAGTTTGTAATAGTTGGTTTTTATTGATTTTTTAATAAGTTCATCGTTATATTCCCGCATTGCAGCTAAAAATAAGTAAATTTTGGATTTATGGTATTTGAAAGTAGTACACAATCCTTGATCTTCAGCCATAAATACTTCATGACATCCATTTTGAATCAAATAATCTGGTTCAAATAGCTGATTTCCTAGTATTACAAAAAAATTACTCTGCATCTATCTATAACTTAGTTAACATTAAAAATAATAAGAAAGTACATTTTAATGTAAACATAGGGGGGACAATGAACTTAGAATTACTTAATCGTGGATTTATTCCTGAAGAAATTTGCTTAAACCTTCCTGACACATTCTCAGACGTCGAGCAGCTAGCATTAGAGCTGCCTAAAGTCTTAGCTAATGAACAAATCGAAAGCAGAGTTTTACGACTTGAGGTTGAAAAAAATGTCGATGATTTAACAGTACCTCAACTAGAGAGGGCAATGCTGGTCTATTCGTACATCGGCCATGCTTTTATGTGGGGAAAAAAGAATGATTTAAATGTAATACCACCTCAGATTGCTAAAACATGGCATAAAATTTCAACAAAATTAGAGAGACCACCCATTCTTTCTTATGCATCCTATGCACTGAACAATTGGAAAATGCTTGACTCTTCCCAACCGTTCGATCTAGAAAATATAGTTATAGTACAGAATTTCTTAGGTGGTGTTGATGAAGATTGGTTCATCATGATTCATGTAGCGATAGAATACGAGGCGAAAGAAATATTATCAGCACTAAAAAAATATTTTTTTGACTCTGGTGTGGCTACAGATCTCGAGGACGCCTTGCAAAGTATAAAAAAAATTAACCATACTATGAATCGAATGCCTGAAAAGTGTGACCCTTTCATTTACTACAACCGCGTAAGACCATATATCTTCGGATGGAAGAACAACCCAACAACACCTGAGGGAGTTATTTACGAAGGAGTTGATGAATATGATGGGAAGCCGCAGATATTTAGAGGGGAAACAGGAGCTCAAAGTTCAATTGTCCCAATGTTAGATGCTTTATTAGGGGTGACTCACTCTGATGATCCATTAAAAGAATATCTTGATGAAATGAGGCTATACATGCCCAAAGAACATAGAGATTTATTAAATGAATTAGATTCTTGGTCACAAACTGAGAGAAGTGCAACATTTGATTCAATAAGCAACGAAGATAAAAATCTAATAGACGAA
>Ga0209955_1000573_pt1 | contig 12622 bp, 10 predicted proteins | sample SalPonA_A_H2O_MG_FD_185716 | JGI IMG/M metagenome (GOLD analysis project Ga0209955, IMG submission 185716) | Water microbial communities from South San Francisco under conditions of wetland restoration - Salt Pond MetaG R2A_A_H2O_MG (SPAdes)... | ecosystem: Environmental > Aquatic > Non-marine... | reverse complement strand
ACTCGGAAAGCCTCTCGCCTTCGGCGAGTTAAAAAGAAAAGGGCCGCTCTATGAGCGGCCCTTTTCTTTTTAATATGGTCGGAACGAGAGGATTTGAACCTCCGACCCCTGACACCCCATGACAAAATATTTTAAATACAAATTATTGATAATAACGTCTTATTCACTATTTTTCATATACTTGCTGATTTTTTAATATTTCATGGGATCTTAACAAATTTCATAAAACATCACTATAATGGCCACATATATGGCCACACGGTGTAAATATGGGAAATTTAACAAGACTAAAATGGGAACAGTTCAAGTCAAAGGGGAAAGTACGCACGGAACTGCACCACCCTGCCGAAAAAGGCCTGTATTTCATAAAGCTTGCCAAAGGTGGATCTTGGCGTCTTCGTTTGATGATCAACGGAAAACGTGTCACGCGCACAATCGCCGATGCTCAAACGCTGCCAGCACAAGCGGTTGAGCTTGCAAGAGCATTAAAGGAACAATTAAAAGCCCCAAAAAACACCTTCGAACCTTGCTTGACACAAACTTTTTTTGAACATGTCTACACCCCTCACATGAAGAGAGTCTCCAGCACCGGGCAGGAAACTCTTAACATTATCAAGAACAACTTCGGCCATCTCTTCGACAAACACCTGACCGAGATAACGGTCGATGATATTCGAGCATGGGAGCGTAAAAGAGATACCAGTCGCGCAACTATGAAGCGGGATCTAGGCGCGTTCAAAGCGATGTTAAATTACGCTGCCGGACAAAAGGCAGGCGACCCCAACGACCGACCCGTTATCGAACATAACCCAATAAAAAATATAGTTCTCTCAAGAATGAGTACAGAACAACGACTTCGCAAGCAGCGAGACGAAGAGCGGATGAATCTCAAACGAGACCTTCTTGGAGAAAAGGAGCGCATGAAGATTCAGAATGGTCTTTCAGAATACGACGATTTAAAGCGTCAGCAACGTGAGCGTAGCATCAAGCATGGCAAGCCAAAACTCAGGGACCTTAGTTCAGTTCACTATGGACACTGGTTCATTCCTTTCTGCCATATCGCTCGCTTGACGGGTATGCGCCCTGCAGATGTAAGGCGTCTTAGATGGGACAATATCAGAAAAGATGATAGGAATGGAATTGAGGTGTTGAAGTTTACACCGAGTAAAACGGCACATCACCCGGATCCTATAGAGGTGCATTTCCCAATTAAAGCCGAGTTAAAATTTGTTCTTGATAAGTGTCGAGAAGACCGGTTTTCAGACTCCGAGCTAATGTTCCCCTCCGAGAGAATAGCCGGGACATTAGACAAGAACGCCTACCAGACACATTGGACTCAAGTAAAAAAACTCGCGGGAGTTTCTCCGGCTACAGACTTCTACTGCTTCCGCCATAATTTTATTTCTGATCTAGTTACTAGGGGTCTTCCTCTACTTGTAATCGCCAGGTTGGTCGGTCACAAAACGACAGATATGATTGCCAAGAACTATTACAAACAGGACCTCGATGATCTAGCGAGATATTTTTAATAGAGGTAATCGCATTGATCACTGATCACCGCCCGAAGTTAAGTTCGTCTTGGAAAATCGCTCAACGCAATAAAAAGCGCGAATTAGAACCTAAACTTAGAGCACTAATCGTTCTTCGACGGAGAAGATGATGACTAAAATGACGTTGCTGACTGATCAAGAAGGAAAAGAGGCTCGAGAAGAAGAGGACGCAGACCTTGGAAAAAGATGGCAGCAGTTTGAGCTGCTGGCGAGTCTCTTTGTCGAATCTCGCGAGGCCAGTCAAATCTCTACAGCCTCAGCAATAAAGAATATTTGCAAAATAGCAGACTCAGCCATAGCGAACCATGGATTGCCGGAGAAGGCTGTAAACGCACTTACAGGACAGTTTGTGCGAAGTTGCTTCGCGTCTGTTTCCGCAGAAGGCCCACAGAATGGCCAAAATCGAATTCTCGCTTCGTTGGTCGAGAAGGCACATCCAATACTTTCTGCCCGAGGTTATAAAACGGCTCCAAACCGCGGGGGGGAGGAAACCGCTTTCGAACACCAATCGAGGGTGCTCAGTTCTTTCGGTATTGATTTAAATGAACGGACGATCCGCTCATACATCTACCGAGAGCGGAGTTAATTGAAAAAAAGTCTGATCCAGGAGTCATAATAAGCCCGGCAACTACAGCAAGGATTGCTCGATCTACACTTATTTGACCTCTCTCCAAAACACATTCCCGTTGTCGCGCATTACATCAATGACAACCGGCAGAAGACTCATCAATAGGTCTGTGCAGTCGTTGATTTGAGATCCGTTGATGAAACTATTCCAAGTTGCACCACCATGCATGAGCTGATGTTAACGGAGCAGCGTTATAGTCTGTAATCTAAAATTCTCTCATAGAATTAGCGCCCCAAGTCGAGTCCAGTCCCACCGCAGCGCACGCAACCGTCACCAGCACAGTAACTGCACTCTTCAATTTCAATATTTCGCGGGTCCGAATATCCTTTATTAGGATTTTTATCGGAAGGTGACTTGCTCTCCGACGCATCTCCCGTAGCCTCTACCTGTATTTGTTTCGGGATGGGGCGCTTCCTCGGCGCATGTGCTGCCGGTGGGGCTGGCGAGCCCTTCTGATTACTCTGCTGCGGACGTGAAGAGTGATTCTTTGAACCACTTTTAGAATGATTTGTGTCGACCTTTGCCTCAGGCCTAGACCTCGGTTTAGCGACGATAAATAAGACTGCAATAATTCCAGCGAAAACTATGATTACCATTAAGAGATCATTGCTTGTTTCGTTTCCGGACTCAGCAAGATCTTTGGCTGCACTTGTACCGTAACTTTTGTTAGCCAGATCGTTCTGCTGTTGCTGTTGCTGTTGCTGTTGCTGTTGCTGTTGCCTTCTAATATCGAGCAACTTTTGATTCGCGAGGAAGCTTTTACCGATTGAAGCACAGTTATTTAACGCCGACTGAAGGGCCGCCGAACTTCCAATTAATGAAATTTGCGCAAGTACCCGACTAAGAGTTATCTTTCCTGCGTTGTCATACGCCTCCTCGTTAAAAGTGAAATAATTTGCGCTAGCAAAGCGCTGATACATTACCTTCGTTAAAGGTCCGGCTAATGCGACCTCTCCGCTGTCTTTATCCGTTAGAGCGTTGGCATTACCCGCAGACCTATTACCTATGTACAGGTATAGATTTGTCGTTCCTCCAACAAGAAACTTCGCATATTTCCGCGGGTCTGTTGGGCGAAAATACCAATAGTCTGGTTCGGGAACTTCGCTAGTACATACCCAATTCAGAAACAATGTCCCTGCCGCATCGTCAATGCTCAAGAAAATCTGATCTTTGCGATGGAACTCTTTGTATTCCGCAGAATACGCTGGAGTGAAGATCGAAAAACAGTAGATTCCGAAGCAAAGTAATTTAAGTGAAACGGTGAAGGTTTTGTGAAACAATCTCTCTTACCTCATTCACTGGACGGTCCCTCAAAAGATTAAGCAATTTCTCTAACATACCATCACCAAATTCACTCTTAACCTTATCCTGATCGCCCTTCGAAAATTTGCCGTTCTCTAAACAAGCTGCCGCAAATCGCCAAAACTCATTTTCTCGATCTTGAAGCTCCAATGCGCGAACAATGCATCCATCAATATGCTTGCGGAAGTCAGCTTCAATCATTTTATCCAGCTGTTCTTTTCTCGCTAAAAACTCGAATCGGTCACCATTGAAGTAATTTGCAAAGTTTATAAGTGCCCTCGTACGGATAAGAATCGAGGGATGAGTAGCACTAGCGGCGTAGTCGTTAAACTTATCTTCCTTCAAGGCTGCTGCTTGAGAAGCAAAATAACTGATATCAAAACGAATCAATTCGCTTGGTAGCCCCGAAACTGTTTTCATCATTGCACGTACTGCAGTCTCAAGGCTCCCACACGCGATCATACCGATTCTATCTGCTGAGATTTCTCTGGCGCGTTTTACTCTGAGAGTTCTCAGTTCATCTTTCTCCAAGATCTCTTCACTGTGATTAAGTAGAAAGTGGCCTAATTCATGACCGATCACGAATGACAGCTCATCCTGCTTCATCAGCGTCACTAAACTGGAGCTCATTGAGATGATGAAGTCTGCTTCATCGCCGAGAAAACAGGATGCATTAACTTCTGGAGATGAATACACAAAAGCATCGGGCGTTAGCTCTAGGATGCCAAGGTTTTGTAGCGCATCGGACAACGCTGAGTAAATACCTGGAGTGATTTGGGGGCTAACTAGTAGGCCTGAATGACGAAAAATGTTGCGCAGTCTCTCCACACCTCTACTTGAAGCTACCGAATCGTATTTGAGGTCTCCAGAGTAACGGACGGTTTCTGCGAGATCAAAAGCGGATCTATCCATATTTCTTCCGCGCTTGTGCAATGAGATCCAACATTTTTTGAGCACTCTCACGCTCCGATTCATCTTGAATCACAGAGAGGCGGTGATTCCATTTATTAAACTCACCAAGCAGATGCTTTTTAGTCTTATCTGCGGGCCAACTAGAATCTATACCCAATAGATCCTCAACAGAGGACTGATGGGTGGTCGACGCAGATAAACCGACCAGTTTAGTATCACGCAATTTTTCTATTTTTTTCGGATCGAGCTTCAGCGCCTCTGAAATTGTGTTAATGGTTTTCAGCTCATTGGTGTCTGCTACGCCATCCGCCGCCATAACGTCATAACACAGCTCTAACGTTTCGTATTTAATACCGGTGTCGTCTAAATCGTTCAATTTTTTTGTCAAACTGCTTAAAGCTAGATCACCGTCTTTCGCTTTCTGGAAAGCGACCTTGAGAGATCCGTTGTAAAGTTGTTTTACTTTCTCTTTGCGACCATCCGGAACGTATTCCAAATTCTTTCTGATCCAACTTTGTATTATTTTTCCTTCACTTTCATCGAGTTCGCCATCAGCCATCGCTATCGCGATCGCTATTTGAATAGCCGTAGCTTTGGCCTCCTCCTCTTGTTCGGTTACCTCGAGATATCCAGTCTCTTCGAGCGTCAGCGTTCGAGTAATCGAACTAGTCCAAATTATTCCTTTATCTTCGCTGTGGAACCCCCCTCGAATCTTGGGCGGGTTATTGAAGTCAATTAAACGAACTAGAATTTTTAGCTTCCTACTCCCACTGTAGGGAGCTTGCAGAATTTCGGGGAGTACAACACCAATTCTCTCCCATTTAGGAAAACCGACATCGGGCGGCGTTTCGCCCATCTGCACCTGGTGTTGATATGCAAGAGTATCGGGCTCTTGAAACTGATCTAGAAAACAAAGAACTGGCTCGAGTTCGCCAGTAGTTTCGTCAAACACGGACGTTACAGCCGCAACATTCGTCTTTCGGGTTACGGGTATGATTCCTCTGGCAAAAATCTGGTAAGCAACGAAATCCTTAGAGGTATCGCGTTCCAATTTGATCTCAAAAGGCCCCATCCCCTTAAACTCTAGATCAATATTATCTTTGAACGAGCCATTACCAAATGTTGTTTTCACTGCAGCCTTGCCAGTGCTGAAAAGCGCGCTCAAAAGAGCGCGCCCCACTACTATGGCTATCCAGATTCCGATAAGTCCTAAAATAGCTTCCATCAGTTATTCCACCAAAAATTTTTCTATATCGCTAACTGACGAATCGCTTGCCTCAGCCGGACGCAAATCTATTTTGGTGACGCGACCACTCGCAACATCAGTAAACGAACATTTCATAATTTGGTTTTCGTCATAAGAGTAGGTGACTTTTACCTCTTGCCCCGCTGGCCGTCCTGAGGGGAGTTCCAAAATCCCGTCCCAAGTGATTTTTACGAAGCGCGGATCAGTTTCGGGAGCACTAGACTCTGTCACTCGACATCTTACCTCTGTCTGATCCTCATAAACTGTGTAGAACGATTTTGATTCTGAACACGGTATGCTGGCCCCTTTACTGATTATGATTGAATTTACTAGCTCATCTGGCCCGTTATTTTCTGAGTCCAATGATAGTGTCCCGAAGTACTTACTGGTCGCCTCTTGGACTTTCAAAGAGCCAACAGCGGCTTTTTGCGCAGCGTTTAGATAAACCGCATCTCCTTTATAAGCCGCATACAACGCAGCTCCCAGAGCGACAACCTCGTCGACGTTAACTGTTGATATCGGTTCTTTACCAAAAATTCGCCGAACATTGTTTTGAACTACAGGTATTCGCGTGGAGCCGCCGACGAGAAAAACACCTGCCAATTCATCAACGTTCATATCTGCTTCATAAAGAACACCTTCGCATAACGCGTCCACACGGGAGAGAAGTGAGCTTATCGATTCCTCAAACTCTGCTCGGCTGACTTCAATCATCTTTCTCGCTATTCGCATGCTTACGGCGTCGCGTTTGGAGAGAGCCTTTTTATCTTCCTCAGCATCAGTTAGCGTGTAATCTTCTGGCTCAAGCGTTTCGCCGTAAAGCCTCTCGTATTTTTCAAATACAAGCCTCTGAAGAGCTCTGTCGAAATCATCCCCCCCCAACTCGTCCAAACCATTAGTAGCAATTACCTCAACATCTTGACCCGATACATCAATTATCGAAATATCAAAGGTACCACCACCAAGATCGAACACAGCATATTTCCCGCGGAGACTCTCACCATTTTTAAAAGCGTAATAAAGCGCGGCAGCTGTGGGTTCGTTTATGATGTACCTAACGTTCAACCCAGCAGATTTCGCTGCAGCCATGGTTGCCTCGCGTGCCTCATGACTAAAGTTAGCAGGAATGGTGACTACCGCCTCACTCACCTGCCCAATTTCACTTTTTGCAACTTCTGCCATTTTTTTTAGGACAAGACTACTAAGAGTTGTAGGTGTGAATTCCTTATCATTGACCGTATAAGAGACACCCTTGCCCATCTTTCGCTTAAAGCGAGCCAATACATCTTGCCCAGGAACACCGTAATACTTACGGGCTTGCTCACCCACCTCAACTTTATTTCCCGATGTAATTTGAACGCAAGAGGGAGTGATATTATGTCCCGAGTCGTTATGAATTATTTTGGGAGTTCCGTTTTCATCGACAAAGGCTACAGCTGAGTAGGTTGTACCTAGGTCAATTCCGATAAAATATTTCATGAATTTTCGTCTCCGGGCTTAAACAGGCGCTGAAATTGCTACTTTTGACTTCCGTAAATAATCGTATCCATCGGGAAGCTCTAGCCTGAATCCAGGCTCTAAAACTTCTACAATTTGATACGGCTCACTGCCCTCAGAAACTGGCACTGTTGGCGGATCATTTTCTAGACCTTCAGTTTCAGCATAGTTTGACCCAAGAACTGGCAGATACTTTTGTACACCGCACTCGTAGATTGCGTCCTCGAGAAGAATGAGAGCATCCTTCAGGTCTTGATTTTCCGGCGCATCGATAACCATCGATGACAATTCCTTGTGTAACCGCAAATAACGACCCACGAAACGTTTGAATACAACGTAGTCGTATCCTTTTTTGAAACGTTCAATCTCCTTGTCTTTTTTATCTACACTGTCTTTAAAAATACCGACCATTTCTGTCACATTAGCAATTTTTTGTTCAAGCTGCCCGAAACGCTCATCAGATCGCTGCGAGACCTTAACCATCAATTCCGGCAGTGTTGAAAGCTTGTTTAAAGTTGGGGCAATATTACGGATTAAATCCGAATCGGTTGAAGATCCACTTGATTCTGAGGGAGCCGGTCTTAACTGCCTCTTCACTCTGTAAAACATCATGCCATTCATACCAAGAGAAACTATTAGCATCAGAACCAATGCAACGAACCAAAATCTTGAACTTTCATCTGGTGGTTGAACAGCCGTTTTTTCTAACGGGTCACGCTCAACACTGGCAGATGAAACGTTGGTATGCGCACTTGGCACTCCTGCATCACTAATTTGAGTTGCGGTTGGGAGGGGCTTTGATTCCGGCGTCCTACTAGCGGATAGGAAGACGACCGAGGCTATAACGACTAAAAATAATGCGAGAACACCTCCCGCAAGGAGAGCGTACTTTTTCTCAACTTTCATTCATGCTTCCTCATGGACTTTAACTATCCTTATAGACGGGAACTGCCGGAATTACAAAAAGCGAGACTAAAGCGGAATTTTAAAGCTCGTTCCCATTGACTGCTCACCATCACTCTGGCGAAAGAAAAATATAGATTTACTTGGCGTGAATGCGGAGACTCGCACCTATTAGTGAGAATCCATACGCTTTTAGCGGGCGCATTTCCATCGTATCCCAAAGCGAAGGACAATTCGTATCGAGAGCAGATTACAGGGGTCCACTGCATCGAATGGCCGCTGTTGCGGGATAGTGCTGAGCGTTAAGCAAAGAAACCATCAGATCTGGCTATGATATCGACATGTGTCAGATTGAGTATCATCTACAAATTACCGAGTTCAGAACATCATTTTCCATCAACTCGCTAGTTGGTGGAAAGATCGGATAACTTGGCCGAGTTACAAATGCCTCACAAATTCAAATGTGAGGAAATATCATGAAATTTGTTGAGCCGACCCCATCTCAACGTTTGTCTACTCTCAAGGCAGCAAACGCAGAAGAACGTTATGTTCTAAATGACGACCGAAAAGATTTTGTTCCGCTCTCTGATGCCACCATTTGGCGTCTGATTCAAAATGGAAAGTTTCCGAAACCCATAAAATTCGGACGTCGTTCTGCCTGGCGTCTAAGTGACCTTCTCTGGTTCTGTCACTTAGCAGGAGAATCAGAATGAGATTAATCACCGTTGTCACAACACACAAACCAACTGGCAAAGAGGCGTATGTTGACGAGAATAATGAGATTAGCTTTCGGTCTCTTGGGGCCAATATCGCGGGCCACGCCAAAACCATTGAAGCTGAGAACTCCGCCGAGCTCGTAGAAATCCTGAACAGCCTCAAGCAAGGCCAGTACATCATCCCCGACTACGTACCCGAGGCGGTATCGCGCAACGTGGACTTTGAGATAGTGACGGCTAAGAAATATGCCAAGCTGTTCTCAATACCTCAAACCGCTCCCGACTTCGGTGCTTTGCGCGAGCACGAGGGCACCTTCTACGTGGCGAAGGTTATGACCCCTGGCGTCTGGGTATTCGGCGACTGGCGACTCTTTGACCGTGATATTGATGAGCAAACCCCCAAGGCCTTTAGATCGATGTCCGATGAGCAGTGGCTCGAGCATATGGACACCATGATTTCAGGCTTTAGCAAGAGCGAGTATGTGATAGCGGCCTCGTCGAAGAGCCGCGTCTGCTTCGCCGGTGAACCCGAGACGGCCAAGGCCAGCACCAACGCGCATATCTTCGTTCTGTGCAAAAACACTCATATGAGTGACCGCGTCCGCAGTTCTGCCAAGGTAATGGCCAGCGAGCAAGGGCTCTCGTGGCAGAAGACTAACAAGCTCGGCCACAAAAGCGTGGCGCTTATCTTCGATACCGCTGTATTCACTCTCCATCGAGATTGCTACGAGGCACCGCCAAGGATCGCAGACAGTCGTTTGGACTTGCTACCGAGAGAGATAATGGTCCACAAGGGCAAAGTACTCGACTTGGACAAGGCTTTCCCCATCATTACCCAGGAGCGTGCCGCTGCCTCAGGAGCATACAAGGGTAGGTTCAAGATAGATGCTGATGGGCGAATCAGCGAGCGCGAATATAACTCTCTTATGCCCGACACTGTTATCCATTTAGAGGACAATACATTGAGCGTACTCGAATTTGTGAGTAGTGAAGAGTATGAGTGCAATGTGAAATATCGCTGCCAAGCGGCTTTTAGAGACAGCGTAAGTTGGAACGGTGTCCTGCGCAAGTATATCGACGCTCGGGTGATGCACTACGACCAAGGCACCGGCATTAGTCACTGGACCGCTATCCCTGTTTGGCAACCCGCAGCCGATCGTTATTTACGCGCTGAAGGAGGCCCTAGCAATGAGCGACTGATGGCTACAAAAGCTCTGGGTATTGTCCTTAGCGCTATGACGGCACAAGAGCTTGAGATACACGCGGATGATATAAAAGAGCGCTCAGGGGCTACTAAGGCGAAGATAAAAGCACTTAGAAAAGCCGGTCTGGGCTTCAAACAGGAAACTGACGAGCACAAAGCGATTAAGGTTCGTATGGATGCACTCCATAAGGCCCGTGTCGAAGCCGCTAAGTGCGTAAACACTCGAAAGGATATAACCGAGCTGCGAAGTTTCGATGAAGTACAAGCTGAGCTTAGCGCGAACTGGTGTCTGATTCTCAACCAGAACGAAACTGTCGCCGCGACCTTCTTCTTCGAGAGTAACGACCATAACTTTCACGAACTTAAGTTTCAAACCTTCAAAATCGGAGCTTTGCGCACGTTCCTGACTAATACGGATATGGTGACCGAGGCTGGGCGCGTGAGTGCAGTCGATGAGTGGATGGGAAACCGCTCCCGAGTCGGGGTACGCCAGGTTACCTTCGAGCCTGGGTTTCCGCGTCACTTTGAGGGCAAGCTCAATCTCTGGACAGGCTGGGGCATCGAACCAGCTGAAACCTCAGAAGGGTGTGAAAAGTTTCTAAACCATGTTCGAGAGGTTATAGCCTCAGGCGACCAGAAGAGCTATGAGTACCTTTTAGGATGGATGGCGACAGTCGTTCAGCGAATCTATAACAGGACTCAAGGTAAACCCCTAGCTCGGACTGAAATCATTCTTGTTTTGCGCTCTGTTCAAGGTACGGGTAAGGGGCTCTTCGAGCTGTATTTCGCAAAACTCTTCGGGGTTCACGCGATGACAACTAGCAAGGGCCACGATATTGCCGGGCGATTTAACTGGAAGTTCGCTAACCAGTTGCTCATATGCGCGGATGAGGCCTTTTTTGCTGGCGACCATGCCACTTATGACGCGATGAAAGCCTTCGCCACCGACCCTTACTTCGACTTTGAGAAGAAGTTCCAAGACTCGGTGACACTGCCAAATCATGTCTCGATGATTATGTCCTCGAACAAAGACTGGGTGACGCCAGCCGAGCTAAGTGACCGGCGTATGTGTGTGCTTGACGTAAGCGACGCCCGTGTTGGAGATGCAAATTATTTCGATGCATTGGTCGCGGAGATGCGGGGCGCTGGCCCAAGGGCGCTGTTCAAGTACCTACTTGACTACGATCTGAGCACCTTCGCAATTCGAGATTATCCACGGACCGATGCGCTTGCCGCTCAAATTGTCCACACGCTTGCACGCGACAATGCTTTGTATTCTTGGCTTGAGGATGTTCTCGAATCAGGTGAGTTTGTCGTGCCCCAATCGTGGTTTAATCGAAGAGTTACGGGTTGTTATTACGGCGGTGACCCAGACTGTCCGTTTGAGCCTGTAGGGGAAGAGTCGTCGCTTGACGAAATCTGGAGCGAGATTACGCCTTTCTTAGATGAATCAGATATCAACGACTTTGCCAAAAATCCTAGGCCTGGGTTCAAGGTGATTGAAGAGGCAGATGGCCTTCATGTTTTGAAACGTAGAGACTACCCTCCCAAGGAGCCGGACGAAGAAGAAGTTGCGAACAAGCTACGGGACAGTACCGAAGCTCATCGAGGCGTCGTGATTCATTGGCCGCAGAAACAGCGCATCCGGCTACCTCGCGGCATGGTTGTGGATATGATCAACCAAACGGCACGCAACGCTTACTCTAAACGAAGCAATAAACAGGTTGGGATCGATCTGCGAAAGATTGGGCTTGTTGAAGATTGCACCGGCCACAAAGTTTCGGTTGATACCACGCTGCGGGATGAATGGGGATGCCGGATCGAAGGTAAGGTGCAACAAGTGAACGCCTGGGATCTGCCCTCTAGAACCGAGGCGGCGGAGCTTTTTGCTAGGCACTTAACCGAAAAGAGAAGTGGATAATCAGAAACGAAAGTGGATATTTTAGCTCGAGAAGTGGATATCGTGCCGATGGCGAGGTGAGGTATCCACTTCTCGGAGGGCCTGTAGGCACTTAGTATCCACTTCGTTTTTTTGAGAAGTGCCTGCGCGCGGAGCGTGCCGGCTCTGTGTTTTTAGCAAAATATCCACTTCATCCACTTCTTTTTAAACAAATTACAATCTCAAAAAATATATATGTTTTCCCTAAAACGTATGTGTATTTTTTCTGGGCTAGCCAGATTTGGCATTCCACGTCGATAAGTGGATATACACTGAAAATGCTAGATTCGATGGGATTGGATGATATGCTCAAAAACAGCTTAAAAAATACTTTATATGCTATAATTATCAATATGTTAACTAAAGTAGTGGTGAATAGTATGCCCTTTGAAACTGGCCACAAAAAGATGGGTGGGCGCCGAAAAGGTGTAGCCAATCAAACCACAGCAAAAGTAAAAGAAGCGATCCTCTCAGCATTCGATCAAGTGGGTGGTGAGGCGTATCTCGTGAAGGTCGCAAACGACGATCCTAAGATCTTCTGTGCGCTCTTAGCGCGTTTGCTGCCGACTGAGATGAAAGCAGAGATATCTGATAGCACATCAGAGTCGATTGTTGAGAGGCTGCGCAGAGGCCGAGCACGAGCGATGCTAGATGAGGCTTAATTAGCTCACTAATACTTTGTTAAGGTTAAGTTAAGGAATATTTATTCTTTTATCACCAAGCTG
>Ga0209955_1000571_pt1 | contig 12642 bp, 12 predicted proteins | sample SalPonA_A_H2O_MG_FD_185716 | JGI IMG/M metagenome (GOLD analysis project Ga0209955, IMG submission 185716) | Water microbial communities from South San Francisco under conditions of wetland restoration - Salt Pond MetaG R2A_A_H2O_MG (SPAdes)... | ecosystem: Environmental > Aquatic > Non-marine... | reverse complement strand
ACTAGTTTATGAAATTTCATGTACTCTTTATATAGTTTTTTTGTTGATGTAACTGCCATGTATAGTAAAATCAAAAATGAAAAAAACCCTAAATATATAAATGGCTTCTTAATTGTTTCACTAATTATAAACTCTAAAGATAATTCAGCATCTAAAACTATAAAGTTTAAAAAATGTAAAAAAGCATAGAAAAACCCAAATAAACCAACAATCTTTCTATACTTTATAAAATTGATAAATTTCTTTAAAGGTGAGATTAAAATTGAAGATAAAATCAAAACAATAGTACTAACACCTGTAAAAGTATAAATATGTTTTATTGGATCATTAACATTTTGAATAAATACAATCTCATATGTTAAATACAATGCTGGAATAGTTAGTGCTATTATTAATAATATCTTCTTCATAATTTTTGAATATTTTTATTTATCTTAAAAATATTTCTTTAAATCCATACCTTTATATAAATGGGCTACCTCATCACCATAGCCATTAAACATTAGTGTTTTTTGTTTAAAGAAACTTCCTAAAACTCTCTCTTTTGCTTGAGACCATCTTGGATGATCAACATTTGGATTTACATTTGCATAAAATCCATATTCCCTTGGGTTCTCAGCTTGCCAAGTATTTAAAGGTTCTTTATTTGTAAATGTAATTTTAGATATTGATTTAATTGATTTAAATCCATATTTCCATGGAACAATTAATCTAATAGGCGCTCCATTTTGAGGAGGCATATCTTTACCATACAATCCAACAGCCATCAATGTCAAGTCATTCATAGCTTCATCCATTCGTAAACCTTCTACATATGGATATTTTATAGCTGAGAATAACATACTTTTTTGATCAGGAAATATATCTTCATCATAAAGGGTTTCAAACTCAATATGCGTTGCAGTTGATAAAGGCTTTACAGCTTTAATTAAATCTTTTAGCATAAAACCATTCCAAGGAACTACCATAGACCATCCCTCAACACATCTAAATCTGTAAATTCTTTCATATATTTGAAATTTTTTTACTAAATCTTCAAAAGAAATAAACAAAGGTTTTTCAACTAATCCATCTATTTCAATCATCCAATTACTAGTATCCATATTTTTAGCTAAATCTTTTACTTTACCTTGATTAGTTGTAAATTCATAAAAGTTGTTATGACTTGTAATTTGTTCAAATGTATTTAGCTTTAGCTTATCTTCATTTGCATCTTTTATATAATCATATTTTAGGTTTTTAAAATCTATATTTGTATTTGCAAGGGCTTGAATTACTGCAGAAGTTGAAACTAAACCAGCTACTCCAAGTTTTAAAAAATTTCTTCTATTTGTAAATAAGTTTTCAGGAGTTACTTGACTTTCATCAAGTTCCCAAGGTTGTTTTTTTAAGTATTTCATAAAATATCCTTCGATACTAAATAGTATTTTAAAGAATATAATTAATTAGTTAACTAGTGATAAATGAAATTCATCACTAGTTTAAAAGTTTTAATTATTTAACAGCGTTTAAAACAGCTTCATAATTTGGTTCTTCTGTGATTTCTTCACAAATATCTTTGTATGAAACTTTTCCATTTGCATCGATTACAAAAATTGCTCTACAAGTAACACCTGCTAAAGCACCATCAGCAATTAATACTCCATAAGAGTTTGCAAAATCTTTGTTTCTAAAGTCACTTCCAACTTTTAAATTTTCAATTCCTTCAGTTGTACAAAATCTTTTTTGTGCAAATGGTAAATCCATAGAAACTACTACTACTTCAGCATTTTCAATTTTTGCAGCTTCTTCATTAAACTTTCTAGTTTCAGCAGCACAAACAGGAGTATCTAAAGATGGAACTACAACTACTATTTGAGTTTTTCCATTTTCTCCACCAACTTGAATATTTGATAAATCTTGAGCTACTACATTTACTACAGGTGCTGTATCACCTACATTAACTGTATTACCAGCTAAATTTACTTCATTACCTTTTAATTTTGTTGTTGACATTTATAAACCTTTTCATTTAAATTTTTATTTTAATGTTGAGATAATAGAATAAAAAAAAGGAAATAGGATAATTTTAATCCTATTTCCTTTTAAAAGTTCAATTAGTTGTTACTATTTAACTCTAATTGAGTCCTCATCTAAGATAATTTTATCTTCAGCTAAAAGCTTTGTAAGTGTAGCTTTAAATGATTTTTTAGAAATTCCAAATACTTCATTTATATCTTCAGCACTACTTTTATAAGTAAAATTTAGTTTTCCACCATTATCTTCTAAAATTTCTAAAACAGTATCATTTTTAACTTTTTCACCTATTTTTTGTAAAACAATATCTGCTTTTCCATCAGGTCTAATATTTTTAATATAAGCTTTTTTCCTATCACCAATACTTATTTTTGAAAAGATTTCATTGTGGAATATAAGACCTTCAAATTTATTGTTTATGATAACTTTAAAACCTAATGGAGTTTTTGAATAAACTAAAATATCCACTTCATCATTTCTTTTTAAACCTACAACATTTTTATCTAATTCAAATTTTTGACTAGCTATTAATCTATCAGTTTTTTCATCAATCTGAAGTTGTAATACAATTCTAGAACCTTCATGAAAAATACCTTTTTGTCTATTTTTAGGAACTAAAATATCCTTTGGTAATCCAATATCTACAAAGTATCCAAATTTAGCCACATCTACTATTTCTAAAAATGCAAATTCATCTAAATAAACATAAGGCTTTAAAGTAGTTGCAACTAATCTATCTTCACTATCTGTATAAATAAATACTTCAAGGTCTTGATCTATTTGCATCTCTTTTGTTACATAAGCATTTGGAAGTAAAACCTCTGTTTCATCTTCACTAATTAAGTAAATTCCAGGTTCACTTACTCTATTTATTTTTAAGTTGTTAATTTTCCCAACTTGAATAGATTTATCCAATTATTTTCCTATCTTTTTAAAAGTTTTACAACAATTAAAAATACAACTGCTGTAATAATTATGCTAGCTCCACTACTTATATCATATAAGTATGAAAACACTAGCCCTAAAATTGTAAATAGTATAGCTAAAAAAGAACTAATAATCATCATAGTTGATAATCTTTTAGCAAAAACTTCAGCTACAAATGTAGGAATTGTTAAAAGAGCAATAACTAAAATTAAACCAACAGCTTTAATTGCAGCTACTACACATAGGGATACAAGTATTAAAATGAGTGTGTAAAAGAACTTAACATTTACACCTCTTAACCTTGCAAATTCACTATCATACGATATAGCTAATATCTCTTTATAAAAAATTAGAACAATAGATATGATAAAAATATCTAAAAACAACATATAGTATAAATCAGCACTAGAAACAGCAATAATAGAACCAAATAAATATGACATTAAATCTACATTATAGCCAGGAGTTAAATCTACAAAAATAATACCTAAAGCCATACCAAATGCCCACATAATACCTATTATAGAGTCTATTCTTTTTTTATTGTTTAAGGTTAATATTGCAATTATAATAGCTGTAATTATTGCAAAAACAGTAGCACCAAATAATACAGGCAAGCCTAAATAAATTGCTAAACCAATTCCACCATAAGAACTATGGGCAATTCCACCTGTTATAAAAGTAATTCTATTTACAACAACTAATGAACCAATAACACCAGCTGCAATTGATATTAAGATACCTGTGATTAAAGCATTTTGAATAAATTCATATTGTAAAACTTCCAAGTTATGCTTCCTTTTTAATGAACATGATTACATGAACTGTGATTATGAGAGCTACCTAAAGCTGCTAAAAGTTCAACTTCACACATATGTTCGTTTTCATTGTCAATTTTTTTATTTAGATTTTCTATATTATGGTAAACAAGGTTTTTATTTATATGAGCAACATTTTTTGCATAATTTAATAAAACAGAGATATCATGACTTACAACAACAATACAAATATTTTTATTTAATTCTTTTAAAAGTTCATAAATATCATTTTGACCTTTTACATCAATATTTGCTGTTGGTTCATCTAAAAGTATAACCTTTGGATTAGCACACAAAGACCTAGCTATAAAAACTCTTTGTCTTTGTCCTCCACTTAAGTCTCCAATTTTACTATTTGCAAATTCATCCATTCCTACTTGTTTTAAGGAATTCATTGCACATAATTTATCAGCTTTAGAATAACCAAAAAGTGATTTTTGTTTTTTTATATGTCCCATTAAAACAACTTCTAAAGCTGTTATTGGAAAATCTATATTCAAGTTTGTATTTTGAGGTACATAACCGATATCATCAGTTTTTAATGTTAAGTTTATTTCACCTTTTTGAGGTTTTAATAAACCCAAAAGAAGTTTTAATAAAGTAGATTTTCCCCCACCATTTGGACCAATGATAGCTAAAAAGTCATCTTCTTTTATATTTAAGTTAATATCTTCTAAAACGTTGATTTTACTGTATTTGAAAAAAAGATTTTTTACATTAATTATATTCATTTAAATCCCATAGATGCATCTTAGTTGCGTTTTATTTTGGAATATTATCTAAAAAGTCTTATAAAATCAAATCAAGCCTCTAATTTTACCCCAAGCAATACCTAAATATTCATGGATAGCTAACTCTGTTTTTTCTAAATTTAAAGCATTAAAATGAGAATTATAACTTTTATTCACATGACTTTTATAGTTAGTTGGTGAAGCTATAGCCTTTAAATTTTGTTTTGAAAAAATCATCATCGATCTTTTCATATGTGATGCACTTGTAACAAGTATAAAGGGTTTTTGTTCTACTATTTTTTTTACTTCAATTGCTTCTTGAGGAGTATCTTTTGGGCTATCTAATCTAATAATATCTTCTTTTTTAACACCTAAAGCTAACGCTAATTTTTCTTGCATAAAAGCATGGGTGTTTTTATCAGTTCCACTATAACCTGATAAAATAAGTCTTACATCTTTATTTTGATTTTTTAAAACTTTGTAGTGCTTTATTCCTTCGCTTAATCTATTAATAGCTGTATCATTAACTTGAGAAGTTATACTTAAATCTTCATTAGTAGTATGTCCATTACCTAAAACTACTATATATTCAACATTAGGAGTTTCAAGTAAAGCTTTATGAGAATTTTCTAAAGGTTTAATTAATGCATTTGAAAAAGTTTGATTTGAAAATAGTAGTAAAAAAGCAAAACTACAAGTTAAAAAAAACTTTGCTTTGCCCTTTGAATTTATATATAAAAAAAACAATCCCAATATAAAAAACATAATTACAATTGGAATTGGTAATAAAAATGCAGATATTAATTTCTTAACAATAAAAAGATTTTCCATAAAAATTAAGCGTCCTTGATTATGTCTTTTATGGCTTCAACAAAATCATCACTGTCATTTACACATTTACAAACTTTGAAATCTTCTATACCTATTTCTTCAGCTATCTCTCTATATTCAATTTCTAATTCAAAATCAGTTTCTGAGTTATCAACAATAAAAGCAATAGGATAAACTAAAACTTTTTGCCCTTTGAAATTTTTTAACATATCATCAAGTGAAGGCTCTAACCATTTCATAGGTCCAACTTTTGATTGATATGCTAAATTTATTGATTTAAATCCAATATTTTTTTCATCAAGTTTTTTACTTAAAATCTCAACATGCTCTTCCATTTGTTCTTGATAAGGGTCACCTTTATCAACAATTTTTTGAGGTAAACCATGGGCTGAAAACACAAGATTATATTCACTTGGATCTTCAACAGTTTTAGTTAATTCTTTAATGATACATTCATTAAACATTTCATTAGTATAAAACTCTTCTAAATATTTTAATTTAAAATCATAAGGAGTATATTCTATAAACTCTTGAACTGAAGATTTTGTTGTAGTAGTTGAAAATTGTGGATATAAAGGTAATAGTAATATATCTGTAAACCCATCATTTATAATTTCTTGCACCACATCTTCTGTAAAAGGTGGAGTATACCTCATGGCTTGATAAACTTTAAAACCTTCAATTTTTTCATTACATTTGTTTACTAAGCTTTCAGTGATTTCATTAATTGGTGATTTTCCACCAATTTCCTCATAATTTTCCCAAGCTTCATTTAGTCTTGATTTAACAATAAAAAAAGCTATAATCTTTCTAACTAATTCATTTCTAACAGTAATTATATTTCTATCATTAAACATATTTGTTAAAAACATTTCTAACTCTTTTTTGTCCCTTGGACCACCCATATTTAATAGTACTAAAGCTCTTTTATTTTCTTGCATTCTCTTCTAACCTTATTATTTTATCACTGCACCATTTAGCTAAATTCAAATCATGTGTAATTAATAAAATTCCACATTCATCTAAAAATTGTATTAATAGTTTCATAACATCATATGCAATGATATTATCTAAAGCTGATGTTGGTTCATCAACTAATAGTAGTTTTGGTTTCATTAATATTGCTCTTAAAATTGAACATCTTTGAAGTTGTCCACCACTTAATTCAAATGGTTTTTTATCTAAAAATTCTCTATTTAAACTAAGTTTTTCTAACAAATTTGTTAATTCATCTTCAAAGTTTCTAGGTACTACATCTTTTATTTGTTCTAAAATTGTATATGTAGGATGAAAAGAACTATAAGGATCTTGAAAAATCATACTAAGTTCATCCTTTTGTAAACTCCCTTTGATGGGTTTTAAAGTACCTGTAACTAGTTCAAATAGAGTTGATTTTCCAGAACCACTTTTACCAAATATTGTAATTAATTCACCTTTTTTTAATTGTAAATCAAAATTTTCATAGATGGGTTGTTCTTTCTTATAGTAAAAAGTTAAATCATTTATTTCTAAGACAATATTTTTTTCCAATTTCTACCTTTAAAAAGAAAAATCATATATAAATATTACTTCACAACTAATTAACATAAAATGTATAGTATTTAATGTGTTAATCAGGCTGTTATTAAATATATTTAGTTATAATAATTGTTAAAATTCCATATAAGGTTTTGTATGAAAAATTTATCTATAAATTTTAAACTAAATATATTTATATTTCTAGGAATACTAACTATTATTTTGACTTTGAGTATATTTTCTTATTCAAACACAAAAAGGGTTGTTTTAGATGCACAAAAAAATGAATTAGTTGCCATTAAAAGTGCAAAAAAAGAAGAAGTTAAGAATTATTTTGAATCCTTAAACAATTTATTACTTACAACAGCAAATAATAAAACAACTCATGATTCATTTTTAGCTTTTGAGGAGGGTTTTTATAATCTTCAAAATGAATTAAATATGGATATAAAATTCATTGAAACTCAATTAAAAAGTGATTTTAACAAAAATTATCTAAACTCTGTTAATTACTCTTTACCTAACATAGAACAAAGAAAAAGTACAGAAAAATATCTTCCAAATGATGATTTTGCAAAAGTGGCTCAATATATTTTCATAACCAACAACAAAGAAAAATTAGGAGAAAAAAATAATTTAATATACAATCCAAATTATACTTCTAGTTATATGAATGCACATAAGATTTATCACAAGAGTTTTGATGAAATTCTAAATGCCTTTTCTTTATATGATATATTTATGGTTGATTTAAATGGAAATCTAATTTATACAGATTTTAAAGAAAAAGATTTTGCCACAAACTTAGAAACAGGTGTATATTCTAAAACAGGTATAGCAGAAGTTTATAAAAAAGCAAAAAATTTAAATAAAAAGCAAATAGCTTTTAGTGATTTTAAACCGTATGAACCTAGTTACAATAGTGCCGCTTCATTTATTGCTACACCCATATTTATAAATGATGTTAAAAAAGGTGTGTTAATTTTTCAAATGCCAGTTGATAGAATCAATAACATCATGAGTTTTAATGGTAAATACGAAGAAGTTGGATTAGGAAAAAGTGGAGAAGTTTATTTAATAGGTCAAGACTTTAAAATGAGAAATGATTCAAGATTTTTAGCTGATATAAACAATCCTTTAGTTAAACAATTAAATTCAACAATTGGAATATTTGAAGTTAATACTAAATCAACTAAAACTGCAATTAATTCAAACAAATCTAATAGTTGGATAATTGATGATTACAGAGGTGTATCAGTTGTAAGTGCATATGACTCAATTCAATTGTATGATACAACATGGGGTATTATTGCTGAAAAAGACACTGAAGAAACATTAAAAGCAATTAATGAGATAAAAACTTATACTATAATTTTTAGTATTATAATGCTAGTTTTATCTATTGTGTTATTTGGTTTTGTTTCAAGAAAAATAATTTTAAATCCTTTGAGTAAATTAAATAATGCAATATTAAATTTAGTAAATACAACTACAAATCAAAATATTGAAAAAATTAATCTAAAATCAAATGATGAATTAGGAGAGATTGCTAAAAATTTCAATAAATATTTAGAAGGTATTGAAAATTCTGCAAACATTAATAATGAAGTAATAGAAAAAGCTAGAAAAATTATGGGTAAAGTTAACGCTGGTTTATACAATGATAAAATAACTAGTAAAGCTAATTCTCCATTAATCAATAATTTAATTGAAGCTATTAATGAAATGATAGTATCAACTCAAAAAAATATAGAAATCATATCCCAATCATTAGTACATTTATCTAACGGGAAATATGATCAAGAAATACCAAGAATTCATAATGCTACGGGTATGATTGCTGCCATTTTAGATGGTACAAGAGTAACTCAATCAACAATTAATGAAGTTATGGCTTTAATTGATAATTCAAATAAAAGATTAACTTTTAGTGCTCAAGATTTATCAAAATCAGCCCAAGAACTGAGTTATTCAGCAAATCAACAAGCAGCTTCTTTAGAAGAAACAGCAGCAGCAATCGAAGAAGTAACATCCACTATTGATACAACATCTGAAAACTCTGTTAAAATGTCTACATATGCAAAAAATGTAACAAACTCTTCTAAAACTGGAATTGAACTTGCAAATAAAACTTCTTTATCTATGGATGAAATAAGTACACAAGTTAATGCAATTAATGAAGCAATAACAATAATTGATCAAATCGCATTTCAAACAAATATTTTATCACTAAATGCAGCTGTCGAAGCAGCAACTGCTGGTGAAGCTGGAAAAGGTTTTGCTGTAGTAGCAGGAGAAGTTAGAAATCTTGCAAATAGAAGTGCTGAAGCTGCTAAAGATATTAAAAGTTTAGTTGAAGTAGCTAACTTAAAAGCAAAAGAAGGAAAAGATATTTCTTCAGATATGATCAAAGGTTTTAATGAATTAAATGAAAATATCAATATTACTATTGGTCTTATAAATGAAGTAACTACTGCTTCAAAAGAACAACAACAAGCAATGGAACAAATTAATAATACAGTTACAGAATTAGATAGAGAAACACAGAAAAATGCTCAAAATGCAGCTAGTATAAGTGAAATGGCTGAATCAACAAAAAATTTAGCATTTGAATTACAAAAAGCTGTTGATAGAACATCATTCACATCAGATGCAAAAAGAAGAGTATGTAACACAGATATGATTTTTGATTTAAATAAATTAAAATCAGATCATATCAGCTTCAAAAATACAAATTTCTCATGTTGTAAAGCAGGAGAAAGTTTTAATGTAAAACATCACACTCAATGTGATATGGGAAAATGGATAATTGCTAATGAAAACTCTGACTTTGCTCAAGGTGAAGTATGGGAAAAATTAAAATATGAACATCAATTAGTTCACCATATGATGCAAGATATAGTTGATTTATACGCAGAAGAGTATGAAAATGGTCAAATTCTAGCAGTTACTGAAAATTTAGAGAGTCATGTAAATCAAGTGTTTAAAACCTTAGACGATTTAAAAGAACACAATTGCGATATAGTATTTAAGAATAGAGGATAATTTTATGTCTATTAACAAGGAAACAATTTTAAGTGATAATGCTTTTTTAGTAAGTGAAACAGATATCAAAGGTACAATAATATTTGCCAACAAGCAATTTTGTGATGTTTCTGAATACACTTTAGAAGAATTAATAGGAAAACCTCATAATCTTATACGACATGAAGATATGCCAGCAGCAGCTTTTAAAGATTTGTGGGAAACTGTAAAAAGTGGAAATGTTTGGCAAGGTTATGTTAAAAATAAAACTAAATCTGGTGGTTTTTATTGGGTGTATGCAACTATATATCCATACAAAAATGACAACAATGAACAGTGTTATATATCAATTAGAAGAAAACCATCATTGGATGAAGTAAAAAAACATGAACAATTGTATAAATCAATGAGATAATTTTTCACTTCACAATTAATTAACAATTATAATTTATAATTCTAATACAAAACAAATGAAAGATTATATTAAGCTTTCTACAAAGAATATATGCTAAAATATATCTTTTAAAAATTAAGGAGAAATCAATGAAAAAAATTGTTTTAGGAACAATCTTTGCTGCAGCAACAGCTGCAACTTTATCTGCTGCATCTTTAGCTGCATGTGCAGGATGTCATGGTGCAAAAATGGAAAAAGCTGCTTTAGGTAAATCTCAAATCATCGCTGGTTGGGACGAAGCTAAAACTATCGCTGCATTAAAAGGTTACAAAGACGGATCTTATGGTGGTGCTATGAAAGGTGTTATGAAAGGTCAAGTTGCTAGACTTTCTGATGCTGATATCGCTGATTTAGCAAAACAAATTGCTGCATTTAAATAATCTTATATAAATTATTTGAAATTAAAAGCTAGTCTTTTTGACTAGCTTTTTTTTTGCTCATTCTCTTTTAAACTTTTCTCTTTTTCTTTAGCTTCTTTTGCCTCTTTAACTTTTTTCTCTTTGTTTATTGCATCATTTAAATCATCAACACTATCAAATAATAAACCATCAACCATTTTATTTGAGTCATCAAACTGACCTGTTTTAGCTCCCCAAATAAATAAAGCTAATAATATTCCTGAAATTATAAGTCCAATAATTAACATCATAAATAAAGTGTCGTTTATCATATTTTACTTCCTATTTTAATTTTATTCTTAATGAATTAAATACAACTATCAACGAACTTAAACTCATAGATAAAGCTGCAACTAAAGGTATAACATACCCAAACATAGCAAATGGAATTGTAACAACATTATATAATAGAGAAATTCCAAGGTTCTGTTTTATAAATTTATATGTTTTTGTCGATATTTCAAAGGCATTTTGAAGTGACTTTAAAGATGAATTTAATAAAACAATATCTGATACTTGTAGAGATACTTCAGCTGAATTACCCATCGCAATAGAAACATCTGCATTACTTAACGCAACAGCATCATTTAAACCATCTCCAACCATGACTACAGTTTTACTTTCTTCTTTTAAATCATCTATAAACTTTGCTTTACTTTGAGGAGTTTGTTTAAAATATACATCATCAATACCAAGCTCAAATGCCACTTTTTTTGCAACAGTTTCATTATCACCTGTTAACATAATAGTTTGAATATTTTTAGCTTTTAGGAAGTTTATTAAATCTTTTGCATGTTCTTTAATTTCATCTTCAAGTTCAAATGTTGCGATAATCTTATCATCTACACAAAAAGTATATGAAGTCATTTTTTCTTCAAAATCATATTTAATATTGAATTTTTCTAGTAAATCAAGATTTCCACCAAATACCTTTTTATCTTCATATTTAGCTTCCATTCCCATAGCTTCAATATTTTTAATTTCGTTTAATTGAACTTTAGAAACTTCATAGTTTTTTTCTAAATATTTTTTTACAGATTTACTTACAGGGTGAGAAGATGCATTAACAAGTGAATATAAAATGTCAATTTTACTTTCATCATAAATTTTTGAAGTTATAACATCAAGATTTCCATTTGTTAAAGTTCCTGTTTTATCAAAAACAACTACATTTGTTTGAGCTATAGTTTCTATATATTTCGCTTCTTTAAACAATAAACCTTTTTTTGCAAGTTCCGATATTCCTATTAAACTAGCAATTGGTGTAGCTAAAGCTAAAGCACATGGACAAGCAATAACAATAACTGATATTGCAACAATAAATGATTTTTCGAAGTGATTAGTACCTTCATAGTCAAAACCTAAATCAATACCAAAAAAATACCAAACTGCAAAAGTTAAAATTGATAGAGTTAAAATAATTACAGTAAAACTTTTTGATATTTCATTTGCTTTTGTTTGAATTTTTGGTTTAGAATTTAAAGACTCTTCTAAAAGTGTCACAATTGAAGAAAAAGTTGAATTTTTAAAATCTTTTGTAACTTCAAATTCCACCACGCTATCTGTACAAATAGTACCACTATAAAGCATGTCATTTGTTTTTTTAAATACAGGTAGTGACTCACCTGTTAAACTAGACTCATCAAAATTTGCACTACTACTTAATAATTTACCATCTACAGGAACTTTATCTCCTGCTTTAATTTTAACTATATCACCTATTTTTATCTCATTTAATGAAACATTCTTTTCAATTCCATCTCTAATAATTGTAGCTTCCAAAGGAAGTGTTGATTTAATTTTATCTAAGGTATCTATTGCAGATTTTTTACCAATAACTTCAAGATATTTTCCAACTAATACAAAAGTAATAATCATAGCAACACTATCAAAATAACTCTCACCTTTTGCTCCAAATAAAATAA
>Ga0209955_1000569_pt1 | contig 12708 bp, 10 predicted proteins | sample SalPonA_A_H2O_MG_FD_185716 | JGI IMG/M metagenome (GOLD analysis project Ga0209955, IMG submission 185716) | Water microbial communities from South San Francisco under conditions of wetland restoration - Salt Pond MetaG R2A_A_H2O_MG (SPAdes)... | ecosystem: Environmental > Aquatic > Non-marine... | reverse complement strand
CGCGGCTCATTCAACTCTACCATTAGATTCGCTAATGAGTTCAGCAAATCGGGATGGCCTGGGAACCGCTTTATGCCTTTTTCAAAGACGCTTTTCGCTTTCCTAAAGTCTCCAAGCTTTCTTAACGCTCCGCCGTAAACCTGTGGAATGACTGCGTCGACCTTCTGCAATGCAACATTATTGCTAAGAGTGCTTACGACGTAATCATATCGTTTAGCTTGATAAGCTTGAATAAGCTGCGGGATGATAATAGATGGATTGACGGACATTATTTATAAAACCTGCTGTCAATATTTGCAAGTACACCAAACGATGAAGACCATTCATTATATTTGCACATAATATTCCTGATTTTCTCCCTTTCATCTGTTGTTAAGTGAGGATTCCATAAATCGATAATTAATACTGCCCGCTGCATATCTGATGCATTTTTTGCACTATGTTCGTAGCTATCGTCAAACAGTATTGCATTGCGCTGCTCATTCCACGATACCGTCTCTCCCCCTACGGTTAACGACGCATGTTCATTTATCGCAAGAGGAATATGAAGTGTCCATTTGATATTGGAAATACCAAAGTGCGAAGGAATAACGGCATGTGGTTGAAGAACTGAAATAACTACTTCTGGTGCATGTGGCGCACAATCAGCGATAAGGTCGCTAGCAAGTGCTTTTTTACATGGATTTGGCAATCGCTGCCCCGCACTCGTTAGCTTTCCGGCTTTTACTAGGTGAACGGACGTCCAGTTTTCTTTTAACTTATTCCACTGTTCCGTGTTAGGTGCGCCGCCTACCGTATCGATATAACGTTCTTGTGCAATTGATGCCATGTCACGCAATAACGGCTTAAATTCAGCCATCGTCTCAACAAACTGTGCTAGACCTGTGACAGTTTTAGGATCGGTAAATGGAGAAGAGGGAAGATTTGGAACAAAAAAGAAATTAGGTTTTTGTTTTTCTTTATCGAATATTTTTGGCGTTGTTCCACATAACATATTGACGGCATCGTTTACCCGCTTGGTACTTTGTATATCACTGAGCATTTCATATAGCGCTCGTCGAGATAGATTTGCTGCATTACGAATATGCGTGATTCTATTTGCTGAAAGCGTATCGATGGACTCTGGACAAAGAAAGTTTTTATCCTCAGCATGAATATCTGCATAAACATTAAGTGCTTCAGAAAACGCTTGTTTTGCGAGATAGTTGGTAATCTTATCTATTTTTATTTTTATATTAGACATCGTCATACAAATAAGGGGCTTAAACGCCCCTTATAGTAAATCATTGCTGGCAAGTTTTACAGGCTAACGCCCATCACCACCGCCTGTCGAGTAAGTACGCTGGCTACGGAACCAACCTTCTTTTGCTGTTTCTTCCATCACTTCACGTTCTTCCATGGTATAACATACGCGTGTCATACGGTTAGAACCGATCTTTTTCTCCATTTTACAAACCATACCATCATCGCCCTCGGCGGTAGACTGATTTGCATAAGACTCACTTTCACCATTGTTAGTTGATGAGCAAGCGCCTAGAGAAAGCGCTACAGAGAGCGCAAGTAATGAACGTGTTACTAATTTCATCCGTGTTATCCTTTAGTCTAATTGTTATGTACTAACTTACCATAAGTTGTTGGCATTTCTCTAATCCATTTTGTAAGTAACCATTTATTTGATGACACTGTCGTTTCGCCTGCGTGGTAACTTTTAAGCAAAACATTATTATTTTTATCTACATTAGTAAATATCAACACACTCCCCGCTTGTGGTTTTATACTCTTACCAAGCTTAGGAAAGGTTGTTCTACCACCGTCATTGACGGTATTCAAATATATGAGTGCGGTTTGGCAACGCTGACCGCCGTCGTTGTAAATTGCACAATCGGCATCTACTTGAATCGCATCGTAATGGCCTCTGTATTCTTGGCCGGGCGAGTAGCGAAGCAGGTTTAAGTATTCGCCATGACTTTCTCTTGTTTGGCTTATTGTTGCGATAAGCCTATCGACTTTTCGAACATGCCAATCGCAATGGTTTGCGGTTATCGGTGCTACATAGCTTGTACGTATTTGGTCGTATTTTCCCTCTCCTGTTTGAGGGTCTACCACCATCGAAGGTCTCAATAGCGCGCTAAACCGAGTAACAAAATATGCACATTCAAATTCTGACAATACATCAAAGTATTGCGTAACAGGGAGTAGTTCATCAACGACATCGGTAGAAAAGGTGTCTTTTCCGAGGCCTACCGTCACTGCGTTGACGACATCCGAGTCACTGCAATCGCTATACGCTTTACAACACCACTGGTGAATACCGAGTTGCTCAAAAATGTTCGGGCTTACGGCTTTAAGCCAGCTGCTGACAACAGTAAAGGGCTTACTGCCGGTAGATAGATAGGAAAGTGCAACGAGTGATGCCTGACTATTTCCGTTTTTTGCTAACGCAACAAGGCGCTTCGCTATCTCTTGGACGTCAGTAAAGCATTGATTAAAATAACCAATCAATAATTGATGGAACTGAACGGTACTGTTGCTTGCCGCGGGAATACGATCGAGGTAATTAATAACCTCTTGAGGTTCGCTATGCATATGAAAATACGCATAATCAAGCGCAGCGCTAATATCCCCTAACTCACCAGCTTGCTTAAACAGCAACATGGCACCTACTTCATCGCCTTTTTCTATCGCCCGATTAGCATTGGCAATTATGGAAGAAATTTGCATACCTATTTGCTCAAATAAAAAAAGCCTCCGAAGAGGCTTTTTAATTCAAAGATTATATTCTTTAACTAACTTCGATTAGAAGTTCACGTTTACACGTGTGTAGAAGAATGATCCTGGAATTTCATACATTGACGGGTCAAAGCTGTTAGCAAACGTCGAGTAAGAAACTTCTGGGTCTGTGTTGAACAAGTTGTTCACACCAACAGTAACGCGCAAGTTGTCGTTAACTGTGTAACCTAGTGATACATCGTGGTAAGCCATTGCTTCAAGTTCGTTCTCGCTATCGCCACCAACTTCAGCACTTGGGTCAGAACATAGTTGCTGATCCAATGCACCGCCATCGATTGCACACTCTTCAGTTGTGTTACCGATATAACGAACTAACCAGTTAGCTGTCCAGTCATCATACATCCACGTTGCACTGATATTAGTACGTAGGCGTGGAACAACGTCACGGTCGCCTGCACGGCCAGCGTCATTGATAGTAGTTGATGTGTTTGATACTGGATCTACGATGATAACTGAACGCTCATCGATGTAGGTACCATCCCAGTTAAGGCGGAAGTCACCGTATTCAGTTTCGAAGTTATAAGCAACGTTATAATCGAAACCAGACGTTGTTTGACCACCAAGGTTAACTAGGCCGTTGAACAAGTCAACAACGTTACCGTTAGCACCACGAGTGATAAGTGAACATAGGTTAGTACCTGTCTGCGCACATGCGTTTAGAATAGTCTGTGCACCAACACCAGATACTGCGCCGTCTACTTCAATGTCGAACACGTCAAACGTTACAGACAAGCCTTCTACTGAAGAAGGTGAGTATACGAAACCGTATGTGAAACTTTCTGCTTCTTCAGCTTCAAGATTCGCGTTACCACCAACAGTGATACGAATCTGTGAGTTAGGCTGAACATACGCTGCTGGAATACCCGCACAACCTGGAAGGTCTGGGTTTGCTGCAGCACCACCATTACATGGATCGGTAAGTGGTGGGAATGAATCACTGTTACCTAGGAACAATTCGTTTAGTGACGGAGCACGGAACGCTTCAGAGAACGTACCACGAACGATTAGGTCTTCTGTTACACGCCATTTAAGGCCAACTTTAGAGTTTGTTGTATCACCAAAGTTGCTGTAATCAGAGTAACGAGTTGCTAGTTCAAGATCTAGTTGCTCAACACCAGGCATATCAGAAAGAAGAGGCACTGCCAATTCTAGATAAACTTCTTCTACGCTGAATGAACCAGCGGTAGGCTGACGCGCATTACCTGAAGTGATACCTGCAGCGATGATTGCATCTGGCTGGTCGAAACCAGACTGCCAGCGCTTCTCATAACCTGCTGCGAATGCTAGGTAACCAGCTGGAAGCTCCATGATCTCGCCAGAGATGTTTGCAGAGTAGCTTTCAAGTTTTGAGTTAAGCGTGTCTTGAGCAGTGAAAGTGATGAAATCAAGCATGTCTTGCGTGATAGTGCCCTGACCGATGTCAGTAGAGCCGCCGAACAAGTTAAGCGGTGTACAATTACCTGTACAGTTAGCTGGGTCACCAATGGCAAGACGTACGCGGTCCATGTTAAGTAGACCGTCTGTCAATGTATTCTGCGTGATGTCTGCATACGTGTAGTTTGCATCCCAGTAGAATTCACGATCTGCAAATTCAAATACGCCTTCAAAACCACCATTAAACTGGAATTGGTCAACGTTCTGTGCAAACTGACGGTAGCCAGCTTCCATCATACGACGACCAAACAAGAACATTTCTTGTGCATCAGGGTTTGCATCAAGAACTGATTGATCAGTAGTTACATCTACACCGAATGGGTTGAATGGGTGGTTACCAGCAAGTGTAAAGCCTGAGTCACCAAACGCTGTACCGATGAATAGTGGCGTAGGTGCAAGTGCTTGTGCTGATTTACGGTTACCGTAGAACGCTGTAGCGTTTACTGAGATATTATCAGAAAGCTCATAACGCGCCTGAGAATAAATGTTTATTCTTTCTTGAGGTGTAGAAAGATAGTTAAACGGTGCAAAGTTGAAACGGCTATCTGGTTCAACCCATGGAGAAAGACCGCCGTTGCCGTCGCCTTGAAGGCTGTTAGCTGTACCGTCTTGGTCAAATGTGAAGAAACGACCTTGAGGTGGAGCAGATGAACCGCCAAAACCTTGTGGTGTACCAAATACAGGCACAGAAGAAATTTCACGGTCGCCCGCTAGTGTCTCTTCTTCTTCAACGTAACTTACGTTGAAATACACGTTACCTTTTTCGTTCGCAGTACCGAAACCGATGTCCCACTGCTCACGTGCGCCGTCGCCTTCATCCCACTGACCAACATAACCAGAAGCATGAACACCTTCGAAGTCTTGACGAGTGATGATGTTGATTACACCAGCAACCGCGTCAGAACCGTATACCGCAGACGCACCGTCTTTTAGTACTTCGATACGCTCAATGATAGACGCTGGGATGTTGTTAAGGTCAACTGAACCGCCTAGGCCTGGAGCCCAGCGCTTACCGTTAACAAGAACAAGTGTACGGTTAGAACCAATACCACGAATGTTAATCGTAGTAGTACCGTTACCACCATTGTTGTTGTTGGTGTTGATAGCAGAACCCGCAGATGGGATTGCTTGAAGAACGTCACCAATTGATGTAATACCGAACTTTTCGATATCAACACGGGTCATAACTGTAACAGGGTTTGCGCCTTCGACGTCAGTACGACGAATACGTGAACCAGTTACTTCAATTTTTTCAACAGCATCTGCCGCTGCTTCTTCTTGTGCGTTAGCTGCACCGGCGAAACCGATAGTTGACGCTGCGCCGAAAGCACAAGCCAACTTCACTGACTTAGCCAGTTTAGAATTTGTAAACATGTATTGTCTCCCTGGACCACTAAAACTCTTTAGTGTGTGTTTCTTAAATCGTTTGTAACGAATTATTATTAGTAAGGTCAAAGCCTCGACAAGATAATAACCATATGTTGAGTACAGGGTCAACCTGGATCAGATGGGTGCAATTCAAAAGTTCAATATTTTTTCTATATTTCATCAAATAGTGTAAATATTAACGTACGATTAACATCAAAATCACATTTAAGCGTCAAAATACGCACAAAAATCCATCAATTTAGATTTTTTCTGTTTTTTGACGTTTTTTAAACGAGCAAGTAATTACTTGCTCGTGATTGACAATAGAGCGGGTATTATAGGTTTCGTTGTTACGATGCTTTCAAGTAAAAACCTAAGTGCCGTTTTACGTCTTCCGGTAGTGAAGGCAGAGCGTCTTTTGGCAACAGAAATGTCGCCATATTAAAGAAATCGAGAAATATCCTGTTAGATTCGGTGGTCTTCTTTAAGTAGTGATGTCCAGATGACCCGCCCGTCCCTATTTTTGTACCTAGCATTCGTTGAACCATCATTGCATGCCGATAACGCCAAATAGTGAGCTGTTCGTCTATCTCGGTTAGTGCCGTGATTAATTGGAAAGGAAGGTTAAAAATAGGCTCTTCAGAATACTGTTTAATGAATAACGCTGACAGCAGTGCATCATGACTCAGCCTAAACTTCCCTTCTTCACGCAACGTATTGAATTTATCCTCATCAAATAGCGCATCAAAATTTGTTTTAGTGCCTTCCCAATCTTTAAGCTCTTGTCGAATTTCAACATCACTTAACATGCTGTTGGTCGTAATCGTCTGCTTGTCTTCAGCGAGCATTTCATTTGTTGCGGCTTGGTAATACTCCCAAAAATCAAACTTATCAATTTTAAGCAACGGCATACGTGCTAGCCATTTATCAACAAGTTCAAATAAGCTTGGCTTGTCTTCTAATCCTTCAAGTAGCGCTCGGTCATCGTCAGAGAGACGGTTGTAAAAACTCTGCTTATCAAAGTCAATGCGATACTCGCGCTTCAACCCTAAAGAAATTTCGAGTCGCTTAAACTGAATGCTTTGAAAACCCGATGCGGGGACTAAATAATCTCTAAATGAGAGAAATTGCTGAGGCGTCATTGTTTCCATTATCGCAATTTGATCATTCATCAATCGCTGAATTTGGATAACTCGCTGTAGCCGATGCACAACTTGGGTTAACGCTTGGTCTTGCACTGTAGGTTGGTTAAAAGCATCAATAACCGCATTTAACTCATGCAGTACTTGTTTAAACCACAGTTCATAAACTTGGTGTACAACAATGAATAACATTTCTTCGTGTGCAGGTTTGCCGTACTTGGTACTTTGGAGGTGCTGTGCTCCTAGTACTTTATCTAATTGTAGATAATCGCCGTAATAGCAGGGTTCTATATTTTTCTTCATGTCATGCATGCTTATTGTTGTTAATGCCCGAAGTAATACTACCATTGCTTTCTCGACATCGACAAAATTCAGGCTATACCTTTACATAACAGCTGTAATTCTGTTCAAGTATGGCACTATGAAAACAATAAATATGAATGGGGAAAAACATGAAGCTAGATGATGATATCCATAATTACTATGAACACCTTGTCCTCGAACGCATTACCGAGCTTGGCCTAGACAACACCAAGTCACCCGACTTCTTAGCAGATTTATGCTGTCTTGCACTCAATCAAGTTCCGCCTAGGTACATTCGCTATGAAGTTGACATGGCGTTTTACTTACCGCAAAGCGAAAGAAATCAGATGGAAATGAACGTCGAATATGCCGTCGACAAAGCCATAAAATATTTAAATGATATGGAAAAGCGACCGCCTAAAGAAAATGCAAAAGAGATGGCGTGAATTACGTTAAGGAGATTTGGGTGGCAGGCCTCCAGCCACATCCCGGCACATGAGTCGTTTGCTGCGGCTGCTCCCTTCCAGGCCTGACCGGGTTCACAAAGTATCATTGCGGGAGGACCAAAAGCCCACCATAGAAAAACGCGCTTACCGCAGAACTACTCGCCCCGCTTCAGTGCGGGGCGCATTATGACTATTTGGCCGCTAAGTTTCAACCCTTATTCGTAAAACGTTCTTCTGCGATAGTATTCGCAACACGGTTTGTTGCCGCATTTTCAGATTCAGCTCGTATGTATATCTCTTTTAAGGTGTCACCAATTTTCTCAATATGGGCACGCATGGCGTCGTTAGAGCTTTTCTCCATACGCTGATGGAAAATATCGATAACCCCACCTGCATTGATGACGTAATCTGGAGCGTAAAGAATACCGCGTGCAACTAATAAGTCGCCAATATCTTCTCGAGCCAATTGATTATTTGCAGCTCCCGCAATAACCTTTGCTTTAATCGTAGGTAATGTTTGGTCGTTAATTGCTGCACCCAGTGCACATGGCGCAAGTACGTCAACGTCAAGGCTAAGGATGTCTTCTGGCGAAACGGCTGTCGCACCAAATTCAGCAACCGCTTTTTCTACCCCTTCAGGATAAATGTCCGCAACAAACAATTTCGCGCCCTCTTCGTGAAGATGCTTTGCAAGACGGTAACCTACATGCCCCATACCTTGAATAGCGACGGATACACCTTCTAAACTGCGCTTCAAACCAAACTCTACAGACGCTTTTAGTCCCACAAATACGCCGTAAGCGGTCGACGGTGCTGGATTACCGTCGGGTACTTCACCGGCATAATGATACTGTGCATTTACGCCCGCTATATAGTCTGATTGCGTGGCCATTGTTTGGAGATCAGTGACAGCAATACCCGAATCCTCTCCGGTAAAATACTTGCCCCCCAGCGATTCAACAAACTTGCCCATCGCAAGCATCATTTCGGGTGTTTTCTCTTTGCGTGGGTCGCCAATAATAACCGACTTACCACCACCAAGCGCAAGGTTTGCCATTGCGGCTTTGTATGTCATTCCTTTCGATAAACGAAGCACGTCAGTCAATGCCTCTGCGCTATTCACGTAAGGCCACATCCTGCACCCGCCTAATGCTGGTCCTAGGTTGGTATTGTGTACAGCAATGATGGCGCTTAACCCTGCCTTTTCATCATGATAAAACGCAACATGTTCGTGGTTATCGAACTCACAGTGATCAAATACTGACATACATTCCCTAAATAAGTGTGCTGTTATTGTGCCAAGTCTATCTGAAAGAAGAGAGGACAAGCCTTGCGAAGTTTGTTAATGAATTTTACAAACTGAAATACAGGGTAAATCATTACTAATTTTCTAGGACAGCTATCCTAGAATTTATTTTTATATATAATGAACATCATAATATCGACGGATACCGCGTTAATGAAATTAGATAAGTTTGATCGTGAAATTTTAAGAGTACTACAGCAAGATGCAACTGTCTCAATGGCAGACTTAAGCCAGCGTGTTGGGCTTTCTCACACACCATGTTGGCGACGTGTAAAGCGTATGGAGTCTGATGGCATTATTTTAGGTAAGGTAACGCTTCTTAACAGCAAAAAACTAAACTTAGGCGTATCAGTATTCATTTATGTAACACTCAAAAACCATGATGGCGATTCGCTAACTGATTTTGAAAGTGCCGTGCAAAGCATTGATGAAATTGTCGAATGCCACACAACCAGTGGCGAAAAAGATTACTTGCTTAAAGTCATTGTTGAAAGCATTGAAGAGTACGAATACTTGTTGAAAAACAAGCTAACTCACTTACCTTTGGTCGACCATTTAAGTTCTACATTTGCGTTAAAGCAGGTTAAAAATACCACTGAACTGCCCATTAAGCGCCAATAAAAAAGCGCAGTGGAAGCTGCGCTTTTTTTTAACCGTTGCTAACGCCGTTTATTGTGCATCTGATTGATTTTCAGGTTTCGCTTTGTCAAACGCCTCTAGTTCGTTGCAGTTGTTAGCAATTTTATTCAGTAACGGGTATGCCGTCATATCAACACCGAATCGCTTTGCATTATAAACTTGAGGCACAACACAAACATCGGCCATGGTAACGTCGAAATCAAAGCAGTATTTACCTGCTTGTGTTTGTAAACGCTGCTCAATGCCGTTGAAGCCTTGCTTTATCCAATGCGAAGCCCATTCAACTACGTCGGGTTGTGAAGCATCAAAACGTCCTTTCAGCGCATTTAACACTCTCAAATTGCCGATTGGTTGAATGTCGCAGGCTATATCTTGCGCTAACGCTCTTACCCTGGCGCGTTCATTGCGGTGCACGGGAATAAGCGAGTGCGCAGAGTCAAAGCGCTCATCAAGATACTCAATAATAGAAAGCGACTGATTAAGAATAACATCCTCATCTTCATCGACTAGCGTAGGAACCAAATGCGATGGATTCATGCGAGAATACGGCTGAGCAAACTGCTCACCGCCGTCCTTCACTAGGTGGACGGGGATATATTCGTATTCCACGCCTTTTAGGTTCAAAGCAATACGCACGCGGTAAGACGCAGTAGAACGCCAATATCCGTAAAGTTTAATACTCATAATGGTACCCGATAATACATAAACTCTATGGGCCGCCGTTAATTGTAAAAAGCGGCCCTCACATCGCTTAGTTCAGCGGTTTGACCTGCTGTTCGATAGCACCAAAAATACTCACGCCTTCGTCGTCTAGCATCTCTATACGAATGCGGTCGCCAAACTGCATAAAAGGTGTCGACGGCTTGCCATCGCGAATCGTTTCAATCATGCGAACTTCTGCAATACAAGAATACCCTACCCCACCTTCTGAAATTGCAGAGCCATGATCGGTTCCCTGCTTATTAGATACCGTGCCTGACCCTATCACCGCACCAGCACCAAGATTTCTACTTTTAGCAGCGTGAGCAACCAGCTGCCCAAAGTTAAACGTCATATCTTGCCCCGCTTCAGGCTTACCAAACAACTCACCGTTGTATGTTGAGCGCAGCGGTAAATGTACTTTATTTCCGTTCCACGCATCGCCTAGCTCATCAGGTGTCACAGCTACGGGTGAAAAGCTTGAGGCCGGTTTGGATTGAAAGAAGCCAAACCCTTTTGCAAGCTCTCCTGGTATAAGACCACGTAGCGACACGTCGTTGACGAGCATAATTAGACGAATACGTTCGCCAGCCTTTTCGTCTGAGCAACCCATCGGGACATCATCGGTTACCACCGCAACCTCACCCTCAAAATCGATTCCCCAGTCATCGCTAGGTAAAATAATATCTTCTTGAGGGCCTATAAAATCATCTGAACCACCCTGATACATTAATGGATCGGTCCAGAAGCTCTCTGGCATTTCAGCACCACGCGCTTTACGTACTAACTCGACGTGATTAACGTAGGCACTACCGTCAGCCCATTGGTAAGCGCGAGGTAGCGGCGACTCACAACGGCTTTCATCAAACGCGACTGACTCGCCTTCTCCACTATTTAGTTGCTCGTAACGCATTTGCAGTTGAGGAGCAATCGCTTGCCAATTATCCAGTGCTTGCTGCATTGTGCCGCAAATATCGTCGGCACTGCATGCCTTGGTCAGGTCTCTCGACACTATCATTAGCGCACCGTCACGCGTATCATTTTTATACGTTGCAAGCTTCATCGTATTTCCTCTTATTTGTATTGCACCAATAGTACATTGCGTTGGTATGTGTACTTTATGCCATTGGTTGTGTGTGTTTGAGAAGCGACAACGTAATGTTAGGTTATTTCGCTGTAAGCCTCACTATACAGCGCGCCGGGCTTTATCTGCCGACGCACCGTATTTTGAGTATCAACGTGAAGGGGTGTAAATAAAAATAGACAGAGTGCAGCCTACAATTTAACGGTGGCTTTGTTTATTCCGTACTCACGAAGTTTGTTGGCTATCGCGGTATGACTTAACCCAAGCTTTTTCGCTAACTGACGAGTGCTGGGGTAAAACGGGTACAACCTTTTTAATAAGTCTTTTTCAAATTTCTTCACTTCTTCATCAAGTGTACCGTCGAAATTTTCGTCTATATAGGTCACGCTAGGCGCACAACTGGGAAGTTGAATATCCTCTTTGGTGATTTCCTTACCATCAAGTAGCGATAGTGCCCTATAAAGTGCATTTTGTAGCTGACGCACATTACCCGGCCACGGGTATTGTTGTAGGAACTCCACACACGACTTACTCAATTTCGCTGGGCGTCTACCCAATTTATTACTATGTTGAAGAATAAACGCCTCGGCCAATGGAACGATATCTGGGCGCCTGTCTTTTAATGAAGGCATAACCAGGCTCAATACGTTCAACCGGTAATATAATTCTTTTCTAAACCTTCCCTCTTCAACCAGTTGCCCTAAGTCGCGACACGTCGTGCATATAAACCTAACATCAACTTTAACAGGCTTGGCATCGCCAACACGTCTGAATTCACCATCTTCTAATACCCGTAACAACTTTGCTTGAAGCTGTGATGACATGTCGGCAATTTCATCAAGTAAAAGTGTGCCGCCTTTTGCTTGCTCAAGCAGCCCTACTTTGGCCGACGTTTGATTAAATGCCCCTTCTGCGTATCCAAACAACTCTGTTTCAGCAACGCTGTCTGGTAAAGACGCACAATTCAATGCCAAAAACGCACCTTCACTGCGGCGGCTAGACTGGTGACATGCACGGGCGATCATTTCCTTACCTGTACCCGTTTCACCGAAAATCAGAATGGGAGCATCCAAATCTGCGACACGCTTGGCCTCATGAACCACTTTTTTCATGAACGATGAGTGCGTGATAAAGCGGTCAAAACTGTCCGTAGGCGCCTGATGAAAGACACTTAACTGTTGTCCCAGCCTCATTTCAGATTTAAGAATAACTACCGCACCGGCCATAATAATGTTGTTGTCACCATCGGGCACGGTAATAGGAAGCATATCTGCCACGTAGTCTTGCTGAATAAATTTCACTTTAGAAGATTGCGCACGAGGTTGGCTGCCGTCCATCCATTTTGTGAAATTGAACCCTTTAACCAACTCACCAACCTCTTCACCTTCAATTTCATTGAAGGGAAGTTCTAAGCCAGAGGTTACCGCCTCATTACACAAAAGGATGCGTCCCTTTGCATCAATCGAAAAAACAGGATCGGGTAATGTTCGTAAAATG
>Ga0209955_1000568_pt1 | contig 12722 bp, 13 predicted proteins | sample SalPonA_A_H2O_MG_FD_185716 | JGI IMG/M metagenome (GOLD analysis project Ga0209955, IMG submission 185716) | Water microbial communities from South San Francisco under conditions of wetland restoration - Salt Pond MetaG R2A_A_H2O_MG (SPAdes)... | ecosystem: Environmental > Aquatic > Non-marine... | reverse complement strand
GTTCTTTGATCGCCTTGATGATCTGTTCTTCGCTGTAACGCTTCTTCATATCGAGATCTCCATCCCTTTAGGTTAAATGGAAATCTCATCGAGGTCATGGTCTAGTTTTTCGGGGAGAGGTCAGTTTAAGTAGAGTTCAGTCTGCTTTTAATAGTCATTTTGACGCAGCGCGGACAATAGCGGTGTTTGTTCTTACGATGTGATTCGTCAGAAGCTATTGTGTGACGATTGGCTAGTAAGGTAATTAGCGACATCAGCTAGGTTGTCGAAAATGTTGGTATCTTTACTAATTTCCTGTGGAAGTTGGTGTCCTGTCTTAACTAGAAATTTCTGGGGGATACCTGCGAATGCTCCTGCTTCAATGTCTGACAGTTTATCACCTATAATAATACTGCTCCCTAAATCTATAGCATGACGGGATTTGGCTTCCAACATCATTCCTGGCTTCGGCTTTCTGCAGTCGCAGTCGATTGCTAGTTCCTTGATTGTCCCATTCGGATGGTGCGGACAATGAAGTACATCTAGAAGCTCAATACCTTGTTCCCGCAGGATATTTACCATCCACCGTGTAAGTATTTGGTATTGTTTTTCAGTGTAATACCCCCTAGCTATCCCCGCTTGATTCGTGATGACTATGAGTTGGTAACCCAGTATTTGAAGTTGTTTGAGGCCCTCTATACACCTATCAGTAAATTCAAAGTCTTCGATACGATGAAGGTAGTTTATTTCTTTATTGATTACGCCATCTCTATCGAGGAATGCAGCTTTCATGCAAAGTACTCGCAAGCTCGGTGGTAATCTTCCGGTATGCCGATATCGATGAAGTACCCGTAATCTACGGCTGCACTGAACTTGCCATTAAAACTGCCTAGAAAATCGATCTCGAAGGAAAATTTATCCTCTGGAAAAGACAGGATGTCTTTACGAGATACGACATATACTCCGCTATTGATGATCCCCGGTCCAGAAATCCCTTTTTCCACCAAGCGTATAACCGTAGAATCAGTGGTCAGCTCAAGAGTTCCGTATCGACTTGCATCCTCGATATTCACCCCTGAGATAAGAATAGCTGAATTTTTTGCCTGGTTGATGAGATCCGAAAAGCTCACGTCTGAATAAGAATCCCCATTAAGAACTATAAACTGTTCGGATTTTATTGAGCCCGCAGCCTTTTTTATCGCACCGCCGGTACCCAGTGGTTCTTGCTCTACGGCAAAGCTAACACGGATTTTTACAGGCTGGTCTTGTTTCAAACGACTAATTATAAAGTCTGCGCGGTAGCCAACAGATAGAACTATGTGTTCGCAGCCGTCCGCCTCTAACTTTTGCATTAAACGATACAGGAAGGGTTGTCCTGCTACGGAAACCATAGGCTTCGGTGTATCGCCGCTGACACTTTTTAGGCGGGTGCCCATGCCACCCGCGAGTATTACCGCTTCATACATTTTTATTGTCCGAATATCTTCTGTTCAACAATTGCACAGATAATGTGACCGATACAGATATGGCACTCTTGAATGTAGGGAGTGCTTGTGGAGGGCACTTTGATAGCCATGTCCGCCATATCGGCGAGAACGCCACCCTCACCGCAGAAAACTGCGCTATAGACTTCTTGCTCTGCAGCGACTTTCACAGCCTCGATGATATTTTTTGAGTTTCCTGAAGTGCTGATACCGATAAATATATCGCCTGGGCGTGACTGGGCTTGTAACTGCCGGCTAAAAAGGCGATCGAAACCGTAATCGTTGCCGATAGCAGTAAGCATCGATGTGTCGGTGCTCAAAGCGATCGCTGGCAATCCAGGACGATCGAAGAAAAAGCGGCTTACAAACTCAGCTGCGATGTGTTGACTATCAGCCGCACTACCGCCGTTACCTGCGATAAGAACTTTATTACCGCGGTTGTAAGCCTCGACTATTAAATCTGCGAGTTCGCTGATTTTGGAGTGCACTTCTGGTTTGTTGAGTAGCGTGGTTTTAACATCGATAGAGCGGTTCAAATAGCCCTTAATGTAGGCTAGATTTTCGTCCACGAGCGGTTTGTCAGTTATTACATTTTGATCGATTGCTAAATTGTCCATGAGTAGGCTCCCTCATTTGTGAATCTGAAATTGCGTACAGCGCCGTCACACCGTTCTAGTGCTCTGGCAACATCTAATTTTTGTTCTGGTTCGACGAAGATCATCATGAATCCACCCCCACCTGCACCGGAAACCTTGAAGCTCTTCGCTCCAGCTTTAGTTACAACGTATTCGACTTTTTCAATTACCGGATTACTGATGGACTTGGAGGTGGCTTTTTTATGTACCCATGCCTCCCGGAACTCTTCTGCGACTCCATCAATGTCAGATTTAAGAAGTAGTTCCTTTATGCGATAGGTTGACTCTTTAACTTTATGCATCGCTTTAAGAGAATCCTTCGACGTACTTTTTAGTGAATTCACCTGGTCGTCGATAATCTTTGCAGAGTCTCGCGATGCTCCGGTGAAAAATAGAAGTATCGACGCCTCTAGTTCGCTTACGATATGTCGCCTAATTCGCAGGGGGTTAACGATGACTCTGTCGTCTTTAAAGAACTCCATAAAATTGAATCCGCCGAAAGTAGCGGCGTACTGATCCTGTTTACCACCTGCTAGCTGACAGTCCTTGCGCTCAATGTCGAAAGCCAACTGCGCCATATCGTATTCGCCAAGTGGTAGAGATAACCACTGACGGTACGCTTCAAGCATTGCTACCACCATGGTGGATGATGAGCCAAGCCCGCTCCCGGGTGGCGCATCCGATTGCGTTATCATTTTTAGTGGCAGGTATTCTCCACCGTTGAACTGTTCCATTACACGCTTGTAAACGGCCCGGTGAAGTCGCAATCCAGTGGAGAGATCAATTGGAGCACCAGCATCGATTACGTCTGATTGCTGTATGTCTTGAGCGTCAAAAAATACTGTGCCGGCAGGCGCATCAGTGTCTATGAACGCATGAGCATACATATCTATAGTTGCATTAAGAATGCACCCGCCAAATTCTTCGCTGTACGGAGATACATCGGTACCGCCACCCGCAATCCCTAACCTTAAAGGCGCCATGCTTCGTATCTTCACCAAGGTTCTCCTGTTTAGATTTCGACCGAATTACCCAGTTTTAAGCAAGGGGTGTGCCAATAAGGCGATAAGCAACCAAATTACATTGCGGGCTGCGACCTTAAAGTATCCGCAAGCGGACTGAATAATCTCTTCGATAAGGAAAACCGTGCGCAAGGCCCCTGTTTAAATTAGCGTGTTGGAAAATAGCTCTACGCTAATTGGTGCGTTATAAATCGCTAAGCAGTTGTGGCACAAATGATTTGGCTACCTGAATGTTGTTGATGCAATCACCCTAAACATTACATATGAACAAATGACCAAATGAACCAGACCAGCTGTCAGCCCAGAACTTGCGTAGACTTTATTTCCGCCAACAGCTGTGGAGATATCGGATCAAGCACAGCATGAGTCACAGAGGAAACTGTTACGATAACCCTAGAATGGAATAGTTTTTAACAGCCTTAAAACCGAATGGGTTCCTGAATTGGGCTATCAAAGCGTCAGTGCGGAGAAAAGCGCCATGATTGATTACATCACTGGGTACTATCGCTCGATTCGACCGCACTCTTTCAACGACATGAAGTTTCCAGATCGAGCTGAGAAACAGTATTGGAAAAACTTCAAAACCGTGGCGAATTTTAGTTGACCCCTACAAGCAGTTTCTCCCAGTGTTTTTTGACCTGCCGGTCGCTGAAGTTATGGCGCTTGAAGTCCTCTAGCTGTTCATGCGTTATGGATAACCTGTCATTGCCTACTCTTTCAACTAATTGTTTTGGATTCTCAGCAACTATTAAAGGAGTCGGCATTCCTCTCGCCGTACTTTGATGGCATATCTCCTCGAAAAAATCACTCGAAATCGCATAGATAGGGACGTTTAATGACAGACCATAGTAAAAGCTTCCGCTAACGATCATATCGCTTCCACTATTGGGCAATATTAATCCTTTCGAATTCCTAATGACTTTCTGTATTTCCGAGTCCTGAATAAATCGATTAATGAATAGTACACGCTTTCCTATGGCCAGCTTTTTTATATCCTCTAAGTAATTCTGCTCAGCTGGTTTGCAGTCACCTGCTATTACGAGATAACTGTCTTTTTCCCATTCGGCAACGATACGGTCAATGCCTTTATACCTTTCAATCCAGCCGAAAATCACATAATAATCTCCATTAAGACCCTCGACCTTTTTATCGGTTTTTATTTCGTCTGATGTTTTTAGTTCGTACAACGGATGTGGGATGTAGTTGTATTTTTTTTTAACTAGATGTGGAGAAAATGATGCTCTCTTGGTCGCTATTGTCTCGCCTAATCGCATCAGATATATGGCAATTAACCTACGCCAATTCTTTTTGAACGCGTGTGGATAGTAATTATGCTTGAAATATATTAGATCTTTAGACATTAGTCTAAAAATTATTAAAGATACTAGATAGATTGGAATACCTGTTATTTTTATTTTTCCACTTCTGTGTCTAAATAGATTTTCGTGAAAATTGACTATTACAGTATCAATATCTCTTTCTCTGAGGCTTTTTATAATGAATTTTATACGATCTTTCCATGACTCGGGCTCGCCAATGACGTTGTAACCAAGCTCTCTCAGAAGTGCGACGTTTTTTATTTGCGCACCATTATCGGTAGGTTTGTTTGGGTATGGGGTATACAAAATTTTTCTTTTTTGCTGGGGCATAATATCTCTGCTCTAGTTAGCTGTGGCGCATTTGACCAAGCTTAAGCATATACCGTGCCAGTTTTCCGGGACGGATTAGAAGTGATGGCGTTTGAGAATGTTGGCATAGGTATTGCTTCAGAAAAAAGAAAAGCACGCATGTACGTCGGGGGTTTTCATGCAATTTCTTAAAAAAGCTTTCTACGTGTTTGGGTATGTATTTCTAATCACTCCGTCCAAGGCAGCCGAGGTAGTCGCGCGCCACAGACTTAATGGCGGTGAGATGTCCGCCCAGCCGTTATCTGTCGTGCTGATTATCGAAACTTTAGGGCGGTCCGTAGTTATTCTTGGCTCCTCGGTTTTGTGTCAACAGATTATTGGTGGCTATTGGTATTCAGTAATAGAACTGGATAAATGCGCCTTCGTCCTGCTGTTGAGTGGGTTGGTTCATCAGTTCAGTTACTTTTTCTTCATCTCCCGACAAGGAGTTGAGCCCACGCCACGAAATTTCATGCTATATCGTCTTGTAAGAAATACTTGCTATTCATTTTTGCCGGGCCTGCTCGTTGTAGTAACTGTTTGCTACGTAAACGCGGTCGCGGTAGTCGAGGTTTATAATGAGGAGCAGGTGCTCCTCGCCTATTTGTTGAGTACGTTTGTATTTTTCTTAATAGGTCTCGGGGAAGCGCTGCTGAGTAGACGCGTGCCGACTAGTTTAGATCTAGCAACGAAATTTCGGTTTGGGTGCAGCTAGTCATCGTCTAGGTATTAATGGTAGTAAAAATTTAACTGAAAAGGTGTTTTTATGAAGGTATTACTGGTCTCCTCTTCAGGTGGGCATTGGGTACAGTTAATGCGGTTAAAGTCCGCATTTAAAGATGCTGAGCTGATATTTGCGTCAACAGATAGGAGTTACGCCCAACACAATCAGGAGCATGAATTTTTTCACGTTGCTGATGCCTCCCGCTCTAACAAGTTCAAGTTGCTACTGCAAGGTCTCGCGGTATTTCGCTTAGTGTTTAATGAACGCCCTGACATAGTCATTACAACAGGTGCTTCGATAGGTCTGTGGGCTTTAGTGATCGGGAAGTGGTTCGATGCACGCACTATTTGGATTGACAGTATCGCAAATTCTGAGGAGATGTCTCTCAGCGGAAAGAAAGCGGCACGGTACGCCGATCTTTACTTGACCCAATGGGAGCACCTGTCTGGCGCAGATACGGGCGCAGAATACGCGGGAGCGGTTATATGATTTTTTTAACAGTTGGCACGCAGCTACCGTTTGAGCGGCTAGTTCGAGCGGTTGATATGTGGGCTTCCAGGCACCCTGATATCGAAGTGTTCGCACAGATCGGTGATACGAAGTACGAACCAAAAAATATGAAATGGGTCAGGTTGTTAGATCCCAAGTGTTACAACGATCTTCTCTCACAAGCGGCGGTTGTGGTCGGGCACGTCGGCATGGGTACTATAATTACCGGTGTTGAATATGGAGTGCCGTTGGTGCTTATGCCGAGGCAGGTTGCGCTCGGCGAACACAGAAACGACCACCAGATTGCATCTGCTAAACAGTTCGCAAAATTAAGTGGTGTTTCGATTGTCAACAACTCAGAACAGTTAGAACTGGAAATGGATAGGGTTTTCAGCTTACCCAAATGCGGAGACGAGACTGATGCTCGCAAGCTGAGTGTGTCTCAAACACTGATAGAACGTATTGAACGCTTCGTAGCACAATCAAGTTAGAAGCACTCTGAGTTTCGAAAGGTCGGAATTAAAAAGGGAGCTTTTTTTAAAATACCGGCTAGGGGCGTGTTCGCAGATGTCTAACGTTTAATCCTGAGTCGCCTCACCATCAGCCGAACTAGTCATCTGCAACTAGTTGATGGCGAAATTTTAGTTACTCAACTTGCCGGTGACGGTAAACTTATTTCGAAATTATCGCTCGTACGGTTACTCGGCGATTCTCTTGTCGACCCTGAAGGGTTGTATTATCCGACGCCGGGCTGCTCTCGCCAAGAGCGCGTAACGTGGTTTGAGTAATAGGTACACCCATCCCCAGCATGGCTGTCTGGGTACTCTGTGAACGCCGCTCAGAGAGACGAATGTTGTATGTATCTGAGTGGTTACTGTCGGTGTGGCCGGTAATAAGAAACAGCGGTTGCTGATTGAGTGGGAACATTATCACGAAACTTTGTAGTCGCTCCAGATCTGCTGGTCGTACGCGGTCGCTGTCGTTGTCAAAGTAGATGACCAGTTCGGGCGATGTAAAACTTACCGCAGCATGTTCTTCCGCTTCAGGCAAAGAATCCTGGCCAGCAGGTGAGCTAGGCAACTTAAGACTAGGCATTGAGTGAGAGAAATAAATTTTCTCAGTGTTCGTTTTTGTGACCTGTACGCCGGTGCAGCCGCAGAGGAGAACCGTGAGGCCGAGCATTAAGCTAGTTGCAGCTGGATTGGTCTTTACTGGGAACATAAACCTCTGAATCCACTCTTTAATCAAATATTACGGTAGAGAGAATAAGCAAAAGATATGCCAACAGGGGAGGGTAAGTGCCAGTTGCAGAACGCCTTGTTAGTGCCAATCAGGTGCCATAATTGTGGGCCTTAGCTTTCACTCAAATGCAGCAGTGGAATGTTCTCACAAATTCGTAGCACAGCCTAAAGCATTTCGGATCGCCCAAGATAAACCCTGCAAAATACGCATATTCACTTCAAATTTTCTAGGCTTTGAATTGTGGCCTTCTAATCTGCTGTGTCTTTAGCGGCGTACTAATACCTTAAAAACGTTTTAGATTTATGGAGTTACTTTCTTTTGCCAAGAATTTGCATCTTCCCCATCCCCGGCTGTGTCACCTTTCCGGGTACGATCTTTCCGCTACATGTCTTCGAGCCGCGCTATCGAGAGATGATTAGTCATTGCCTCTATACAGATACGCCGGTGGCTATCTGCCACACGCGTAAGGAACTTAGTGCTGCGAAGCCTACTAGCGACTTAAAGGAGGCGCTCTCGTCAAATCAAGCGACCTATCAGCCGTTCGATGTGTTCAGCGCTGGCCGTTGCGAATTGCTGGAGACGCTCGATGATGGGCGTATGGTGCTTAATGTGCATATTGAGCAGCGCTACAAATTGGGTAAGCCTATTCAGATGCTGCCCTATCAGGTGTATGACTGTTTTCCATTTCTCGATCATCACCCGACACCGCCCGAGGAAGTTGATAACCTACTACTCAAAGAGAAGATTCTGCATCGGCTTGAGGCGCTCGCGCATGGCGATCCGCAGTCGCGCGAAGCTCTGCGTCAGGTAATGGATTCGGTTGAGTGGCAAAGGATGGGCGGGACGGAGTTCAGCTTCAGGCTATTCTCTCTGATTCAGTTTGCACCGGAGTTATTGCAGGAAGTTCTAGAGATGGACTCTGCGCACCAGCGCCTTTCGAAGACGCTGGAGTGGCTCAATCTCAATTAAGCGGGAATCGCTATCGGAATCGAGTTTGTCTCTATTTCGAAGGCGGGGACGCCCATGACAGCTTTCTTCACGCTGCACTGCTTGGCAACATTTTTTAAGATGCTGTGGTACTTCTTAGGCAGTGTATCGGGGATGTTGATGCAGGTAATAAAGCCTGAGAGTTCACCTTCTTCATTTTTCTGCTGTTTTAGGGTCAGCGTGATGCCTTCGGTGCAGACCCCTTTGCTTTCGCAGTACTGCTGGATGTAGTAACCGGCGCAGCATCCGATAGAGGACATCAGTAGGTCGTAAGGGGAGGGGGCGGTGTCACTGCCTCCATTTGAAACCGGCTGGTCGGTTGAAATTCTGTGGTTGCCAATTTGAGCGGATACGCGTTTTTCGCCGTCTAGGCTGGCCTTTAGTTCCACGGTTATCTCCAGTAAGTTAGAATCTGGGGAACACTTTAATTCATCCGGTCTATGCCCGCGTTGAGTTGGGTCATTTTTCCCCTATTTTGGGCTGTATATACTGCGGCTGCCAGGGTATCCATCGCGGATACAATCGTTCAACATCAAGGACGCACAGTGGATTTAACCTCTCGTTACTACCGACGCTTCGCTGCAGCCCGCCTGCGTGCTCTCGTTTTTATTAGTCTAGCGGTGCTACTTTTTCCCTTATCGGTTGCCGCTTCGTTGGTGGCGATTCCAGCCATCGCTGCTGACCTGCAGGCAAATGCGGTAATGGCGAGCTGGATACCCGCTGCGTTTGTGCTAAGTAGTCTGGTCTGTCAGTTGCCGGGTGGGCGCATCGCCGATCTGGTGGGCCTTAAACGCGCTTTTGTCTGGTCGAGTGTTGGATTTGTGGTCGGTGGTCTTGCCGGAGCATTTGCTCCCAATATTGAGCTGCTGTTGGTCTCCCGTGTTCTACAAGGTGCTGCAGGCGCGGTGTTGGCGAGTACGGGCATGGCGATACTCTCAAGAGTTTATGAGTCGAGTGGGCGCGGTCAGGCGCTGGGATGGATGACCTCTGCGGTCTATCTAGGTATGACCTCAGGGCCTCTCATTGGCGGTGTTTTAGTTGATCTCTTTGGTTGGCGCTCAGTATTCTTCCTTCCGGTTCCCGTGGCAGTCGGGGTGGTTCTGTTGGTTAAGCGGGTATTGCCGGGCGAGTGGATCTCTAGCGAGAGGCACTCAGTTGACTGGGGCGGTTCGCTAATCTTTGCAGCAGCACTCGCTGCGCTCTTTGTCGGAGCGACTCATTTGGCTGAGGTGACTGGCGCGCTCACATTTGCTGCAGGCGCTGCTCTTCTCTATCTTTTTGTTCGCTGGAACAGTCGTTCGAGCTATCCGCTGGTGCGCTTGGATCTTCTATTACAGAACACACCATTTATTCGCTCGGTTACTGCCGCTCTTTTTATGTATGGAAGCCAGTACGGCATCGTGCTTATGATGTCGCTCTATCTACAGTACAACCGTGGCTTGTCTCCAACAGAGGCGGGGCAGCTTATGATGCTACAGGCACTTATGATGACAATATGTGCGCCGATAGCGGGGCGTCTGTCGGACACGCTGGGGCGGCGAATTCTCGCCACAACGGGCTCTTTAGCCATCGCGGTTGGACTGCTTTGGCTTACCCAAATGGATGCGCAAATGCCGCTGTTTTATGTGGGGCTAGCAATTATGATGATTGGCACAGGTCACGGGCTATTCTCTACGCCGAACAACTCATCAGCGCTTGCAACTATACCTGCCGCGCGCGTGGGTATTGGCGCCGCTATTATCAGTCTTGCACGCCAGGGTGGGCAGCTGATGGGTACGGCGGTGATTTCTCTGTTGCTGGCGATTTACTTCGATGGTGCTGCGATCAGTGCAGATGACGCAGAGACCTTTGAGCGGGTGGCGCATCTGGCGCTCTATATCTCTACTGGATTTGCACTTTGCGCGGCTTGGTTTTCTTGGAAACGTTAGGTTTTTTACTGGTCAAATTTAATTGACTAACGAACAGATATCTCCAGTCGCTCAGGGGCTTTGAAAACGCTCTGGAATAGTGGAATCAGCAATTTGTTACCATATTCACTTAGATGGTCGTCGTCGTGGTAGATTGGTCTACCATCTATAGACCCGTAGCAGAACTCTGAATCGCAAAGATATTTCGCAGGATCTAAAACCGCTACGTTGCAGGTGGATACAGCCAAGTCTTGTGCGGCAATCACACTCCTGCTTCGCTCTAAGTACTCGCTAATTGGTATCTTCACGTCTGAAGAATCGTTCTCTAGAAGTATTTGACGAGAGAGGCGCTTTGGTACGTTAAACCCCATCTCAGGGATTGGGCGGACTAAGTATACTTTGCGATGTTTAGCGATTTCGCAGGCTGTTTCTACGAGGCGGTTTGAGAATTCCATCTCGATATCTTTTTGATCTACATCTGCAAATCGGACAAAGGGTTTCGGGTCGTTCGACTCGTTGTAACCTTTAAGCGCGAGATTAGCTCGGCTGATCAATATCGCCGGAATACCGAAATGTTCGCTGTTTAATGTAGCAAGGATATGCTCATTGAAATTATCGCAAATTTCTGGCGCGCGCTTAGTCCAATCTGCAAACAGGGCTCCTCTAATAGTTGGGCAACCACTTGCTCCCCAATACCGTATACCAATATTACCTCCGTAAGAACCTGCAGCATTTACCACCGCCGAACGAAGAGCGTGTGAGTGGCTGTCTCCAATTAATAGTGCGTCTGTGTCCGATCCTTTCGGCATTTCACATCCAAATTCTCCGATTCCTTTTGAATTTACAAAGCAGTCGAGGGGGGCGGTATTTGTAGATTCATTCATGGCGATATCTACGGCTTCAGGCAAACGGCTCTGAAGTACCGTAGCTGGTATGAGTATGTAGACACAAACAACCGAGGCGGACAGCCCACCAACTAAGAGAAATTCTCTAGGCCCCTTAAATTTGGCCAGAAAGCGACGCGCAGGTAACTCTATGTATTTAGTTGTGATCGCAGCGATCGTGATGCTAAAAATCAGTCCATTTAGATTTGCCGAAAGGCTGTCAGCCATGTCGATAAAATTTAAGAACACAACGACGGGCCAATGCCATAAGTAGATCGCGTATGAGTGATTACCAAGCCATTGCGCGATCGGAGTGCAGGTTACAGTACTTCGCTCGTTGTGGGCGATTATAATGGCTACAGTTCCTATGACCGGCATCAATGCTAGGTATCCAGGCCATTGGAGCGTTTCATCGACGAGTAGGAGACTACTAAAAACTAACACCCAACCTATGACTTCCAAGCCGCGTTGTCCGTTCTTTGAGATTTTAAACCAGTTTGGGAGCAGGTACGCTAGGCCTCCGAGCGCCAATTCCCAAGCCCTAGTCGGCAAGAGGTAAAAGGTCGCGCTAGGAGCGCGATCTACAAGAAATATATTAAGGCCAAATGAGATTATGGCTATGAGCGCCACTACGACAGTTATGGCATATAATCTCGGTATCATCGCCCATACTAAGACAAGAAATAGAGGGTAAATTACATAGAACTGTGCTTCTACGGAAAGAGACCAGGTATGTAGTAACCATTTTTCAGAAGAGGCTGAATCAAAATAACCTGAGCTCTGCCAGAAGAATATATTGGACACAAAGCCTGTTGCGCTGGCGACTTCGTTACCTAAATTGGTGTAGTCAACGGTTGGTAGCCAGTACCAGCCGAGAATAGTCAAGGTAGCTAGTAGAGTTAGAAGGCCCGGAAGGATACGCCTTCCCCGAGCCGCATAGAATCTAGCAATAGAAAAAGTATTTTCGGACAGGCCGCTTACCGTTATCTGGGTCATGAGGTATCCCGAGATTACGAAGAAAATGTCGACACCAGCGAATCCTCCGTTGAGTCCCATGAGATCAAAATGAAATAAAACAACGGCAACGACTGCCCAGGCTCTTAAGCCGTTTATATCCTGGCGGAACTGTAGGTTGTTATTTTCTTTCATGAGTACGCTCATTGCTGCATCAAACCTTATTTTTCTGGTAACAAGCAATGTTCGTACCAAGTCAAAAATAAATGCTTCGTTGAGTAAATCCCAGGCCACATGAATAGGTATCGGTATCTGATAGTACGTGGTCTACTTGACGGGAGCTAATGCTGGAGGAGCTGGGGCACCACCAGTTTGCGATGGACCCGACATTGGGTCGCCATCGGTTCCTACAACTGTAAAATTTCCTCGTTGGCGGCTTTCAGCTCTAGATCGTGCGAGACAATCAGAGTGAGGCGATCGCTCCACTGCTGACGTAGCTCGTTGAGCAAGCCTCTTTGGAGCTCCAGATCCATCCCGGCAAAGGGCTCGTCCAAGAGTATGATTTCGGGTTGTTGCAGAAGCAGTCTCGCCAAACCAAGCCTCTTGGTTTCACCGCCCGAAGGCTCCCACTCTCCTTTGCCGATCCAGGTATCCAGTCCGTTAGGTAGTGTCGTTAGCCACTCGTCAAGTTGTGCAATAGTCAGAGCCTGATGAAGCTCTGCATCTGTGTGTTGCCCTTTGAGGTCAA
>Ga0209955_1000565_pt1 | contig 12745 bp, 12 predicted proteins | sample SalPonA_A_H2O_MG_FD_185716 | JGI IMG/M metagenome (GOLD analysis project Ga0209955, IMG submission 185716) | Water microbial communities from South San Francisco under conditions of wetland restoration - Salt Pond MetaG R2A_A_H2O_MG (SPAdes)... | ecosystem: Environmental > Aquatic > Non-marine... | reverse complement strand
CGATTGTCAACTTGGCGAATGCTATCGAAAACCAAAGCGCTGCGAAATCACGCATTATGGACGCAGATTTTGCTGTTGAGACTGCGAATCTGAGTCGAGCCCAGATCCTTCAGCAGGCAGGTACCGCCATGCTTGCACAGGCGAATGTAGCACCACAGTCCGTGTTGAGCCTGCTACAATAAAATAACTAGCCAGAATACGAGGCAAGATGGGTGACAATCTGTATTAATAGTGTATCAAAGGGTTCGTTATGCCAATAAGTTTGAGCGGCCTTGGCAGTGGTCTGGATATCCAGTCCCTCGTAACACAGCTAGTAGCGTCTGAGGGGCAGGCGAAGTCAGCCAACATTGACCGAAGAGAAGAGTCATATCAGACGCAATTATCTGCACTTGGGAAGCTTAAAAGTGCTCTAGGTAATTTTAAGGCAGCAGCAGAGGCATTAGCTAATTCCAGCGAATTAACCAATCTTGAGGCTAGCGTGTCAGATGAAACTGTGCTTTCGACAGAGGCAAATAGTTTGGCTTCCGGGGGAAGTTACTCTGTAGATGTTCAAAACCTCGCAGTCGCTCACAAACTGAGTTCTCAAGCTTACACCAACGCTGAAACAAGTGTAGGGAGCGGTGGTGCACTTACAATTACAAGCGGCACGAACTCCTTCACAATCACGGTTGTAGCAGACCCTGATCCCTCAATAGACACTAGCTCTCTAAGCTCCATTAGAGATGCAATAAACTCATCCCAGGAAAATCAAAGCGTAACTGCATCTATAATCAACGTTGATGATGGCTCTGGTGGTAAGGAATCACGTCTTATACTTACCGCAAGGGAAACTGGCCTCGTTAACGCAATTACAGTTTCAGCAAATGACTCTGACGGAGACAGCACCGACACATCTGGGCTATCTGCTCTAGCTTACGACATCGCGTCTAACGCAGCAAATCTAGTGGAAATCGTGCCGGCAGAAGACTCATTAGTAAGAATAGACGATGCTTTTGTCATCAGCAATTCGTCAAACACCGTTAGCGACGCAATAACGGGCGTAACACTTGAATTAAAGTCAGAAGGACTGTCCTCCTTAAATGTATCGGTCGATACCGAAACGACTAAAGAAAGCTTCCAAGAATTTGTAGATAGCTATAACGCCCTTATCAGTACGTACAAATCACTGTCGAGCTACGACGAATCAACTAATACTGCAGGTCCTCTTTCCGGAGACTTCACGATTCGAAGCATTATCGACAATACGAAGTCTATAATACGGACAAATGATGTCGCTTTAGAATTCCAGAACTTATTTAGCGTGGGAATAGAGCTGACTAAAGATGGCTCTATGATCATCGATAACGCAAAATTGAGCGCATCGTTAACACGAAATCCTAAGGCTATTTCAGACCTTGTGAGCGGAGAAACAGGCATCGCAGGTAGACTTGATAGCCTTTTAGGCACTAAAGTCGAGTTAGGTGGGACATTAGACCTCAAAACTAAAGCTCTTAATGCTTCTATTACCGACATTAATGCCGAAAGAGAGGCGCTAGATCTGAGGCTAAGCACTCTAGAAAAGTCCTTGCTAGATCAGTTCATTGCTATGGATATCTTAGTGGCTCAATACAATTCTACTGGCTCGTACTTAGCCAGCCAGATATCAGCTTTGCCCGGATATTCCAATAAGTAGGGTAGTCATAACCATGCACGGCATTGAACATTACAAAAGTATTAACGCTAACACCGCATCTCCGTATTACTTAATTCAAATGTTATTTGAAAAATTTATCTTCAGTACTGAGCAAGCCATTCTTGCTATCGAAAATAATAACGTTGAGGAAAAGGCGGCGGCCGTAAGTAAATCAATTGCCATTCTTGGTTTACTTGAAGAGTCTCTAAACTTGGATGATGGAGGTCAGTTGGCTGGAAATCTGAAGTCCACATACATCTATTGTAGAGACTGCTTAATGGAAGCAACATCAGAACATAAAATTGAGAAACTTACTGAAGCCAAAGATCTAATAACTATAATTCAATCGGGTTGGCGAGAAATCGAGGATAAAAGCACTCCTGATAGTTGATTGTCTCCCGTCTTTTAATATCTTTAGACAGGAGAAAATTTAGCGGATAATAGACTTCCTTTAATTAGACATTGAGACTGTAAAAGATTCTATGTAAGTGGCGGTTTATCACAGTGATATTCTGACACTGAACAGGGTTATGAATTGGCTCATCGCCTGCTTCCAATCTCGCACAACGCGTCTTCCATGGCCGGATTGCTCAGGTTGTACCAGTGCTGCATGCAGTGAATGCGCAACATGGTATTTAACGGATAGGGGCGCCGACCGTTACCAGCCTTGGGGTAATGGGGTCCAATCACAGCTATCAGACGAGACCATGGAATCAGCTTCTCCATGCGCCCTAGAAACTTCTCTTTGCGGGTCTGGCGACGCTTGTTGGTGAACTCGCTGTCAGCGAAGGAGAGTTGGTGATCCATGGATAGCCCTCAGCACATTAGAGTGCGGATTGTCGCATACTGAAAGACTTAATCGCATGTTCCTTAAGCAATTCTGGTCGGAAATGGATTAGCAGCATCGATATACAAGATGGCAATAAGATCAATTAAAAGAAGCACGTCCGATTGACTTATACCATGCTTTAGCCGATAGGCGCGCTTAGCATTTATCTAAATCCCTCAATAGTTCAAGCTCCTCGGTGCGCCCTAATTCCGTTAGCCAAGCCTTCAGCTTAACTCTCGAAGGAGAATGGAGACCAAAACACTCAACATACTCGACTTCGTGTAGTATGGCATCATCGAGTTGGCCAACAGCAGCCAAAGCATCAGCGTAATGAGTTAGATAGATTCTATCTATACAAGCCAATCCCGCTAGTGCATCCAGAGCTACCTGGGTGTATCCCAGATCTGTTGCCAGTCTAAAAACGTATCCCAAACATGGTTCTAAAACTGGCGAATCAACGTTCGATGCAGCAGCCCCAAAAGCATTTAGAGCTAACTGGTTATCACCCTCTAAAAGTAACTCAGCCCCATGAATCAAAGGGATAAATGCTTCATACTCTTTATTTCCCTCTAAAGAAACTTTCAAATTACGCAAGCTGTCTAAATCATTCTTGTCTATAAATTCCACTACTCGCCTCGGCAATGCTCGTTTACTTGCCGACAAACTTTCTTGCGTCAATACCGAATTGTAATCCACCTCCAACTCTTTTCTAAAAGCATAACTAAGCTTCTCAAGCTGCTCGGAAGAGAAACAGGATTCCTGATATATCTTAAATCGACCATACTCATGATTTGAAATCCAACCCTCAGATACCTTATCGTCAATACTCTTATAGTCTTCGAAACAAATACGCTCACTCAACCTCCTATCGACTTTTCCAATGGCTGATGCCAGCATATTTTTCAATAGCAGACCTCCTTGCAAAAGACTTTCGTAATAGATATCTAACCGTTTCTTAACAGAATGTATATCTAAACTCTCGGGATCTATAAAATCCACCGACATTCGAACCAACCCTCTCAAGGACAACAACTTAATCAACCTAAAGAGCTCCGTATGTTCCTGCTCTATGTTTTTATCTATGTCTTCTAAGGTGCTTTTAGTAGAAATTACAACTTTCTCATTCACATATAGATCATTGTGTACCTTCTGAGCAGAGCAAATTAGATCGACAAGGGTAGACAACTCATCAGCTTTAGCATCTAACTCTTCAGAAAGAGCACGTAACTGACTTATCGACGTCGATTGGACGATCGACATTGAAAAAGGCTCTATTGGCGGAAACTCGATTTCCTTCAGCGTTCTAAAAGGCACATTAGATAACTTCATCGCCTTTTCGCTTAATGTAACAACTTCCAAGCCGAGACCCTTAAAATGACCGGCCATTACATCTAAACAATCTGCCGCAGACAGGTAATCAGATGTTGTGCTTGCGGGTTTTCCTTCATTTGTTATCACAGATAAACCAGTAATATCAAAGCGCGGGCCCGCCTCAAACTCCCTACTACCACTGGCATGCGTCACCCCGTCTTCAGGGAAGCACAAATCGACTCCGATCAACACAACGTGCCCAGCGCCCATCCAATAAGCAGCAGCTAATGCGTGGTTTGTTACGGTGGGGCCTGCGCCTCCAAAATAGAGATCACGAGGAGGATTTAAAATTGAATCCCAAGGAAGTAGATTTCCAGAATAGAATTTTCGATGTGGCCATTGTGACAGCAATTGAGTAGCTACGTGGTACTGATTTATCAGTGTGACGTTTCCGTTAAACTCTAACGCTTCTCTGCTTATTTGGTAACTGACATCTTCTGGATCAACGGAGAATAGAAAGTCTGGCTCTATACCAGCTTGAAGCAACCGCTTTGATACTCTAGATACGGCAAAAACGATAGCCCGATCCCGATTGTTAGCCACCCAGTCAATATACCTATCGAGACTCGGCCCCCCAGCTATCAAAATAACTGTACGACCCTGTAAACAACCTTTTAAAAAACTAGCACTCTCTATATTGTCTGCACAATTCTCCAACTGGTTATTAATAAAAAGGGCTTGTCCAAGCTTTACTCGAACTGACCAAGAAATATCCTGGATCTTGGTATCAACTTCCCAATATAATGACCTGTATTCCTCAACATAGCCATATTCAGCGGAGAGAGACTTAATGAGTCTGACCCCATTAACATATAGATAATCAGTTAAATAAACATCTTCGAGAAGCGGAAAAAATTCATCATAAGTAGAAATCCATATATTATTTTCTCCTGCCTTGTAATCTATTTCATCACAAACCAGTCTAAATATTTCATCAGTTTCGAGAAAAACATATCGCGTACCGATAGGTTTATCTATTGCAGAAAGGTATTTAACGAGATTACCGGCGTCGGAGCCAATAATAATATAAAGACTGTCTTCTACATCCAACTTCCCATCGAACTCCCTGGAGTATCTAGAAACCGCATCTTCGTCCTGAAAGAGATTTCTGGTAACCCTGTAAGGATACTGAGAAATGTATAACTCATCAGTTTTACTTAGATAGCCATCCTTTCCGATCAAGTCATACCTCACTATCTAATAGTATTCCCTTTATATCCCCAAAATACTCATCGGAGAGATTTCGCAATTCTTTCATTAATGACAGAGCTTCTTCAGAAGGAATTTGCTTTATAACTTCTTCAGTTTCTTTATTCAAAACTTTGACAACTATCTTGGACAGTTCTTCATCTAAGGATATCGAAAGGTTTTTATCACTGACTAGCTCTACAAATGATGAAAGCATCCGGACTGAATCCCTCAATTGCTGGGAGCTGATCGCGTCGCTAGGATCTACGCGCTTTTCTGGCCGCTCTGTTACAGAGGCCAGATTGATCTCGCCACGTGGCGGGCGCACTTCAAATGATGTTTGAGCCGCCGTGAGAGCTCCAACCTTATCAATCGGGTTAGTTTTATCAATATTCATGTTAATCCTCCATGCACCAGGGCAAATCTTAGCTGTTCGAACTGTATCCTGACGCTGCGTTTTTCCGTTTTTTCAACAACCCTAATTTCTCTGCGAGCCGTTCTCTCAAAAGAGCCAATTTCTCTTCGTTGTGCTTCTGCATTTGCAACAACCTCTCGCAATCACTTTTGTCCACGGCATTCGGGTCAACATTTGTGAGATCAAGTTTTCCCATCAGCGATACACGTATGTCTTCTATGCGTGTAAACGCCTCAAAAGCCTTCTCATCTAAGGCCCCAGCGTCTAAAAGGTCCTTTTGCCGAACCGTACACTCCAAAAGAGCTTCTATCAGCGGCTGAGGACTATCTAGATCTTCTTCAGGCTTTTTCGAACTATTACGCTGTTTCAAAATACTCACCCGTGCTTTAGGCAAAACTCAGCTTCGCAAGAGAGTTAGCGGCTGTTTCACAGGATGCTTTAGTTTTTTCCAAAGCCATCAATATTTACTGCGCGTCCTACCCGATGTAGTTGAAAAGACTCAAGTTCTGGATTTTGGCGAAACTGGCATATGAGGCCTCGAGTGCGAGTTGTCTCTTCGCCAATTCGGTACTAGCAGCCGCATAGTCTAAATCCTCTATAGCTGACAGCGCTCCTTGAGTAAGCAGGTCAAAATCCTCGTTACTCATCTCAGCAGAGTCCAAAATATTCAACCGTCCACCAATAGTCGAAACAGCTTCGCTCAACCGGCTTTGAACTTGACTAAGACGGTCCAGAGCAGTCGCGATTCCGTCTCCTAATTGGGCTCCCGTGTCGTTGCGAATGCTTTCTATAGCTTGAACGAGGGTATTCAGCACATTTCCCTCTACACTCGAACCCGCCGGCATTGTTACGCTCTGAAATAAGAACTGGCCACTGTCTGTGCTTTCAATATACTGAGAGCTAGCAACCTGAATCTTCCTTACCGTACTGTCTCCTTCATAGGTATAGGTACCATCGACTTGCTTCTGAAAGGTCTGGGTTGTACCTTTTGACCCTGAGAATAGATATTCCCCCTTCGCATCGCGCGCGTTCATGAGCCCAGCCAGATATTCCACCATCTCTTCGAGTTCATAGCTAATCTGTAATCGGTTTTCTGAACTTAATCCGCCATTCCCAGCTTGGATAATGAGTTCTTCGGCCCTCTGTACTCCGTTAGTAATGTCACTAATCGCCGTTTCGCCAAGAGAGAGTCTGCGCCGTGTGGAATCGATATTTGACTTAAATGTATCCAATTGGGAGAGTTCACGTTTAAGGCTAACCACGCGACTCGCACCCACGGGGTCTTCTGCTAGTGAGGTAAAGTTTTTGCCGCTAGAAATCTTGCTTTGAATGCCTGCCAATTTAGACTGGCCCTCAAGCATGTTCCTCGTTGCTTCGGTATAAAGCTGTGTGGTTGAAATTCTCATTTTGACACTCCCAACTTATCGGACGGCCGAGATAAGGCTGTCAAAGATGTCTTGATACGTTGTAATCAATCGAGCAGAGGCAGCATAAGCCTGTTGATACTGAATTAGACGAGTGGCCTCTTCATCTAGATTAACGCCGCGGGTACTTTCTAAAGAGTCTTCTGCCGCTCCTAGTATTGTTTGATTTGCCATGTAAGCAATTTGGATAGCATTTGCCTGGCTACCCACTTCAGCTAGGATCTGGCCGTACGCGTCCTGATATGAGTAGCCGTTTGATGTCTCTGCTCTTTGTAAGTTTGCCATTGCCAAGGCATTTGCGTTGTCTGACACCCCATCGGTGTTATATTCAACCAAAAAGCTATCGCCTGGGTTTGGCTGATTAGCGAGTGTGATTTGAAATAGGTCGTTATTTGCTGGGTCTGGTATGACGATCGGCTCACCCGCAGTGTATAGATTTTCATTTGCACCATTTATGGGTACGACAACCGGGTTGGCAGGATCGGTAATATCGTAGACCGTATAAGTTTGCTCTCCACTAGCATTCAAAGCATTGAAAACAATCTCGACCGGCTCAGTTAACTGGCCCGGCCTCAAATATGAGGTATCTTCAGAGTCGAGAATTTTTATTGAAACAACTTCTGCATTTCCTGAGTTAGCCGGCTCAGGTGTAACTCTGAGTGGAGAGGCAAAAGCCAGACTCTCGGGTCTAGTTATCGCCAAATCCATATTCCTTGCACCGTTTATCGTAGGCTGCAGTAGGAATAAATCGCCTCTTTGGGCAGCACCGCTAGTTGTGAGACTGAATGTGAAGCCATCAAGCTTAACTGTTAACCGATTTTCTCCACCGGAGCTATCCAAAGAGAAGGAGCCAAGCTCTCCTACATCCGATGAGGGTGTGAGAGCACTCATATCACTAGAGTTGAAGAATGCTCCATCAGAGAGCCGTTTAATCGTAAAGGTATTTAAACCAGTGATCTCAACCTCGTAATCTGATGCCTTAAGTTGAGTTACATCATAGAATGTAAGGGAGGTTCTTGCTCCCAAACTCTGGTTGTTGCTTGACGCATAAGCCTGCCCAGTTTTCGCTGATACAAACAAATCAGAACCCATTAGCCCATTCAAATCCATTCCTTCGCGGTGTAGTTGATTCATAGTTTCAGAGAAAACTAGGGCTAATCGTCCAATTTCACTTCGAACAGGCTGCAAAATGGTATCTCTGTAGCTAAACATACCGCCCAACGCACCCTCACCGAGCAAGCTGGTTATATCAGCCACGACATTACCACGGGACAAAGTCACTTCTATTTGGGAGGGATCTGGGCTGCCGTCTCTTATACCCAAAACGGCCGCTCTTGACCCAGAAACTAGTGGCTCTCCGTTCGCGAGCAGAACACTTGCAGTCACTCCGCCATCCGATGAAATAACATCGACCGAAACATATTTTGAAAGCTCTTTAACTAACTGATCTCGCTCATCTTTGAGCGAGTTTATGTTTTGCCCTGATGCTGAGAGAGATCCAATTTTGACATTCAACTGAGCTATATTTTGGGTAATTGAATTAATCGAAGTTACCATCGATCTGGCCTCAGTGGTCAGATTTGCCTGCTGATTTTCTAACCGCTGCTCAAGGTTTTTAAAAGTCGAAACTAAGGAATCCGCCTCAGTAAGAAATAGTTGCCGATTAGCAATAAATAGAGGGTCATCTACCGCTAGCTGTAGCGCCTCAAAATATGAATCTAGCGCTGTGGATAGATTTGTGGAGTCGGACACCATTAAAGAATCCAAAAGCTCTATTTTCTTGGCCTGTTGCTCGCTGGAGCTTAGAGCAGATTGGTCTCGCCAAACTTGCTGCACCAGAAACTGGTCTGTTATGCGCTGAACATCTTGTACTGCCACCCCCAATACAGGTGGTTCCTGAGTCGCAAAATTAACGCGCTGACGCGAATATCCCTCGGTATTAACGTTAGCAATATTCTGACCAGTATAAGCAAGGGCCGACTGATTTGCGGTCAGAGCCTGGGTACTGATACTCAATAAACCTGAACTCATCTTTCACTCTCCTCAGCCAGCCTGTGGCTAAATAAAACGCCGTTAACCCTGCTTATTGCCAACACCTAAGAGCGCAATTACGTCGGCGCTCATGATGCGGGATATCTTATTGGCATACTCGGGGTCTGTTGCGTATCCAGCCGCTTGCAGCTCCTGCAGGTAGCGAACTGGATTGTCGGCCTGCTCAAGAGCCTGCTGATAGCGGCTACTGGTTTTCAAAAACTCAACGTAATCTCTAAAACTCTCGGCATAGTTGGCGTATGCGCGGAACTGAGCTTGCTCGGGTACGGGGATACCATCTTTGTACTCAAGCGTGCGCACACCCACAGAGTCACCGCTCCAAGATCCGCCTGCTTTGATATTGAATAGGTTGTAACTTGGCTGCCCTGAAGTCTGATCACGAGTAACGTGCTTGCCCCAGCCTGTTTCCAACGCCGACTGCGCCAACAGAACCCGTGGGTCCACACCCAATTCGGGCGCCATCTCTTCGGCCAATGGCAAAAGTTTCTCGACAAACTCTTGAGGTGATTCGAAGCGATCTGGCAGCGCGGCTGCAGCCTCAGAGGTGGTAAATGCATTCACCGCATCAGCGACCTTTTCTACCATCTGGTTCATGCCGCTTTGGAAAATGTTTTCTGAGCTTTCTTCAGGCTGCATTGCCCGGCTCAGCACCGCAGCGGCCGCAACACTGGCAGACTCATCGTATGTTTGCGCCAGCACACGGCGTAGCTGCATAGCCTGGGTTTCACCTTGCGTCATGCCAGGCGTTTCTTGCTGCAAAGCTGGGTTACCCGGCGTACCACCAAGCTGACGCACAATGACATCAGCAAGGCCAATGCCATTACCCTGAGTCGCCAGATCTGTCGTCATCTGCTGATCTAACATGGACTGGAAGAACTGCGTCTCTGAGCTGTTGAAATAACTATCCTCAGAGAAGCTGTTACCCGCTTCGCGCATACTTTTCAGCATCATGTTCATGAACATCTGCTCAAACTGCTGGGCAACCTCTTTGAGCGCAGCGTTTTTGTCGGTACCGGCCTTTGCTTTCAGCTTATTGAGCTGGCTTAGATCGGTATAAAGCTGGCTAGTAGGATTTTTAGGATCGATAGCCATATCAAATCACCATCAGCTCGGCACGCAACGCGCCTGACTGTTTCAGGGCTTCAAGAATCGCCATAAGATCACCTGGTGCTGCGCCCACGGCATTAACTGCCTCCACGACTGACTGAAGTGTTGCACCCGGCTGGAACTGGAACATACGGCCAGAATTTTGATCAATTTCTATGCCGGTACGTGGGGAGATAACTGTTTCACCTTGTGCCAAAGAGTTAGGCTGTGACACACCCAAGTTTTCATTAATGGAAACCGTCAGGCCGCCGTGTGTGATTGCGACCGGCGAAATACGCACGTTCTGACCAATCACAATCGTGCCTGTGCGCGAATTGATGATGACCTTCGCTACCTCTTCGGCTGGGCTCACCTCAAGGTTCTCCAACACCGATAGGAAGGAAACACGCTGATCCGCCGCACGGGGCGCGCGAACCTGAATTGAAGTGGCATCCATCGCCAGCGCTACCTGCGGACCTAGTAATGAATTGATCTGTTCAGCCACACGGCGTGCGGTAGTGAAATCAGGCTTATTTAGGTTTAGCACCAGCGAGTCACCCTGATTAAAAGAGGTTGGAACGACACGCTCTACCGTTGCGCCGTTCGCTATACGACCCACACTAGGAACATTCAGCGACAAACGCGAACCGTCCCCACCCTGAACACCAAAGCCAGAGACAACCAAATTGCCCTGCGCCAATGCATACACCTGACCATCCGCGCCTTTAAGTGGTGCCATTAGCAAACTACCGCCGCGCAGGCTGCTGGCGTCGCCAATTGCTGAAACTGTGATGTCGATAGACTGACCGGGCTTGGCAAAAGGAGGCAGGTCCGCGTGAATGGCCACGGCAGCGATATTTTTAGACTGCGGATTAACATTAGGCGGAATCACTACGCCAAAGTTGTTCAGCATATTGCGGAAGGTTTGTGACGTGAAAGCTGTCTTATCACCCGTACCGTCCAAGCCAACGACCAAACCGTAGCCAACCAACTGGTTTGAACGAACGCCAGCAACGGTGGTGAGGTCCTTGATGCGATCCGCCTGCACCAGAGTCGCGCTGGTGAGCAGTACAAAAATAAGCAGTGACTGAAACAGTTTCATAGCAACCTCCTTACAGGAACCACATTGGGCTGATGAAGAACTTGGCCAACCACCCCATGGAGTTAGAGTCATGCACAGAACCCGTTCCGCTGTAGGTTATGCGCGCATCTGCGAGGCGCGTGGATGAGATGGTGTTGGACGCGTCAATATCTTGTGGGCGCACAATGCCAGATACTCTGATGTACTCGTCACCCTGGTTGAGCGTGAGCCACTTTTCGCCGCGCACGAGTAAAGTACCGTTGGGACGAACCTCATGAACAGTCGCTGTTATCTGGCCGCTAAGGCTGTTGCTCATATCGCTGGCGCCATCGCCCGAAAAGCTTGAGTTACTCCCCAGAGAAGTCGTCACCGGGAAACGTCCTAGCGTAGCGTTGCGACCGAGAACCGTCGCCGCATCAATGTTCACGTCGGTACTTTTATCCGTGCTGGTGGAAGCGCTTTTAGACGACTGTGTCCGCTCCTCAAGCTGTACGGAGATAATGTCACCAACGCGGAATGCTCTGCCATCGCCATACAAGTTCATGGATGTATTTGCGCTGTATAAAGAGCCATTTATCGGCTGGACTGTCTGATACGCGGCTGGTTCTACAGGAGCGAAGTGCGGATTATCTGGCTTAGGTGCCTTATTCACGCAGCCGGTCAGCACAATCACTGCAAGGGTTACGAAAAGATACTTAGCGTTCATCATGAATACCCGTGTTAGAGATTCTGATTCACGTACTGCAGCATCTGATCTGCAGTCGAAATCACTTTGGAGTTAATCTCGTAGGCGCGCTGGGTCTGAATCATATTCACCAGCTCCTCAACAGCATTAACATTCGACGTCTCTAGCGCACCCTGTTTTAGAAATCCCGTCCCGTCACTGCCGGGTGTCGAAATTGCAGGGGCACCAGATGCCACAGTTTCAGTGAAGAGATTCTGGCCGATAGGCTGCAGCCCCTGGGGATTAACAAAGTTTGCAAGCGACAGAACGCCAATCTGCTGCGATGTTTCGGAACCTCCTGCCGCTGTAGTCACTGTTACGGTCCCATCGTTAGATACTGTGAAACTCGTAACCTGGTCCGGTAAAGTGATTGCCGGCTCAACTAAGAAGCCCTCAGATGTAACCAATCGGTTTTCACCGTCAATACCTAGTTGACCATTGCGGGTGTAAGCGATATTTCCATCTGGTTGAGCTATTTGAATAAAGCCGGGGCCAGTTATGGCGACGTCGAAAGACTCTCCAGTGAGCTGAATTTCGCCAACCGAGAACATCTTCTGTGTGGCAACTGTTCTGACACCCACACCCGTCTGCAATCCCGAGGGTAGTTGCGAATCGGCACCGGACTGTGCTCCTGGCTGACGACGAGTCTGATAGAGAAGATCCTCAAAGACTGCACGATCTTTCTTAAATCCAACGGTGCTAACGTTAGCCAAGTTGTTTGAAATCACCTTCAGGTTTGTATCCTGAGCGCTCATCCCCGTTGTTGCTACATGCAAAGCACCATGCATCGTTAATCTCCTATCTCTACCGAGCCATCACGCTATGAAAGCTGAAGAATGCGCGAGGCAGTCTGGGCGTTTTCATCGGCGCTCTTCATAATTTTTACTTGCATCTCAAACTGTC
>Ga0209955_1000564_pt1 | contig 12763 bp, 5 predicted proteins | sample SalPonA_A_H2O_MG_FD_185716 | JGI IMG/M metagenome (GOLD analysis project Ga0209955, IMG submission 185716) | Water microbial communities from South San Francisco under conditions of wetland restoration - Salt Pond MetaG R2A_A_H2O_MG (SPAdes)... | ecosystem: Environmental > Aquatic > Non-marine... | reverse complement strand
CAGCACTGCGAACGGATCAAGATACCGGAGGGTTCAACGAGACAGCCATCCGCGAGCAGATAGAACTCCTTTTTTCCCGCGCTGATGCGCCTGTCATTAGGGTATACCTGCTGCATCTGCCTGAGATCGTCAGTGGTAACAATAAGTTTGAAGGTCAGGATCGCGATAAGGTCGCGGTCTATCTAAACGCCACGCTGTTGCGTTCACTCCCTAACAATGCTGTGCATGGCCGGCTTGGGGACGGCAATATGGTTGTGGTCGCTCCGCGATCTGACTGGAGTGAAACTGAAACTGCGCTGCGACAGCTAAAAACCGCGAGTGTGCGAATCGGAGAGGGCGTGTTCTCTTTGGATCCGGTTATTGTCACGACTGATGGTCCGGTTGACGGACGAACTGCAGAGCAGTTGTTGGACAACTTACGCCGAGTATTAGAGCGAGCGCTGCGCGATCGAGTAGAACTCGCTCGGTTTTTGCCCTTCGACAGAGCGCTGCGAGACACCTCTCATCTGTTCGTTGGTGATATGAAACAGGCGATGGAGGCAGGGGACCTTCGGCTATTTTTGCAAGCCAAGGTTAACTCTACTAATGAGCCCGCTATTATTGGCGCAGAAGCTTTGATACGTTGGCACCATCCGATAAAGGGCCTGCTGTCGCCGGGTCAGTTTTTGCCACAGATAGAGAACTCTAATGCTAGGGTTGCATTTGCAAAATATGTGATCCAGCAATCAGCGCAACTGTTGAACCAAATTAGCCAGCACACTGAGCAGTTTCAGCTGTCGTTTAATTTAAGCCCCTATGACCTCAATGATCTGAGGGTCATCGCCGAGTTACAGCGTGTGATGGAACTCTATGACTTTGATAAAGGATCGCTGCAGATTGAGATCAGTGAGTCAGAGACAACTGTAAATGTCGATGGTATCCGTCGCTCTATCGACGCTATTCGAAATCTAGGGTACTCAATCGCACTCGATGACTTCGGTACAGGCATGTGCTCTCTGAACTATTTTAGCGCGCTGGCAGTGGATGCTGTAAAGATAGACCGGGCCTTCTTAGAGTCTATAGAGACCAGTGAAATTTCCCGCCATATTGTGCAGACTATTGTAGATCTCTGCCATGGCCTCAGGCGAGAGGTTGTAGTGGAAGGTGTTGAGACTGAGAAACAGGCGCAATTAGTTGCTGAATTGGGATGTGACGTGCTGCAAGGGTACTACTTCGGTAAGCCTGAGGAAGTGAAGCAGTTCTTGGGTCGACTAGGCGAGAACGTCACATCAATACAGTAGTGTACTCGCGATAGCCTAATAGATTCGAGCGCGCCTGGCGTTTTTGGGTATGCAAAAAGCGAGCAAAGAGCGAATAAGGAAGCAGAGATGTCCTACCAACCAGCAGAAAATCGTTATGACTCCATGATCTACCGCAATACGGGTCGGTCCGGACTTAAGTTGCCCGCTGTCAGCCTTGGATTGTGGCACAATTTTGGGGATGATACGCCGCATCAGACAAAACGTGATATCTGTCGTAAGGCGTTTGACCTGGGTATTACCCACTTTGACCTTGCCAACAACTACGGCCCGCCTCCTGGTAGTGCCGAACTGGCCTTTGGTGAAATTTTGCGTACGGATTTTGCCGGGTTCCGAGACGAGCTAATTATCTCCTCGAAGGCTGGCTATGATATGTGGCCCGGCCCCTATGGTGAGTGGGGCAGCCGAAAATACCTAATAGCCTCCTGTGATCAGTCGCTTAAACGTATGGGGCTCGATTATGTAGATATTTTCTACTCCCATCGGTTCGACCCCAACACTCCGCTGGAGGAGACCATGGGGGCGCTTGATCATATCGTGCGCTCAGGCAAGGCTCTGTATGTAGGTATATCCTCCTACAACTCCGAACGAACTCGCCAAGCTGCAGCGATATTGAAAGAGCTCGGGACTCCCTGTTTAATTCACCAGCCCAGCTACAACATGCTTAACCGATGGGTTGAACAGGATGGGCTGAAAGAGACGCTTAGCTCCTTAGGTATTGGGTCTATAGCGTTCACGCCGCTGGCGCAGGGGTTGTTGACCAATAAATATCTCAATGGTGTGGCGCAGGGGAGTCGCGCAACTCAGGGTAAATCGCTGGATCCAACAACGGTAACAGAGGAGGTGGTAGCCAACCTTAACCGGCTGAATGAGTTGGCTCAGGGGCGCGGTCAGACGCTGGCACAGATGGCTATCGCCTGGGTGCTCCGCGATGAGGGCATAACTACCGCGCTAATCGGTGCCTCCTCCGCGTCTCAGGTAGAGGATTGTGCGGCAGCAGTCCACAACCTTGAGTTCACAGCGGATGAGCTTAGTGCTATCGACCAGTATGCTCATGACATTGGCATCAACCTCTGGGCACAATCGTCTGAAGCTTGATCCTTCTACACAAAGATCCCGGCAGATCTGCCGGGATTTTTAGTTTCAAACACGGACTCTTAAAATTACACACTTTCATGTCAAAATTTTAAGTTGAGTGCAGAAGTCTGTAGTTCTTACGCCTCTTAACGTCTTCTTAATTAACTTAATCGATTAGGTCACGGCTAAACAGTATTCAGTTACTAAAAATTGGTACGTGACTAAATCGTTTAAGAAGGCTAATCTGAACGCTAATTGAAGATCATACCGATTAAGAGTTGTTCACATGGATAGAGTTTTTGAGGCGCAAAAGACACTGGATAGGCTGATGCCAGCGGTCAATGCCAAACGCTGGAAAGGCAAGTCTGCCAAAAGTGAGTTTAAAGCAAACCTTGAGCAGCACTTCCCGGCACTGTTCAATGCGCTGGTAGAGCTTTATGGGCACCATTACGATCTGCATTTCCATCTAGACCGGTTGGTCCGCCAGATGGCCGCTCATTTCGACAACCAGCAAGGGCACTCGTTGGCGGATACTGACCCTTTCTGGTATCAGTCAGAAAAGAACCTCGGTATCGCGGTCTATGTGGATCTCTTTGCGGGCGACCTCATGAAGCTTAAAGAGCGAATCCCCTACCTCAAAGAGTTGGGGATCAGCTATCTGCACCTTATGCCTCTCTATCTTGCGCCTGAAGGCGATAGTGATGGCGGTTATGCCGTATCGGACTACCGTCAGGTGAACCCCAAGCTCGGTACAAATGATGACCTCAAAGCGCTAGCTGATGCGCTACATGCTGCCGGTATGCGTCTGGTGTTGGATTTTGTTTTTAACCACACGTCAGACGAGCACAGATGGGCCGAGGCAGCCAAAGCCGGTGATAAACGCTACCAAGATTACTACTACCTGCTTAGCGATGAGAATGAGGTTGCTGAGTACAATACGACCGTGCGTGAAATCTTCCCGACTGTACGTCGCGGCTCCTTTACCTGGGTTAATGAGGTTGATGCCTGGGTATGGACCACCTTCAACTCCTTCCAGTGGGATCTCAACTACTCTAATCCAGAAGTGTTTGTCGCGATTACCGACGAGATGTTGCATCTGGCCAGCCTTGGGTGCGATGTGTTGCGTCTTGATGCCCTAGCGTTTATCTGGAAACAGAAAGGTACGATGTGTGAGAGTCTGCCTGAAGCGCATACGCTGATAAAAGCCTTCAACGCCTGTCTGCGAATCTGTGCACCCCATCTGCTTTTCAAATCAGAGGCGATTGTTCATCCGGATGAGGTGAACAAATATATAGGTTTGGATGAGTGTCAGCTCTCTTACAACCCACTGATGATGGCGCTGATGTGGGAGAGTCTGGCTACCCGCGAAACGAAGCTACTTACCGCATCGCTCAAGCGCAGTTTCCAAATACCGCAACAGACTCGTTGGGTGAACTATGTGCGCTGTCATGACGATATAGGTTGGACCTGGGATGACAATGTCGCCGGGCAGCTCGGTATCAATGGCTATGATCACCGTCTCTTCCTCAACCGATTCTACACCGGACAGTTTGAGGGCAGTTTCGCTCGCGGCGTGCCGTTCCAGCAAAACCCTGCCAATGGGGACTGTCGCGTTTGTGGCACGCTCGCCTCATTAGCAGGGTTAGAGCTGGCGGTTGAGCAGGCTGATACTGCCGCCATCGAGCTTGCTTTGGCACGCATTAAACTGCTCAATTCGCTCAACCTGAGTATGACCGGTATACCGCTTCTCTACCAAGGCGATGATCTGGGCGTGCTAAACGACCCCAGCTACTTGGATGACCCGCATAAGCGCGACGATGCTCGCTGGGTGAACCGCAAAGCGCTGAGTGAGCAAGATTTTGAGCGCGCCGAAAACCTGCAAACCGTGCAGGGGCGGGTGAGCGATAGTCTCAAACAGCTTATCGAACTGCGCCAATCCAACCCTGTGTTTGGCTCTAGCCAAACTGAGATTCTCGAAACCTATAACCCGCACGCTTTTGCGTTTGCGCGTATCGGAAATCCGCAGCGACTAGTGGTTTTGGCTAACTTCAGTGAGCACTCGCTCGAGATTCCAGGGTCTATACTGGATATTCTCGCGAGTGATTCTGTTAACGACCTTATCAGTGGTCGTGCACTTGTGAAGAGTGAGCCGGTAACCCTGGCCGCCTACCAAGTTATTTGGGCCGTAACCGCCTAAAAGGCGGGGTAATTGCTTAGGCTAGTTACACTAACTAATTCTGGTTTTAGCAGATTAAAGTTTAACGCCGGATACCGTCGAAGGAGACTCTGTGGCGAAGAAAGATGAGACCTACCAGGCAACCCTAGATGCAGCGTGCATTGAGGCTATATGTACGGGGCGTCATACAGACCCATTCTCTGTACTGGGGCTACATGAGCACCCAAGTGGTAAGGGACTAATTGTTCGAGCTTTTCTGCCAAATGCGGAATCAGTGCGCGTAATCGGCACCGACAAGGGGCGCTCACTGGGTGAGATGCTCCAGATTGATCCAGCTGGACTATTTGAGTTGGCTCTGCCAAGGCGTAAAAATCGGTTTGGTTACCGCTATGAAGTGGTATGGGATGGACACACCTATGAGGAGACCGATCCATACTCAATTGGCAGTTTGCTGAGCGACGAACAAAATTATCTGTTTGCCGAGGGCTCTGATGAGCGGACCTATCGCTGGATGGGGGCTCACACTCGAAGCGTGGGGGGCGTTGAGGGCACTCATTTCGTTGTCTGGGCACCCTCTGCGATGCGCGTATCAGTGGTCGGTGATTTTAACTTCTGGGATGGGCGTCGCCATGTGATGCGACTCAACCGTGCTTCCGGTATCTGGGACATCTTTGTTCCCGGCGTAAGCGCTGGCGCTTTCTACAAGTATGAGATTCTAGATTCGCAGGGTAATCCTTTGCCACTCAAGTCCGACCCTTATGGGCGTGGTTTTGAACATCCACCACAGACGGCCTCGATGGTTGTGGCGGCACCAGCACATGGCTGGGGCGATGATAGCTGGATGGCAAAGCGCAGCGAGACTCAGCGGTTTGATAAACCACTATCGATTTATGAACTACACCTCGGTAGTTGGAAGCGCCGTCCTGAAGAGGGGAATCGCTACCTAAGCTATGTAGAGTTGGCGCAGGAGCTAGTCCCCTACGTAAAGGCACTAGGATTTACCCACATACAGATGATGCCGGTTAGTGAGTTCCCCTTCGATGGCTCTTGGGGGTATCAGCCGGTTGGTATGTTTGCGCCTACTATCCGTTTTGGTACTGCTGATGAGTTTCGCTACTTTGTGGATAGCTGTCACCAGGCGGGCATCGGCGTTCTGATAGACTGGGTTCCAGGGCACTTTCCAAGCGATCAGCACGGTTTGGGGCGCTTTGATGGTACTGCACTTTATGAGCATGAAGACCCACGCCAAGGGTATCACCCAGACTGGAATACGCTGATCTACAACTACGGCCGAAAAGAGGTGCTCAGCTACCTGTTAAGCAATGCGTTTTACTGGCTCGATGAGTTCCATATTGATGGTCTGCGGGTCGATGCGGTCGCCTCTATGCTCTATCTCGACTACAGCCGCAAAGAGGGCGAGTGGATACCGAACCAGCACGGTGGGCGCGAAAACCTCGAAGCGATTGCGATGTTGCAGTCCGTCAACCAGCGAGTGGGGTTTAACTACCCGGGCGTTTTGATGATTGCGGAGGAGTCTACTGCCTTCCCAGGAGTTACCCAGCCTGTTGATGTGGGCGGGCTCGGTTTCCACTACAAGTGGAATATGGGTTGGATGAACGACACACTCAACTATATCGAGCGCGATCCGATTTACCGTCAATACCACCAGGATCAGCTGAGCTTCGGCTTGGTCTACGCATTCAGCGAGAACTTTGTTCTGCCTCTGAGTCATGACGAGGTGGTTCATGGTAAAGGCTCCTTGTTGGATAAGATGCCGGGGGATGATTGGCAACAGTTTGCTAACTTGCGTGCCTACCTGAGCTTTATGTGGACGCATCCCGGCAAGAAATTACTTTTCATGGGTGGCGAGTTTGGCCAGCGAGCAGAGTGGAATCACAATCAGAGTCTGGATTGGCATCTGCTTGAGGCTCCGTCTCATGCGGGCATACTGCAGCTCGTCACTGATTTGAATGCTCTCTTGCTAAGTTCGCCAGCGCTGTTCGAACGCGATACTAGCAGTGAGGGATTTGAGTGGCTGCAGCTAGATAATGCCGCTCAATCTGTACTGGTTTGGCTACGCCGGTCCGCCTCAGGCGAGACTCAGATAGTGACCGCGAACCTCACACCGCAGGTCCATCCGAATTACCGTTTCGGGGTTCCTGGTAACGGGATATTGAGAGAGGTATTCAACTCTGACGCCGCCAAATACGGCGGCAGCGATCAGCTCAACACTGAGATCATTGAGTGTGAAGAGCAGATGGTAAATGGCCGTGAGCACTCTGCAGTGGTCTCTCTTGCGCCGCTAGCCGTTCAGGTTTTCAACTTTGAGGCGACTACAGAGGCATGAGCGTAAAAGCTTCATCCACTTGGAAGATCAGCCTCGGGGATACCTATCCAATTGGCGCAACCCCTGTCGAGGGCGGCGTCAATTTTGTTCTGGTCTCTGAGCGCGCCTCTGCCGTTGAGCTCTGTATATTCGATGCTGAGGGGCGTGAACAGCTTGCCCGTCTCTACCTGCCTGGCCAGTGTGGAGACCTCTGGCACGGCTTTGTTGAGGGTTTACCCACCGGGCTGTGCTACGGCTACCGTGTGCATGGTCCCTACGAGCCCGAGAGAGGGCAACGCTTCAATCCCAACAAGCTTCTACTGGACCCCTATGCTAAGAGCATTGCTGGGCAATTTAAGTGGAGCCAGAAGCACTTTGGCTATGATAGGCGCAGCCCATTGAAGGATTTGAGCTACAGCTCCTCCGACAATGCCGCGTGTATGCTAAAAGCTCGCATTGTAGACCCCTCAGCTGTCGCTAAGATCGATGCCCCCACGTGGCGCTCAAACGCTTGCACGCGGGTTATCTATGAGTTGCACGTAAAAGGCTTCTCACAGCAGATTGAACTCAAAGAGCGTAGCGCTCGAGGTACCTTAACGGCCCTGGCAGAACCCGAAATACTAGCCTATCTCAAGGGGCTCGGTGTCACTACGCTTGAGCTTCTGCCAGTGCACGCGTTTATCGACGATTACTTCCTGCATCAACGGCATCTGAAAAATTACTGGGGCTACAATACACTCGGCTACTTTGCACCGCACCAGGCCTATCTACCAGATTCAGACCCATTCGTGTTTCGCCGTGTGGTCGACCAGTTGCATGAAGCGGGATTTGAGGTGGTTCTTGATGTGGTCTATAACCACACCGCCGAGGGGGATCAACTTGGACCCACCCTCAGTATGCGTGGCATCGATAACGAACTTTACTACCGCTTAGCAGATGATCAGCGCCACTACGTGAACGACACGGGTTGCGGTAATACGTTAAACATGGACCACCCAAGAGTTGTGCAGTTGGTTATGGACAGTCTACGCTACTGGGTTGAGTTTCAGGGTGTAGACGGCTTTCGTTTCGATCTTGCGACCATACTCGGACGCCGTCGTAGCGGCTTCGACCCTCACCACCCACTATTGGTAGCGATCCAGCAGGATCCGCTGCTCAGTCGCGCGTTGATGATTGCTGAACCCTGGGATATTGGTCCCGGTGGCTATCAGTTGGGGGCTTTCCCCAACGGTTGGCTTGAGTGGAATGACAAATATAGAGACTGTATCAGGCGTTTTTGGCGGGGGGATGCTGGCGTCGTACCTGAGTTCGCTCGGCGCATACACGGTTCAGCCGATATTTTTGAGCCAAGACACCGCCATCCTGCAGAGTCGCTTAATTTTATTACGTCACATGATGGCTTTACGTTACGTGATCTTGTGAGTTATCAGCATCGTCACAACCGAGCCAATGGCGAGAATAACCGTGACGGTCATCACGAGAATTTCAGCAGTAACTCCGGACATGAGGGGGAAACCGCAAAGTCAGAGATAAACCAGCGACGCCAAGCACTTCAGCGCTCCATACTAATGACCTTGATGCTGTCTCAGGGTACACCGATGGTATTGGCAGGCGATGAGCGCGGGCGTACACAGCGAGGCAACAACAACGCCTATTGTCAGGATAACGAGCTAAATTGGATAGACTGGGCGCAGGGTGATTCAGATCTAACGAAATTTACTCAGCAACTGATCGCTGAACGTGCGCAACAACCTCTACTGGGTTGCCCAGATTACATCCATGCAGCCGCCTCCCATGAGGAGCGTTCCACTCTCTGGTTTAATGCTACCGGGGAGGCGATGAGCGACGCAGACTGGCACCGCCCCGATCTCTGTCATCTGGGGTATATGTTGAGGGGTAGCCTAGGGGAGCCGAGCCTCTACATGATCTTTAACCGTTCTGAGCGCGAGCAGATATTTCGTCTGCCAGCGCTAAATTATGCGGCAACTTGGCGCTGTAAGATCTGCAGTTCTGAGTCTGCCAAATTAGAATCTGAGTATGCAGCAGCGGCAGAATTACGCCTGCCTGCGCTCAGCGTAGTACTGCTTAGCGCAGCTCGCTAAGCTTAAAGGATATATCAATGTCGAATACGAAACCTTCTAAAGCAAAATCTACAAAAGACAACCAAGCTATTGTTTCAAAAGCCTGTAATCTTGATTCTATGAGAGAAGATCTGAAGCGCCATTTTGAGGTAACGCTGGGGCGTGATGAGTTAAACGAATCGCACTACTACCTCTACAACGCGCTGGCGCTGACTCTACGCGATCGTCAGATTCAGTGCTGGAGGGAGACCCGCGAGCGTTACCGTGATGAAGATCCCAAACGGGTCTCTTACCTCTCGCTTGAGTTTCTAATGGGGCGTGCTCTCAACAACGCGATACTCAATCTCGACCTCGATGAGGAGACCCGTGAGTCACTTAAAGAGTACGCAGTTGATCTTGAAGTGTTGGCTGAAGAGGAGATGGACGCAGGCTTGGGTAATGGTGGCTTGGGACGTCTGGCAGCCTGTTTTCTCGACAGCTGCGCCACACTAGAACTGCCAGTTACCGGTTATGGTTTGCGCTATGAGTACGGTATGTTTCACCAGCGTTTGAGCAACGGCTATCAGGTGGAGAGCCCAGATAAGTGGCTGCGCTGGGGTAATCCTTGGGAGATAGAGAGCCCAGAGAATGCCTGTAATGTGAAGTTCTACGGTCGTACGGAGTATGTAACTGGTGCTGATGGCAAGATCAAAGCACGTTGGGTTGATACCGCAGATGTGCTCGCTGTTCCTTACGATATGCCGGTGCCGGGTTACCGCAACAATACGGTTAACACTCTCCGTCTTTGGAAGTCTGAGGCTACAGATGAGTTCAACTTGCACGAATTCAACTGCGGCAGTTACACCGATGCGGTTGCAGCGAAAAACCTCGCTGAGCAGATTACGATGGTGCTCTACCCGAACGACAGCTCGGAGAACGGTAAAGTGCTGCGTTTACGCCAGCAGTATTTCCTTTCGTCAGCGAGTCTCCAAGATGTACTGCGCCGCTGGGTGAAACGTAAGGGTAAGGACTTCAGTACCTTTGCCGAGAAAAACTGTTTCCAGCTTAACGACACGCACCCAACTATCGCGGTGGCTGAGTTGATGCGCCTGCTGATGGATGAGTATGACCTGAGCTGGGATGCAGCTTGGGCGATAACAAGCAAAACGATGGCCTACACCAACCATACGCTTCTGCCAGAGGCCCTAGAGACTTGGACTGTACGCATGTTTTCTGAAATGCTGCCGCGCCTACTCGACATCATTTATGAGATCAATGCCCGCTTCTTGGCGGATATCGCGCGTCTCTACCCGGGCGATGTGGATCGTCTGCGTCGGATGTCGATCATCGAAGAGGAGGGTGAGCCGCGTATCCGTATGGCTTACTTGGCAATTATCGGTAGCTTCTCTGTAAACGGCGTGGCTGCACTGCACACAGATCTGTTGAAGGCTGGGCTATTTAAAGACTTCTACGAAGTGTGGCCGGATAAGTTTAACAACAAAACTAACGGTGTCACTCCGCGCCGCTGGCTGAGCGGCTGTAATCCAGGTCTACATGATCTGATCAGCTCCAAAATCGGCGAAGAGTGGGTGGCGGATCTTGACCAGCTCAAGGGTTTGAGCCGCTTCGCTAAGCAGAAGACCTTCCAGAAAAAGTGGGCCGAGGTTAAGCAGCAGAACAAACAGGCTCTTGTGGAGTTAGTTGAGCGCACCACAGGTGTCAGCTTCGATACCAGCATGCTGTTCGATGTTCAGGTTAAGCGTATCCACGAATACAAGCGGCAGTTGCTCAATGTACTGCACGTTATCCACCTCTACGACCGCATTACTCGAGGTGATGTCGAGGGTATGGTGCCGCGTGCTGTATTGATTGGCGGTAAAGCTGCCCCTGGGTACGATATGGCCAAGACGCTGATTAAACTGGTAAACAACGTTGCTGCAGTGGTAAATGCTGATCCGCGCTGTGAAGGGTTGCTCAAGGTCGCATTTGTGCCAGACTACAAAGTGAGCTTTATGGAGGTCATTGCGCCAGCCGCTGATCTGTCGGAGCAGATCTCGACAGCCGGCAAAGAGGCCTCGGGTACCGGTAACATGAAGTTCATGATGAACGGTGCGCTGACTATTGGTACGCTAGATGGCGCCAATATAGAGATTCGTGAAGCCGTGGGTGAGGAGAACTTCTTCCTCTTCGGCTTGGATGCTCAAGGGGTGCAGGAGACGCGACTGAGCTATGATCCAAGTGCGATTATCGAAGCTGACGAGGATTTCGCGCGTGTCATGGGCTTGATTGAGTGTGGTCACTTCAATCAATTCGAGCCCGGAATTTTTGAGCCGGTGATTGCATCTATCCGCAGCCCATACGATGCTTGGTTAACGGCTGCCGACTTCCGTAGTTTTGTAGACGCGCAGTGTGCAGTTGCGCAGGCCTACAAAGAGCCGGCACGCTGGTGGGAGATGAGTATACTCAACACCGCTTGTAGTGGTCGCTTCTCTAGCGACCGAACCATTAGCGATTACAACAATGAGATCTGGCACGTGAAATAGACGCTGTTTCACGCGTCCGGGGGTCAATGAAATAAAAAAAAAGGAACAGACATGCGTGTAGATAACCCCAATCCACGTCACGTCAGTCGCATGACGCGTGATACCCTGGCGCTAGTACTTGCTGGAGGGCGCGGCTCGCGCCTGCATGAACTCACCGATTGGAGGGCGAAACCCGCCCTCTACTTCGGTGGTAAATATCGCATAATCGATTTTCCACTCTCAAACTGTATTAATTCAGGTATCCGGCGCATCGGGGTGCTCACGCAGTACAAGGCACACTCACTTGTGCGTCACTTGGTTCGCGGTTGGGGCTTTTTCAAGAATGAGTTGGGAGAGTTTGTCGATGTTTTGCCGGCCTCTCAACGCCACTCTGAAGCTTGGTACCAAGGCACTGCCGATGCGATCTATCAGAACCTAGATATTATTCGGGCAGTTAGGCCTAAGTATGTACTGGTGCTATCTGGCGATCATGTCTACAAGATGGACTACGGTCTAATGCTGGCTGAGCATGTTGCCTCGGGTGCCGATATGACAGTCTCCTGTCTTGAGGTGCCCGTAGAGGAGGCCGCTGGCGCATTTGGCGTAATGAAGGTGGATCAGAGTAGTCGCGTTATTGGCTTTGAAGAGAAGCCTGATAACCCTTCCACCATCCCCGGTAGCGACAACCTCACTTTGGCCTCCATGGGTAACTACATTTTCAACACCGAATTTCTCTTCGATATTCTCGAGCAGGATGCCCAAACTTCCGGCTCGAGCCGCGATTTCGGTAACGATATTATCCCTCAGATCATTGCAGATCATAAAGTTTACGCCTTCCCGTTCCGTGATGAGCAGACCGGCGATCGGGCCTATTGGCGCGATGTTGGAACCTTGGACTCTTTCTGGAAGGCCAACATGGAGCTGATACAGACGGTTCCTCCTCTCAATATATACGACAATGACTGGCCTCTGTGGACCTACCAGGAGCAGCTTCCGCCAGCTAAGTTTGTCTTTGACGAAGAGAGTCGTTGTGGCTACGCGACTGAGTCTATGGTCTCAGGTGGTTGTATTATCTCGGGTGCTAAAGTTAAGCACTCAGTGCTGTTTAGTGGTGTAACCGTTGAACAGCATTCGCAGGTGACAGATTCAGTGATTCTGCCCGACGTAGAGATTGGGAAGAACGTGAAACTCAACAAAGTAATCGTAGACCGCAAAGCACGCATTGCGGACAACTTTGAGGCGGGCATAGATCACGACAGGGACCGAGAGCGTGGTTTCCGTGTTACCAAAGAGGGCATAGTCCT
>Ga0209955_1000563_pt1 | contig 12778 bp, 4 predicted proteins | sample SalPonA_A_H2O_MG_FD_185716 | JGI IMG/M metagenome (GOLD analysis project Ga0209955, IMG submission 185716) | Water microbial communities from South San Francisco under conditions of wetland restoration - Salt Pond MetaG R2A_A_H2O_MG (SPAdes)... | ecosystem: Environmental > Aquatic > Non-marine... | reverse complement strand
GTTTATTGATCTAGGAAACTTTTTATATCAAGACTTTGTAGGATCTTATCCAGAGTTTGCCGAAGAAAAGTTTCTTCCTGCAAGTTGGGTAACAGTAACAGACGACGATGTTGAATATCTAGTAGAAGAACAAGACGGATATGATAGAATTGAAAACTGGTGTCAAGCATGGATGGACATGCGAGATGGCTTGTTGCTACATCCTGCAACAGGACAACCAATAACATTTCCAAGCGGATTTGATGCTACTAATACACGCCCGGGTGCAAGCGGCGGTGCAAGATACTATGGTAAGCTACAGAGTAAGAAAGCATATCGTTACCAGCCAGGACGTATTTCAGGATACACATATGGTTTCCGTTGTTCACGTGATGAAGCGTCAACAGATAACATTATTGAATGGGGTATAGGCAACCCAACAGACCAGTACGTTTATCAAGTACGTGGACCAGAATTTAACATTGTGCGTCGAAGCACAGTAAGACTTCCAGACGAAGTACTAATTAGAATGGGCTTCCAACCTGAAGACCAACAAGTTGTAACTAGCTCAGAACCATTTAATGATTCAACATTTTATGAACTAGTAATTAGTCGAGACTTTTTCAACGGTGACCCGGTAAATGGTAACGGACCATCAGGTTACTTGCTAGAACCAACTAAAGTTACAATGTACAAAATTGAGTTTGGTTGGTATGGCGCAATTGGTGCTAAGTTTTATGCTTATGTACCAGTAGATAACGGCGATGCACGTTGGGTATTACTGCACACACTAACAATCGAAAACCAATTAGGCGAACCATGCTTGCAGGATCCGTACTTCCGCTTTATTTACGTACAAGATATTCGTAACACTACAAACATTCGTGCTCCACAGTACCTTTACAAGTATGGTGCTTCGTGTTACATTGATGGCGGTGACAACAGTGGCGGCGCATACTACTCTTACGATTCAGATGATAATGTAGTAAACAGTTTGCGTCATCAAAGTCTTGCAGGAATATATCCAAAACAAGAAATCTTTAACAGAGATGGCGTAGCAAAGCCTAACAAGAAAAACGTTTTTCCAGTAGACCTAAAAGTAGATTGCGATCAACTAACTGAGATTAATCTAGTTGAAGTAGACGGATGTCCTGCATTTGGACATCATTACGCTCCTAGTCTACATGCAGGCATAAACGGTGTAACTAGAAGTATTAATGTTGCAGGAAGCGGCGGCGACTTTACAATTAATCCTTATGACACTGTTAACATTAGTACAATTACAAATACTAATCCTATAATAGTTACAACTGCTACAAGTCATGGATATTTTTCAGGAATGAAAACTACTATTGAGAATGTAGTAGGAATGACTGAATTAAACTTTAATACCTATTACTTAGATGTATTAAATGACACACAGTTTGCATTATATTCAGATGCTGCACTGTCTACACCTGCAGACGGAAGTGTTATGGGAACATATGTTAGCGGAGGCACAAGTGACGGAAATCCTATATTACGTCTACAAGATGACGATGCTAAACTTATAACTAATGGTATCTGGAGCACATATGTAAATCGTACTAGCGAAGACGGTGCAACTTTCCAGCGTGTTGGACTCGAAGATCTTTACGAAAAAAGTGCAGGTGATTTGCCAAGTAGTGTATTATTAAATGGTGTGCCAACTGCACTTGCAGACGTTGATACAACTAATGTAAGGTTTAGTAGTTACTACGGTGCAATTGCAGGCTCATTATATCCTATCACAGGTGACGGATTTGACCTAAACTTCCTTAACCCTGTAAGAAGAGACGGCAATGGTCACTTTGCAGAATTCTTAATAGGAGTTACAGAAAACAAACCTGTGCTGATTACAGAAAACGATGCACTAGGAAACCCGAGAACACGTTTAGGATTTGAACTATCAGACGGTATTACACAAATACCTGCTAATATTGATGATCTATTAACAGCTGAATTTACGCAATCAAGTATCTACTATAATAGAGACGGATACGAACAAACAGAAGGGGATGCACCTGCTGGTATACGAATGGATATTGATTACAGACTTCCACAGCCTGCAGGAGTAGACAGCGGCGTTTGTAGTAGTTTAAGATGTACTATTTTAGACAGAATAGAATATACAGTATCATATGTAACTACTAACCCTGTAACGTCTGAAAGCGGATTCTTTGTAGTATGGGAAGAAGAACCAGCTGAAATATTAAACATAGCAATCGTCGGCGGTGAGTTTGGCGAAGATGGCGCAGCAAGCGGAGTTAGATTTACTAGCGATATTACTTCTTTTGTTGCTAATGCGCAAGGCGACTTAAATTACTTTGCAGAAGTTGATGGTGCGCCAAGCAGCGGAAGTTTTACATTAAGCCTAAGTCCTGTAAATCTAGCAACACGCACACTTACGGGAGACAGTCGAAAAGATATTAGCAAAACTAGAATCTTTAGTTATCAGCCTAAACCATTATATGTAACTGTTTGGTTGCGTGACAATGCACATGTAAACAACATTACTATTACTGAATTTATTAACGGCACAACTAGAGCATTTTGTCCAGACTGGATTACTAATGACGGTGTTGATTTAGTGTTTAGTGGTAGTGCGCAAAGTGGTGTGCCAGCAGCAAACTATCTTGAAAAAGAAAGACTAGCAAGTACTAGTGTTGATACACAAAACACTAATCCTCTACGTCCAGGACAGCTTAAAGACACTTTGTATGTTAGCCCACTAGCAAATAATACAGTTAGTTTAGATAGTATATATGGTCCAGATAGAACAACTATATCTCCAGGTTTGTTAAATACAACAGCGACATTTGTAACAGGTCGCAGTATGATTAATAATGATTTGAATCTTGTAAGTGTAAGTCTTACAACTAGGGAAGAGTAATTAATGGCAATTGGAAAAGAAATACAGTTCGGTCTAAACGTAAACAGAAGTCTTGCTGACATAGTAAGTAATACTCAAGCACTTGCTAATCTAGGAGTGAACATAGAAGACCTAGACATTATAAGAAATGCAGCAGGTGACTTAGGTATTACAGCCGACGATATTAAAAGTCTAAGTGGCTTAAATGTTCCTTTGCCAGAATACCTTACACGTTTGTATAACGACACACAACAGTATTCGAATATCATTAACCAAACAGCAGGTACTACTGAAACACTTAAAGGTAACTTAACTATTAACGGTGTACTAGGTGCTGGTGCTATTAAGTATAGATATATTGACGATGATAATACAACACTAAAAGTTGCTGATATTTCAACAAGTCGTGTATCAAGTTGGAGCTCACCTGAAAACCCGTCTAATGCTGCAAGTCCAATCTTTTACGGATCGCAAGTAGAAGTAGACGGAAAAGTAATTGTACCTAATCTAGCACTAACTACACCTGCTGATACTGTACGTTTTCGATTCTCAGAAGTACCTACACACAAAGTACAAGCAACCATAGGTGGACAAACTGTTTACCTATATGCAATGAAAGGCATTCCTTTAACATTTGAAGGATTCTTCCGTAACTTAGACAGTGATGTTAGACTGCAAAATGCAGGCGCAGTAAGTTGGCGTATTGTAAACTTAGCAACAGCATATTTAACAAGAGAATACGAAAACGTTGGTGGTACAAGCACTACACGTAGTTTCTTACGTTACAGAGATACTCGTGCTGCACAAAAGAATATTGAAATTTATCATAATCCAAACAATATTACACAGTTACCGTTAGCAGCATCGGGTATATCTAAACTTCCTGCTGCTAGTTTAGAGAACTTAAACAATTTATTTTTAGATAGAAACGTTATTAAAGACTTTCCGGACTTTAAACAGTTTGCACCAAATCTTAGATTGTTAGATATTAGAGAAAATCCATTTGAATTAGGTGAAGATCCAGATTTAAGAAAGTTTAATCAAAACGTATTAGAACGAATTCCTACAACTGTTACCGAAATTCGCATGGGCAACACATTCTACGGAAGTATCACTGCACAAATGCGTCCAGGATACGACGATGTACGTACCACTGATGAAATTAAGAAAGATAGAACATACGAAATTACTAACAATACTGACTTTAACTTTGTTGCATTAGGTGCACCTGATAATAATGTAGGTACAACATTTGTAGCTAATACAGTAACAGCTATTAGCGCACCTAATGCAAGAGTTATCGATAAAACTGTTGGGCTTCCAAGTCTAATTACATGTAATTTAAACAGTCACAGTCGAGGAGGAGCAAGAAGCTTCTTTGATAGAGACGGTGAAGATCCAACTGGTTCTACACCAGAAGTAAGTGATACTGTACAAAACTACTACATGTACCGTCATAGTTTTGATAGTATACCTCAAAGTGTAAAAGACCTGCCTAATCTGAGACAGATTAATTTATATGCTAATAATATTGTAGATAGAAACTTTAGCATTGCAAGTGATGTAATCAACTATGTTAATATAGGCGGAAGTAATAATATTAATGTTCCTAATTTAACTAACAAAGCGAGTTTGCAGAACTTTTATTCTCACTACAGTAGATACACTGGTGCAGAAGATAAAGGGCTTTTCGTCACAGATAGCGGAGCATACAAATTTGCAGGTTGCGGGTCACTAGGAAGAATATATTCATATTCAAGTTACTACAATGGTCCTATACCAAAGTTTGCAGGCAACAGTAGTCTATTCCAAGTTGAAGCAAGATATAGTAGTCTCAGCGGAGGAAAGATAATTAATGCAAATCAGATGGAAGACGGCAAACCTTATAGCATTTTTTCTAACCCTACTTCAGAAGACTTTACACAAGTAGGTGCAGCTAATAGTAATGTTGGAACTGTATTTACAGCAGACCTTAGTGTAAACAGCATAAGCTCAAGTACTCCTAAAGTTGTAGATAGAGAATATGTATTACACGATGATTTATTTGACGATTGTGCAGCAAGCATGAGATACTTCCGTATCTCAAGTGGCGGACTTCTTAATGCTCCAATGCACCCTGATGTATTCTCAAAACCAACTGGAATGATTGGAATCGAAGTAAGAAGTTTTAACAGAGGCGTAAGTGGAAATTTGCCAAGTTTAAGTGCAATGACAAATTTACGCTATATTGTTGTATTACAAAACAATTTAACAGGACCTTTGCCTAATTTATTTAACAATCCGAGATGTTACTATACACACTTTTATGGCAATAGATTTAGTGGTAGTATTCCGCAAGTAAGTAGTCCTAGTCTTGCATATGCATATTGGCATTCTAACTTACTAGAAGAATTTAGTGGATTAGATTGTCCTAATATGCGTAGATTGTTTATTAGTTATAATCGAATTACAGGTAAATTCCCTAATGTAAGCAACATGGAAAGAATGTACGATTTGTATGTTAACAATAATAACTTCACTGATTATGAAGAAGGTGCAATATCTGGCTGTCGTGCGCTAAGAGCATTTGATATATCAAACAATCCAAACTTACCAACAGGGGCAGTAAACCAAATAATTGCTGACTGCGTAGCAAACTACGAAAATAATCCAAGAAGTGGAGTAAGTGTAAACTTGCGTAACACTGCTACACCAACTGGCGAAGCAGTAGAACAAATTGAATTTTTAAGAGCCAAAGGCTGGAACATGAGGTTATAAAATGGCAACATCAAGTGTACAGGGTTTTGTAAAATCTGCAAACTTAAAAGAAAACGAATTAGACCGTCAGGCACTAAACAACTTAGGCACAGCGCCTATTGCTGACGATATCAGTTTGTTTATTAATAACCTTAAAAACGAGTCTCGATTACTAGTTCTAGATGGCGAATACGACATTATTACTGGATTAGTTACAATTGTTAACGACGATGCTGAAATTGCAGCAGAAAGAAGCGCAGTCTTTACTAATGGCGACAAAGTTAGAATTGAGCTAGAAAACGGATCAATAGTAAGAGATAATTTATACATTACACAAAGCGACGGTGAGTTTACCTTTGGCTTTGCAATAGACGAAGAACTCCAAACTCAATTTATATTCTCTCCTAGTACTAATTTTGTAGTTGTCCGTACTATTCCAGTGTTGTTAGAAAACTTAGAAAAATTAGGTGTACTACAAAACACAGCAAGTTTTAGTACCGGACTTACTGAAGATGCAAATGATGGATCAGGTAGTGTAACTGCTGCTAATACTGAAGATACATATGCTACACAATTTAATGAAATTTACGAATACTTAGACATTGCTAAATTTCAATCAAAAAGTAAATTTGTTAATGACGAAGATGTTGCTGCTGATGTAGACTTTGCTATGGAGGGCATGTTTACTATACGCGACCCTGCTGACATAATCGTAAACACTGGTATTACAGATAACACTCCGGGACTATATATTACAGACCCAACTTCGGATGTTAGAGATATACAAAAGATACGTGCTTTCTCAGATACATTTAACCCTTGGGAAGATACTGTATCAGCACTTACAACACTAAGTTTAGATGTAACTACAGGTACACTAAAGTTAAATCAAGGTATCGAGATTCAAGGCATTACACCTATTACAGAAAGTGGCACAGTAAACAATACCACCTTTACTCATAAAATTAAAGTAAACATAGATGGTATTGATTATTACTTGTGCTTAAATCAAACTTAAGAACCGTTTGTAGTTGCTAGAATTGTAAATGCTGTTCCTGCACATGTGATAGGAATTTTTCTATCGTAATTTGCAGTTGCACCAGGTGTTAGTTCAGTAACTGTTCCTACATTTTCTGCACGTAAATTAAGTACGTTTAGCGTAGCATCAGGTCCAGCGAGATTTAAATCTTTAGTACTGCCTGTTCCGTCGGTCGTTCTAAGTCCGTCGATTGTACCTACAAAAGGTGGAGCAGTATTAAGTGGAATAACACATGCTTCTTTATTTTGTATAGTTCCTGCTGGACACGCAACTAGTGTAATCCCAACAACCATATCTTTATTGTCAGGATGAGCAAGTGCTCGTGTAATACGAATTGTATTAGCAGGATAGCCTGCAGGATTTACTTCTTGTATACTTGTAATAATATTATTATCGGGATCAAACGGTATAAACGGAGCACTTTGTATAACCATGCCAGGTACTATGCCTTCTACTGTATTAAGTGTTAGATAAGTGTCACCGTTTGACGCAGTAACAGCCATTTCTGCTCCTACTGTACCTATACAGAAATTGTCATATGCTCTGTTAGCTAGACCTTTATCACTGTAAAAATAAATCCTTTCTAGACCGTTTAAATCTATCGCTCTGTTTGTAGTAAACTGTCTGTTGTTTAAAATTTCTTGTACACGAACATAATCGCCGGACGCTACGCCTTCGGCAATAACAACAGTTCCGGGTAAGAGTCCAGTTGTATCTTCGCAGGTTACTTCTAATGATAAACTTGTTGCAGTTTGTGTACCTAAGTAACCTCTATGATCCATAAACTTTACAGGTACTGCTCCATCTTCTGTTGCATTTTCACTTATAATAACAATGTTATTACGAGAAATATCAGTAATGAACGCACCTTCTGGAAGAGGAGGCGAAATAGCGATATTACCAATTTCTAATCTATCAGTGTATGGACTAGTTGATGTTGTTGATAGAACAGGAGAAAATGTAGTTGCACTATAAGTATATTCACCTCTAAGAGCATCTTCGTATGTTCTAGGAGGATCATACTTTAATACTAGTGGTTTCAGACTTAGCCACTTATTGTATTGGCTAGCAACTAGTACATCTTCAGGACCTATCGTGCCGCCGCCTAACAACAAACGTTTATCGTAGAAACCTTTGAATCCTTCATCTTCCTCTTGGTCACCGACTTCGGTATACAAATACCAATAAGGTAAATCGCCGCTAGACTTCAATTGTGTAGTTAAGTTTACGTCTAAAACTTTGTTAAAGTATTCAACTTCGTCGCCTGGATACCAATAAGTAATACGCATCTGAATAGGCACATACTTTTCACACTCTGGAAGAACAATATTAAAGCCGAAACTTTCAGTTCCTAATAAATCTGAGTTATCAAATATAAACTCCCAGTCTTCACCTATACCAGCTTCATTAATAGATTCACTAAGCTGAATGGTGGTGTTCCCTGCACTAACAACTGTAATTGCACGATCTGTAGGAAGTTCAATAGGATTTCTATTAGCATCATTTACGGCAATTAATCTATCATTAACTGCAATAGTTGCTGCTTGTTGTGCTGTGGTACGTATATCATTACCTTCTAAATCAATAGCTTCAGAATATACAGTTCTTTGAGGTTTGTAAATATTTTTTCGTATTTCTAAATCGCCGAAATCGTTTTCAAATTCGACAATAATAAATCCTGTAGTACTGAAGTTAAACGTACTCGGTCCACTTGAGTCTGGGATGTAGAATCCGCTCCACTGAATAGCACCATTGCCTCCGCCTAGTGTATCGTCAAGTTTGTTTGAAAATTCAAATAAACCATTAGTCCAATACTTTTTACTAACTACTGGATTTCCAAATACAACTTGTGCGCCTGTAGAATTTATTGTAAGATTTGCTTCATCTCTAATTTGATCTACGTCATAAAAATCTGCACGTAATCCGTCGCCACCGTTGAAGAATGGTGGATCATTAGTAGTAGCAAGGATAGTATCAATTTGGTTTTTAACTGTAATAAGGGGAGATGCAACTGCGTCAACTAATTCGCCTGTTTCAGGATCTAATATAGTGTTTTTAACTGTAAGACCTGCAAGTAATGAAATACTAGTTTGGTTAACATTAGTATTACTAATATCTTTAATTGCATCTAGCAAGTCGTTTCTATCAAAAGTCGAACCGTCATCGGTCGTAACTAGGTTATTGAGTAGGTTGTCTAGAGCCTGCTCTCTATTGTCTAGATCTGCTAGATTAAGATCTCGTCTTAATCCAACGTTGTTAAATGATGGTCTTGGCATGATATCTCCCTTGTCTAGTATATTTATCTTGCGTATGCTTAGATAAATACTAATAACAAAATAGGAAACATGACATGGCCATTGAACTTGTTAATATAGGTAGAATTGCAAACGACGGTACAGGTGACGATTTACGCGAAGCCTTTATCAAGATCAACAGAAGTTTGGAAGACTTAGACCTAAGAATTGATGATAAAACAGAGGGTGAAAACGTCGGTTCGGGCACAGGCGTATTTTATAGACGCGATGGCTACAACTTACAGTATAAATCACTCACAAGTACAGACAGCAGCGTATCATTTACTGATAATGTTACCAGCGTTGATATTAAACTAGGTGCAGGAGTAGGCGACACTCCGCTAGTTGCAGATAACGGATCGTTTACACTACCAAGAAATGCAACATTAAACATTCGCGGTGGCGGTTCTCTAACAACAACAGCAGACGATACTACAAACACTATTACAATTGGCGGTGTATCGCAACTATCAAGCGATCCAAATCCAGTATTAGCTGCTCCGTTAAATGCAGGAAATTACAATATCTTTAATGTAAACGAACTTACTGCACAAAACATTGAAAGTACCGTTTACGGTATTGACATTAGAGATCTTGCAAGTGCATATGAATCATTTGATTTCGGTGGTGTTGTAACTGATGCTGCAACAGTAAACAATTTCTTTGATTACATTAGAGCAACAACTGACATAGATTTAGGTACAGTGAATTCGCCTACACCAGTAGTGATGGATTTTGGATCAATCGTTTAAAGGAAAACTAAGTGGCAGATTTGTGGACAGTTCCAAACAATTATCAATTGAGGGTTCTAGAAGAAAGAATTAAGATCAATGCTGGTGAATTACCGCTACCGGTAGTAGACGGTGCCACAGTAACTAAGATTAGTGGTGAACTTCCGCCCGGCATAAGACTCGATGGTACTAACTTACTTGGAACACCTTTTGAAGTACCACTTGATAGAACGTTTAAATTTGTACTACGTGCAACTTTAGACGGCGCAATACAAGACAGAACATTTACAATTAAAGTTACTGGACCAGACGAGCCGGTATGGATCACTAACGAAGGGTTTCTACCTATTAGTGAATCAGAAAACTTATTTGTGCTAGACAATGAAATTATTGATTATCAATTAATTGCTATAGATCCTGACATAAGTGCCGGAGATACTCTAGAATATTACATCGAAGAAGGTGCAGGAGTTCTTCCTCCAGGCATTAGACTTACTACAGATGGTAGATTAGTTGGTGTTGTAGAACCTTTACTTGCGCTCGATAAACAAGCCGAAAGCGGAGGCTGGGATACAGCACCATATGACGCATATCCAAATGATTTTGCATGGCGCAGTGACAATGGCTTTGACAGTTATTTCTATGATAATGTAACTTTTGACTTTAATTTGGATACGCAGTCACCTAAGAAACTAAACAGATTCTACGAATTCAAAGTCACAGTAAGTGACGGTGTTACAGAACCAGCACCGACACGTAAATTTAAGATTTATGTAGTAGGCGACGACTATCTACGTGCTGATAACAGTATAATGAAAGTGTCTAATGGTGTGTTTAAAGCAGACAATACGCATATTAGACAACCTCAATGGTTAACACCTGCAAACTTAGGGTACAAACGTGCTGACAACAACATTACTTTATACCTAGATATACTTGATACAGAGACACTAAGCGGCTTAGTGCTGTACAGTATGGACGAATTTAACAATGATGGTAGTGTAAGTCAACTGCCACCTGGAACAAAACTAGACTTTACTACAGGAGAAATTGCAGGATACGTTCCTTACCAACCAGCAGTTACAACTGAGTATAAATTTACTATTAGAGCAACACGTTACACAGGCGATGTTGATACTGCATTTATTACTGCTACTATCTACGAAGATGTACTTGCAGGAAAGATAGCATTTAAAGTATATAAACTTCCTCGTAATGTAATTGACGGTATACAACTAAACGACGGCATTGACGATGTAGATGATTTACGTGGTGAATCAATAGTTCTTAACGGATTTACATACACAATTGAGTCAATCGATGAGTCAAACGAAGATTACGATGTAATATCATTAACTACACCGCTACGTGCTGTTTATTCTTTAACTGTAGCAATTGATTCGGAATCAGAAGCAAGTAGTATATATGTAGAAAAGTCAGCTGATGTTATTACAAGAGAATTTATTGGGCGTAGTCTTAACTATACTGACACTGAACAGTATGGCATAATAAACATTTATCCGTACAAGAGATGGAAAATCACTAGTGCTTCTTCTGACATAGGCATTAACTACAGTGCAGCAGGAGTATTGCCACCTATCGGAGGAGTTTTAGAACCTCGAGCGGATGCTATTAGAAGAATATTTGAAAAAGAAGATCTTCCTATTACTATTATCAAAGCAGATGCAAACGAAATTGATATTCTTATACCAGATAATGCATTGTCAAGAGCTCCTAGAATTGAAAAAATATTCACAAGTCAAACTAGTCTAGAATTACCGGTTCCTACACCAGATACAGGAGATTTAGAGTATCAATTAGTAGATGCTGGCAAGGACTTAATAATACTAGATAAGCCATTAGAACTAGGAAGAGATTTTGTTGCAGGCGAAAAGATTAGTCTAAGTATACAAGAAGATTATTTCTTTGAAAAAGAACTTATCACTAATGCTAACGAAGATATTAACAATCCTAGTACACCTAAAACATTCTCAGTTAAGATACTGGGAGAAGTTGATTCAACTATTAAATGGATATCTCCTGCAGATCTAGGCGAACTAAAAGCTAACTTTATCAGTACGCTCAGAGTAGAAGCAGAAACTACTGTTCCTGAAGCAAAACTAGTGTATACCCTTATTGACGGCAAATTGCCAAATGGTATGGAATTAAAGTATGACGGCGAAATTGTAGGTAAAGCACAACAGTTCGGCGAAATTGGAAAACTAGGTCTTACAACATTTGACAATAGTACATTATCATTTGACGATACTACTACAAGTATTGACAGAGTTGCGAAGTTTACTATTCGTGCTCAAGATAGATTTGGTTACAGTGCAATTGAACAAGAATTTACTATTAAAGTAGTCGATACTGACAAAACTTTATACAGTAATCTTTACATACAACCACTATTACCAATAAATCAACGTCAAGAATTTAAACTATTTGTTAATGATCCTACTATATTCCCACCCGGCGCAATATACAGACCAAATGATCCTAACTTTGGCATACAACAGACTGTTAGAATGTTAGCATATGCAGGTATTGAAACAAAACAAATAGATGAGTTTGTTGCTAAGAGTGCTAAATGGCATAAACGTAAGAACTATTACTTAGGTGACGTTAAGAAAGCAGTTGCGAAACGTGAAGGCACCAACGATGTTGTGTATGAAGTTGTGTATGTAGAAGTAGTTGACCCGCAACAGCCAAAAGAAGGCAGAACTGCTAAAACATTTACAGGTAAAAAACTACCAAGTATGACAGCAGACAACATATCGTATGAACCATTTGACGATACAGCAGCAACTAGTGACGGTATTCCTAATGTTTCTGTTGAAGGAAGAACTAAAGATACACTTGTAGAACTCGACGGCCCAGATAGAGCAGTTGTAGGAACAAGAAGCGGCGAAATAGTACAACCTATTGACAATTCTGATGTTGATGTTATACTAAGAGATGGTGTAACAGAGGTAAACATAGATGTTGTAATACCAGACAACGATCCAAGACGTGCTCGTATACCAAATCAGAAAAACACAATTAAAGCAGACTCAGATGCTATCGTTATTAATGAGGCAAACGAATCACTTTTCCATATTAGTAACAC
>Ga0209955_1000559_pt1 | contig 12818 bp, 11 predicted proteins | sample SalPonA_A_H2O_MG_FD_185716 | JGI IMG/M metagenome (GOLD analysis project Ga0209955, IMG submission 185716) | Water microbial communities from South San Francisco under conditions of wetland restoration - Salt Pond MetaG R2A_A_H2O_MG (SPAdes)... | ecosystem: Environmental > Aquatic > Non-marine... | reverse complement strand
CTAGTTTTGGGGTGGGGTCACCAATGGTGTGAGTCCAAGCGGCCGATAGCAGGCCGTCCATAAATAACGCTCTGGCGTGAACAAGGTCTATCACGTCGACGCCGCGTTCAAATTCTTCGGCCAGGAATTCAGTGACTTGGGATATTTTACCACGACAACGACTTATCCAGTTGCTGTCGTCTGCTAATTCGTAGCGAAAGACATTTGCGTCAAAAATATTGAGCGGGACATGATACCCGCTGGATGAGGCGGGTATATTTAAACTATGGGGCATAGTATTAGGCTACATAATAAGGTTCGTCGGGGCGAGCGGTTAAAACGATACAGCCGTTGGCTGTCACCGCTAATGTGTGTTCCCATTGTGCTGAATGGCGACCATCTTTAGTCGTTACCGTCCAGCCATCTTTTTGATTGAGCTTGGTGTGGCGTTTGCCTAGGTTGATCATCGGTTCAATGGTGAATGTCATGCCTTCACGCAATTCGACACCAGTTCCCGCTTTACCATAATGAAGTACCTGCGGGTCCTCATGAAAAACATCGCCAATGCCGTGGCCACAATATTCTCTGACTACAGAGTAGTAGTTACTCTCAGCGTGCTGCTGTATGAGTGCTCCAATGTCACCCAGGCGAGTTCCCGGTTTCACAATGTCAATAGCTTTATAGAGGCACTCTTGAGTAATTTCGCACAGGCGAATTAGGTGAGGCTTGACGTCACCAACATAAAACATTTTGCTAGTGTCACCATACCAGCCGTCTTTAATGACCGTAATGTCGATATTAATAATGTCGCCGTCTTTGAGTATTTTGGTGTCTGACGGTATGCCGTGGCACACCACTTGGTTTACCGAGGTGCAAATCGATTTGGGAAACCCGTGATAGTTAAGCGGGGCGGGTACTGCTTTTTGCACATTGACAATGTAGTCGTGACAGATTCGATCAAGCTCCGCTGTGCTTACGCCAGCGACAACATGAGGGGCGATCATTTCTAATACATCAGCTGCCAAGCGGCCAGCGACTTTCATTTTTTCAATCTGTTCAGGGGTTTTTAACGATACCATGCCTATTTCCTTATCAACGCTGTCAACATTGTACCTCAACCAAGTGGTAGTCGTTAACTCTCCTGCCTTAATTGGCAAAGAAAGATTCCATCGTGGTAGTTAGAATATTCGCAAATTTCGTTTATTTTGCTCTTCGCTTATGGTATAAAGCGCACCGCTTACGTCGAACCTCGTCTGTAAGTACAACGACACACATACAATCACACGTTGTTCAGGGTGCCTGGAAACAGGTTTGGGCTGCGGATTGTATGGAGGAATAACCCACTTTTATAGGTGAAAAAAATGGCAAAAGTTTCAATGCGTGACATGCTCCAAGCGGGCGTTCACTTCGGTCACCAGACTCGTTACTGGAATCCAAAAATGTCGAAGTTTATCTTCGGCGCACGTAACAATATTCATATTGTTAACCTCGAGCACACTGTTCCTGCCTTCAACGATGCGTTGAGCGTAGTGCAAAAGCTTGCATCAAACAAAAACAAAATCTTGTTCGTGGGTACCAAGCGTGCTGCGAGCAAAACTATCAAAGAAGAAGCGGTACGTGCAGGCATGCCTTACGTAAGTCACCGTTGGTTGGGTGGTATGCTCACTAACTACAAGACTATCCGTGCTTCAATCAAGCGTCTTCGCGACTTGGAAGCTCAAGAGCAAGACGGCACCTTTGAAAAAATTACTAAGAAAGAAGCTCTGATGCGTCGTCGTATGATGGAGAAGCTCGAGCGTTCTATCGGTGGTATTAAGGATATGGGTGGCTTGCCAGATGCGTTGTTCGTAGTTGATGTTGACCACGAGCGTATCGCTATTACTGAAGCCAACAAGTTGGGCATCCCAGTTATTGGTATTGTTGATACAAACAGCAACCCAGATGGCGTTGATTACGTTATCCCAGGTAACGATGACGCTATTCGTTCGGTAAAACTGTTCGTTGGCTCTGTTGCTGATGCATGTATCGAAGGTAAAAGCGGCGAAGCTGCTAAAGACGAATTTGTAGAAGCTGCTCCAGAAGCCGCTGAGTAATTCGCAGAGGCGCCTCCGGCGCCTCTTTCTCATTTGCTCTCGAGCAATTAGACCACAGAATTAAGACATCCTTGGAGGATCAGATCATGGCAGCGATTAGCGCCTCAATGGTTAAAGAACTTCGCGAACGTACTGGCTTGGGCATGATGGAGTGCAAGAAAGCACTGCAAGAAGCTAATGGCGATATCGAGTTGGCGATTGAAGAATTACGTAAAAATAGTGGTATGAAAGCGGCTAAAAAAGCCGGTCGTACTGCTGCTGAAGGTGTTGTGGCAGTTAAAACCAACGCTGACAATACACAAGCTTATGTCATCGAAGTTAACTCAGAAACTGACTTTGTTGCTCGCGATGCTGGCTTCTTGGCATTCGTTGATCAAGTTGCTGAAAAAGTGTTGGCCACTGGCGAAACTGATATGGCAGCGGTTGTTGAAGGTGAGTTGAGCAATGCTCGTGAGGCATTGGTACAAAAGATTGGTGAAAACATCACTCCACGTCGTGTTGGCGTTCAAAGTGGTGATGTTGTGGGCACTTATGTTCACAGCAACAATCGTATCGGTGTATTGGTTGCCCTTAAAGGTGGTGATGCTGAGTTGGCAAAACAAGTCGCTATGCACATTGCTGCGGTAAACCCTCAGTATGTTTCTACTAACGACGTGCCCGCTGAAGTTGTTGAAAAAGAGAAAGAAATTTTCACTGCTCAAGCTGCTGAAAGTGGTAAGCCCGCTGAGATTATCGAGAAGATGATCGTTGGTCGTATCCGTAAGTTCCTTGCTGAAATCAGCTTGGTTGAGCAAGCTTTTGTTATGGATCCCGACACGACTGTTGGCAATCTAGTTAAGAAAGCAGGCGCAGAAGTTATTAGCTTCACTCGATTTGAAGTGGGTGAAGGTATCGAAAAAGAAGTGGTCGATTTCGCGACTGAAGTTGCCGCTGCAGCTGCAGGTAACTAATGCATCTGGTGTCCATACTTTGCTATGGACAAGGCTGTGGACTGGTAGGTCTGCAGCCAGGGAAGCTTTTTCCCTAAATATAAACGCCGTTGTCTGTTAACAGAAGCGGCGTTTTTTTTGATTAAATATTGAGGAGCCCGTCATGTCAGGTACACAACGTCAAGGTGATAAAAAATACAAAAGAATTTTACTGAAACTGAGTGGTGAAGCCCTGATGGGTGAAGAGGGTTTTGGTATCGATCCAAAAGTTCTTGATCGCATGGCGCTTGAAATAGGTCAGTTAGTGGGTATTGGGGTTCAGGTTGGCTTGGTTATCGGTGGTGGTAACTTATTCCGTGGTGCATCCTTGAGTAAGGCAGGTTTAGACCGAGTGACTGGTGACCACATGGGGATGTTGGCCACAGTGATGAATGCCTTGGCTATGCGCGACGCACTTGAAAGAAGCAATATTTCTTCGCGAGTGATGTCTGCTATTCCTATGAGTGGGGTAGTGGATCATTATGATCGCCGTCTTGCGATGCGCTATTTGCGTGCTGGCGATGTCGTAATTTTTTCCGCTGGTACAGGTAATCCATTTTTTACCACGGATTCTGCCGCGTGTTTGCGTGCCATTGAAGTTGAAGCGGACATTGTATTGAAAGCGACTAAGGTTGATGGTGTCTATGACTCAGATCCTATGAAGAACCCAGCAGCGGTCAAATATGACCACCTGACATTCGATTCTGCGCTCGATCAAAAATTAGGTGTGATGGATTTGACGGCCTTAGTGCTGTGCCGTGATCACGATATGCCTATTAAAGTGTTCAAAATGACTAAGCCAGGTGCCTTATTAAGCATTGTTGTGGGTGAAAATGAAGGTACCTTGGTGGATAATGGTGCAGAGTAGGTTAGAATACTCTCTTTATATCGTATTAACGGAGTTCTATTGTGATAGAAGATTTAAAGAAGCAAGCTGAAACCCGCATGGCTAAGTCAGTTGATGCATTGGGTAATGCATTTGCCAAAATCCGTACCGGCCGCGCTCACCCCAGTTTGTTGGATGGTGTTCATGTGTCTTATTACGGTGCAGATATGCCGTTGTCTCAAGTGGCTAACGTCAACGTGGAAGATGCACGAACTCTCAGTGTTGTCCCTTGGGAAAAACCCATGGTACCTGAAATTGAAAAAGCCATCATGAAATCTGATTTAGGCCTTAATCCAGTTACTTCTGGCGACGTTATTCGCATTCCGTTACCCATGTTGACCGAAGAAACTCGTAAGGGATTTATTAAGCAGGCGAAATCTGAAGCAGAGAACGCCCGTGTTGCCGTTCGCAATACGCGTCGCGATATCTTGAGTGATTTAAAAGCGTTGCAAAACAACAAAGAAATCAGTGAGGATGACGAGCGTCGTGCACAAACCGATGTGCAAAAAATTACTGATAAATATGTGGCAGAAATCGACAAAACGTTGGCTAAAAAAGAAGCCGACCTCATGGAAATTTAATCATTTTCTGAGCCAATATGTCGAATAATAACAACGGTTCTGCATCAGTCCCGCAGCACATTGCCATCATTATGGATGGCAATGGTCGTTGGGCAAAAAAACGAATCTTAGGTACCAGTCGTGGACATCGTGCCGGCGTCGAATCACTGCGCAGTGTGCTGCGTGCAGCTAAAGCGCGCGGTGTTCGATTTTTGACCGTCTATGCCTTTAGTAGTGAAAATTGGAAGCGCCCCGCGGATGAGGTGAGTAGCCTCATGTCGTTATTGAAAATTTATCTAGCTAATGAAGTGGCAGAGTTAAAACGCGAAGGGGTTAAATTATCTTTCGTGGGTCGACGCGATCGCCTCGGTGCTGATGTCGTTGATTTGTTGGAATCTGCTGAGCGTGAAACCGCTGATCAAACGCTTTTTCAACTCAATTTAGCGGTTGATTATGGTGGCCAATGGGATATTGCCAATGCTGCCAAGAGCATAGCAGCGGATGTTAAGGCGGGTGTTCTCGCCATAGAAGATATCGACGAGGCAGCGTTTCATCGCTATACCGCGCTAGCCGAGTTGCCTGCCCCAGATCTGCTTATTAGAACGGGTGGTGATATTCGTATCAGTAACTATTTGTTGTGGCAGTCTGCCTATACTGAGTTTTATTTCTGCGATACGCTGTGGCCTGATTTTGGTGCCAGTGAATTAGACGCCGCACTAAATGAATTTGCCTCTCGACAGCGTCGTTACGGTGGTCGTATTGAAGAAGGGGCTGCATGTTAAAACAGCGCATTATTACCGCTATTATCCTAGCTGTTGTATTGGTCGCAGCTATCGCCTTTTTACCTCCTACTGGTTTTTATGTGCTGGTGGGTGCTGTCTTTGCCATTGCCTCTTGGGAGTGGGCTCAATTAGCTGGCATCACGCGTTCTTTATACCGCGTTATCTATGCTGCTAGTGTTGCCATTGTTGGTATTGTTTTGGCCTTAAAGCTGGAAATTACTGAAGGCCTAGCTCCAAGTATTGAACCTATTTTGAGTGCTAATCTGGCGCTGTGGATCTTTTTAATGTTCTTGGTGATAACCTATCCTAGAACGTCGGTTTTGTGGCGCAACCCTGCGTTGCGTGCCATTTTGGGGGCAGCGCTGATAATTTGTACGGCACTGGCGCTTTGTTACTTACGTCAACACGAATATTGGTTTGCCGTGGTCTTGTACACAATCTTGGTGGTTGTTTGTGCAGATACTGGGGCCTATTTTGCCGGCGTTAACTTTGGTCGACGCAAGTTATTACCCATGGTAAGCCCGGGTAAGACATGGGAGGGCTTCATTGGTGGTTTATGCGCCAATGTGGTATTGGCGTTGGTGACTTCCATTTGGGTGGATTCTGTAAGTCCTGCGTTATTGCTCATCGTCACTCTGATCGCTTCAATCTTATCTGTATTGGGTGATCTCACTGAAAGTATGCTTAAACGACATGCAGGGGTAAAAGATTCAAGTGATCTTTTACCTGGTCATGGCGGCGTGCTCGACCGCATTGATAGTGTCATGGCTGCAGCGCCGGTTATCGCTATTGGCGTTTTACTTCACAGTCAGCTGGGTTAATCATGAAAAGTATCACTGTCCTTGGGGCAACGGGCTCCATTGGAACATCGACTCTTGATCTTATTGCTCAACATCCCGACAAATACCAACTCTTTGCCGCTTCGGCATTTAGTCGAATCGATGCCTTGGCTAGCATCATTCTCAAGTTCTCTCCGCGTTTCGCGGTTGTCCGAGACGATTCAGCCAGGCAGAAGTTGCTCGCCCTGATTGCGGGTACTAATTGCGAAGTGCTGGTGGGTGAAGCAGGTTTATGCGAAGTATCGTCGGCCGCTGAGGTTGATATGGTAATGGCGGCTATCGTTGGCGCTGCTGGATTGGCCCCTTGCTGGGCCGCCGCTGAAGCCGGTAAGTTAATACTGTTAGCCAATAAAGAAACGCTGGTGACAGCCGGCGGTTTGTTTATGTCTGCTGTTGCGAAATCGGGTAGTGTTTTGCTACCTATCGACAGCGAACACAACGCTATATTTCAGTGTATGCCGCATGACTTTAATGCCAGTTTAGTTGAGTCGGGTATTCGCAAAATTCATTTAACGGCATCGGGTGGTCCCTTCAGACAGTCAGATGTAGAGCATCTTAAGACGGTGACGCCCGAACAGGCCGTTGCCCACCCGAATTGGAGTATGGGGCAAAAGATCTCGGTTGACTCTGCCTCCATGATGAATAAAGGCCTTGAGTTGATTGAAGCCTGCTGGTTGTTCAGCTGTCATTCAGACGATATTGATATTGTTGTCCATCCGCAGTCTGTGATTCATTCGATGGTGGAATATATCGATGGGTCTGTTTTGGCGCAATTGGGTAACCCCGATATGCGTACTCCTATCGCGCACGCCATGGCGTGGCCACAGAGAATCACTGCCGGCGTGGCTCCACTCAATTTAATAGACATTGCCCGTTTAGATTTTGAAGCGCCAGATTATCAGCGCTTTCCCTGTCTGCGATTGGCGAGAGAGGCTGCGGAACAGCGAGGATTTAGTAGCGTATATATGAATGCTGCTAATGAGATTGCCGTGCAGGCTTTCTTAGAGCGGCGTCTGAGTTTTCTGGGAATTGCCGACTTGATCGAGCGCGTGATGAATCGTGCCGATCGCGGTGAACCCAGTGACATAAATGCTGTCAAAGAGGCTGACCAATTAGCGCGTCGCCTTGCAGAAGAGGGTTTATAAGGTAATGGAATTGCTTCAAACCATACTAAGTATGATTGTCACCTTGGGCATTTTGGTGGCATTTCATGAATATGGCCATTTTCAAGTTGCACGTTGGTGTGGCGTCAAGGTACTGCGCTTTAGTATTGGCTTTGGTACCCCCTTGTTTCGTTGGTATGACAAGCAAGGTACCGAATTTGTGATAGCGGCACTGCCATTAGGTGGCTACGTCAAAATGGTTGACGAGCGTGAAGGCGATGTTGCTGAGACCGACAAACCCTATGCGTTTAATCGACAGTCTGTTCAGAAACGTATTGCCATTGTAGCCGCAGGTCCCCTCGCTAATTTTATTCTAGCCATAGCGGCTTTTTGGTTGGTGTTTGTCTCGGGAGTGACCGGATTAGCCCCCGTGGTTGGGAATGTGGTTCCCGATTCTGTTGCCGAACGAGCTGGTATCGAAATAGGGCATGAAATTGTGGCCGTGGATGGTGTTGAAACGCCCTCTTGGCAGGCGGTAAGTTTACAATTAATGCATCGCTTGGGTGAGACGGGCACGATTAGCTTTGTGAGTAAGCACCCGGAGAATTCTGCCAGTTTTGAAACCCAGACCTATCTGAACGAGTGGCTTAAAGGGGAAGAAGAACCTGACTTATTGCGTGGTATTGGTTTAGAACCCTACCGACCAGTATTGTTACCGGTGGTCGGTGAGCTTTCTGCTAATGGTCCCGCGGAAAATGCAGGTTTACAAAGAGGCGATCTAGTACTTAGTGCCGATGGTATTGCAATGGACGATTGGCAGACCTGGGTCAGCTATGTTCGAGCGAGGCCAGCAGAAATTATCGACATTCAGGTTGACCGCGATGGCATGTTGTTAAATATGCAAATCCAGCCTGAGTTGGCCACTGATGAAAACGGCAATCAGTTCGGTCGTGTTGGTATGGGGTTGCAGCCGCCAACGTGGCCCGAGTCGATGCTGCGCAAGCAGCACTATGGGCCAATCGGCGCGCTAGTTGCCGCTGCTGACCGCACTTGGGAGCTCAGTGTTTTCACACTGGGTTCCATTAAGAAGATGATTAGTGGTTTAATCTCGCCGAAAAACTTGAGTGGACCCATAACCATTGCTAAAGTGGCGGGCGATTCTGCTCGTTCGGGGGTTGAGGCTTACTTAAGCTTCCTCGCCTTGTTGAGCGTTAGCCTCGGTGTATTGAATTTGTTACCTGTGCCTGTGCTTGATGGTGGGCATCTACTTTTTTACAGCATCGAATGGATTAAAGGCAGTCCAGTATCAGATCGTATACAGCAGTTCGCTTACCAATTTGGTATTGTGATTGTGCTGAGTTTGATGATTTTTGCCTTCTACAACGATATTGTACGTTTATAAAACCTGTACCGCTCCAAGCGGTACCTTGAATAAGGCTTACTACATTTAATGAAGTCTCGGTATTTAACGGCGATTGCAGCGGCAGTAATGTTGCAACAGCAAGCCTATGCAGACACTTTCCGTGTCGATGATATACGTGTCCAGGGTCTACAGCGCATTTCAAGTGGTGCTGTGTTTGCCGCCTTGAATATTAGTGTTAATGACATCATTGATGATGGGGATTTACGAAACGCAGTAAGACGTTTGTTTGCCTCTGGTAATTTTGATGATGTTCAAATTGGCCGCGATGGTGACACGCTAGTGATTATTCTTGCGGAGCGACCCTCAATCAACGAAATCAATATCGATGGCAACAAAGCCATTGAGACTGAGGCCTTGATGGAGGGACTTAAATCCTCCGGGCTAGCACAGGGTGAGGTATTTCAGCGCTCTACGCTAGAAGGCATGGAAATGGAGCTCCGTCGACAATATGTGTCACAGGGCCGCTATGATTCAGATATCCAAACAGAGGTCGTTGAACAACCGCGCAATCGAGTCGACGTTAACATTAATATTGATGAAGGCACGTCGGCGCGAATTAGCCATATCAATATCGTTGGCAACACTGTCTTTGATGACGAAGAGTTACTCCAACTTTTTGAATTGCGCTCCAGTGGTCTTTGGTCATTTATTTCAGGCGACGATAAGTACGCTCGTGAAAAATTAAAGAGCGATCTGGAAACGTTAGAGGCTTGGTATAAAGACAGGGGTTATGTAGCCTTTAGTATTGATTCCACCCAAGTATCAATAACCCCTCAAAAAGATGCGGTGTATATTGCCGTTAATATTTCTGAGGGCGTTAAGCATAAAATACGCGATGTGACCTTGGGTGGTGATCTCGTCCTTGATGAAGACATTTTGAAGGCCTTCTTGTTGTCAAAGCAGGGCGATTACTTCTCACAGGCCTTGGTGACCAATTCAGAGGAGTATCTGAAGAACCTTCTTGGTAACGAGGGTTATCACTTTGCCAAGGTTGAAGGTATTCCCGATATTGATGCCGAGACTCAAGAAGTAGATATTCAGTATTTTATCGATCCCGGTGTTAGGACCTATGTTCGCCGTATCGATTTTAGAGGTAATACCACGACACTCGATGAAGTGATGCGTCGTGAAATGCGTCAGCTAGAAGGTGCACCCGCCAATACAGCCGGTATTGAACACTCTAAAGTACGGTTGGAGCGTTTGGGCTTCTTCAAAGAAGTTAACGTTGAAACCACTGAAGTGGCGGGTATCGATGACATGATCGATATTGAATATACCGTTGAAGAACAGCACTCGGGCAGTATTGGTGCCAGCGTCGGTTATTCGCAAAACGTCGGTATGATTCTGGGTGTCAATTTACAGCAGAACAATTTCTTAGGCACAGGTCAGCAAGTTGCGGTGGGGCTCAACCGCAGTGCTTTCCAAACTAGCTACAATTTGTCTTATACCGATCCATATTACACCGAAGACGGTGTGAGTCGTGGCTTTAGTTTGTTCTATCGTAATTTGGATTACGATCAGATCAACGTGGCAAGTTACTCAACCAACTCCTACGGCCTAGGTATGAATTTGGGCTATCCGATCAGTGAGATCGAAAGGATTGGTTTGGGCCTAACGTGGCGCAACACTGAAGTTAAGACGGGTCAATTTGCGGTTCAAGAAATACGCAGTACGCCGTTCGATCCTGCGACCATTGGCACCGTAGATTATTACTTTAGTGAGCCAAGAGTTACGCCACTATTGGATAATAATGGTAATGTGTTACTTGACCCCTACGGTCAGCCGGTCGATCCCGGCAGTAATGGTGTGTTGGCACCTATTACTGACATACCAGCCTCTTCGTTGTACTGGGAAAAGCCTGAGGGCTTTATCGACCTCAATGGCAGCGACTTTGACACCTATACATTGAATTTGAACTACGTTCGTTCAACCCTGAACCGCGGTATTTTGGCTACCCGTGGTGGTCGTCACTATTTGTCGATGGAAGTTGCGTTGCCAGGCAGTGATCTTGAATATTACAAGTTTATGTATAACGGTGAGCAGCTCTTTCCCATCAACGATATTTTTACTTTCCGTTTGAAAGGTGAGCTGGGTTACGGTGATGGTTATGGAGACACCACAGGTCTTCCGTTCTTCCAGAATTTCTATGCCGGTGGCTTTGGCTCCGTGCGTGGTTTCAAAGACAATACCTTGGGTCCTTTGGCAACGCCTTCCAAGTCCTACATTAGCGATTGTGCGTTCCAAGAAATTGTTACAAGCGGAGTGAATCAGATTGCTCAACCAGATTCTGTGCTTTGTAGTGATCCTTCAAATACGGGTTATGTCACGGGCCCCGACGGTAAGTTATTGACCCGCGACAACTCAACGTATCCTTCTCCCTTTGGTGGTAACGTTCTTATTCAAGGTAGTGTGGAGTTGTTGTTTAATTTGCCGTTTATTGAGGATACCAGTTCGACCCGTACTGGATTATTCTTGGATATTGGTAACGTATTTAGTTCATCGTGTGGTTCTATCACCCGTAACTGCTTCGATGTTGACTTGAATGAGTTGCGTTATTCCGTGGGTATCGGCGCGACATGGATTACAGCTATGGGCCCACTAACATTTAGTATTGCTAGACCAATGAATGAAGGTATCTTTGATCGTAAAGAGATCTTCCAATTCTCTGTAGGTCAAGGTTTTTAATTTAACAAACAATGGAGTTTACAGTGTTTAAATTTAATAAATTCGTCTTTGCTTCACTCGCCGCATTAATGCTTTCAATGGCGGGAACAGCTAGTGCTCAAGGTAAAATTGCCGTGCTAGATATTGAGCGAGCCATTTACAACTCAGACGCCGCCAAGGCGCGTATTGAAGCCTTCAATGCACAAGCTGATACTGTGGAATCCAACAAAACCATGGAGCGTCTCCAGGTAGAAGGCCAGCAGTTGGTTGAAAAATTGCGTGCAGAAGAAGCCATTTTGAGCCCAGAACAAAAAGCAGAAATGCAAAAGAAAATTCAGGGTATCCAGTCTGATATGCAGTATGAAGCTAAAAAAATGCAGCAGGCTCAAGGCGAGTTAGTGGCAAATATCCAACGCGAGCTTGGCCCAAACCTCGGCAAAGTTATCGATGAAATTGTCAAAGAAGAGGGCATTGGTCTTTTGATGACTCAACCACAAGTCCCTCAGCTGAAACAGTTGTTTCTTTACGTTGATACAGGTTATGACATCACTGCCAAAGTGACCGATCGCCTCAACAAACAGAACTAATCTATGACGCTGGCAGAGATCGCTGAAAAGATCGGCGCCCGCGTGCACGGCAACCCCTCAAAAGTTATTGAGGGGCTGGCCACTCTCGGCTCTGCCAACCCTCACCAGCTTTCTTTTTTTGTTAATCCACGTTATTTAACCGCCTTAAAAGCCACCTCTGCCGGTGCGGTGTTAGTTAAAGCCGAGCACTTGTCTGATGCGCCCTGTGATGCCTTGGTTTGCGACAACCCGTATATGGCTTTTGCAGAGCTAACCGCGTTATTTGTCGATGTGCCAGAGGTGGGTGATGGCGTGCACCCTTCTGCAGTGGTGGACGGCTCGGCGGTGTTGGAGGGGGATGTCACAATTGGTCCGCGAGCGGTTATTGGTGCCAATGTCGTGATCGGTAAAGGCACAGTGATACACCCTGGTGTCGTTGTCGAGGCGAATTGTCAGCTGGGTAGCGAATGTATTTTGTATGCTAATGTTACCCTTTATCACGGTGTAACCCTGGGTGATAGAGTGACCTTGCACAGTGGGTGTGTCATCGGTGCTGATGGCTTCGGATTTGCTCCCAGTGCACACGGCTGGGTCAAGATACACCAGCTGGGTGGCGTTTTTATCGACGATGATGTTGAAATCGGAGCAAATACCACGGTTGACCGTGGTGCACTTGATGATACTCGTATCGGTCGAGGCGTGATTATCGATAATCAAGTACAAATTGCTCACAATGTAGTTATTGGCGAGGGTACAGCTATTGCCGGCTGCACGGGCATTGCTGGTTCCACGACTATTGGGAAAGGTTGTACTATAGCCGGCGGAGCTGCCATTGCAGGTCATTTGACTATCGCCGATGGGGTTCATATCACGGCCACCACACTAGTGAGTAAATCTCTCACTGAAAAGAATTCCTATTCATCGGGCACACCACTTGAAAAAACATTCAAATGGA
>Ga0209955_1000555_pt1 | contig 12854 bp, 14 predicted proteins | sample SalPonA_A_H2O_MG_FD_185716 | JGI IMG/M metagenome (GOLD analysis project Ga0209955, IMG submission 185716) | Water microbial communities from South San Francisco under conditions of wetland restoration - Salt Pond MetaG R2A_A_H2O_MG (SPAdes)... | ecosystem: Environmental > Aquatic > Non-marine... | reverse complement strand
TTTTTTTTGAGCAGCTAATTCTTGTTCTTGGAATTTGTTGCTTTGATAAAAGTAATAAGCAACAAACATCCCAACTACAAATAAAAGAGATAAAAGTTTTATAAACTTACTTTTTCTACTTTTTTTAACTGTAACTATCATTTTATTTTATTACGAATGTTGTAAATAATATGTTTTGAACAGAGTCTTTAACTATATCTTCATTATTTTCAGCAAGCTTATTAAGTAAAGAGTTAACTTCTTCTTTAAGTTCCTCTTTAAGTAAAGCTTTACCTCCAACAGTTAATAACTCTTCCGAACTTCTAGCACTAATTAATCCAATAACTAAATCCACAACCTCAGCATTATTTTCATCAATAAGTGTTTGAATCATTGGGTCACTAGATTTAATAGCAAAAGATAGTTTCATTAACTTTTCTCTACCTTTTGAATTAGTAATATTAAGTACTAAATCATTAATTTCTGTTTTAAATGTTTCAGAGGGATTAGCTTCTTTTTGAACTTCTTCAGTCGCTTGTTGTTGACCACCAAATGCACCTTGAGAATATAAGAAATAACCACCACCAACTACAGCAATAAGTAAAAGTACCACTAATGCTATTAAAGCAATTAAAAGACCTTTTCCTCCACCACTTTTGGGTTTTTCTTCTACACTGTTTTCTTCTTCAGCCATTTGTATCTCCTCTATTTTGCTTTGTTGCTATAGTTTTTAAGCATTAAAGTTAATTCAGCAGAGTTTTCAACACTCATATATTTCATTATTGAAGTAACTTTCTTTTCATTAAGTGTCATTATTATATCCAAAACATCTTCAATTTTTCCATCTAGAATCATTTGATTTAAAATTGAAGCCCCTATTTTAGGTTTGATATTATTAAAAATACTTGATGTTTTACTTTGAATACCTTTTGTTATAGAATTTAACAATTTTAGATTATCTTCTTTAATTTTACTTATTTCACTTTTTGTTTTTTCAATATTAGATAAAAGAGTTTCGAGTTCTTTTTTTTGTTCTTGATACTCTTTTTCTTTTTGATTATAAAAAATAGTAAGCTCTTGTTTTAATTTTATAACTTCATCTTTTTGTTTTTGAAATTCACTAACACTTTCTTGAGAAAATGAAAAACTATAAAAAAAAGATAATATTAATAAACTTCTAAAAATCAAATCAACTCCCTATATATTTACTTTGAATAAACTCTTCAGCTTGTTCTTGTTCATCTTTTAAAACTTTTTGAATCTTCAACTTTTTCTCTTCTTCTAAAAGATACTTAAATTGTTCCTGCTCTTTTTGAACCTCTTGCAACTCTTTTTTTATCTCTTCTAAATCTTCTTCATACATCTTTTTTTGTTCTTGAAGATTTTTTATATCTAATCTTAAACTATCTTTGTGCATGGTCAAAATAGCAAAATCCGATATAGCCCCAAATTTATCAACTGATGTTGTATTGATTTTTTGCTGAATTAAAGTAATTTCTAAGTCAATTCTTTCAATTTCATTTTCAACTTGAGATTTTTCCATTAATTTTCTATCTGTCTGAACTTTTTTTAAATTATATAGTTTATCAAACATTTTTTAATTTCCAAAAACTAAAATTATGTCCCATAAATCTCTTGTATAAGTTTCAATATGATCACCAATCCAAGGTAAACTTATCAAAATAAATACAGAAACAAATATAATTTTAGGAACAAAGGCTAAAGAAGCATCACTAACTTGTGTAACTGCTTGGAAAATTGAAATTATTAAACCTATAACTAAACTAACCATAAGAGATGGTAATCCTAATATTAGAATTATCTTAACAGTATTTTCAGATATAGAAATTAAATCCATATTAGTCTTTGATTTTAATAGTAATCTCTATTGTTTTGTTATTTAATAACTGAGAAAACACTTTAGCTAATTCTTCAAAGTCTTTTCCTGAAACTTCCATAGTTTGACCACTTGTGCTTGGAGTTGTACTTATAGAATTTTGTGGTCTTTTTTCTGTAGATGCTTTTGAACTTGGAATAGATGCATCATTTAAAGCTTCCAATAAATCAGCTTCACTTATATTATCTAACTCTGAAAAATTATCACTCATTAGGTCTTCTCCTGTTTCTTGTGTGGGTTCACTTGTTTCTAATAGATCTTCAAAATCATTTATATCTTCTATTTTATCATCATTTTCTTCAAGTTGGTTTTGAATTTCATCTAAATTTAATTCTTCATTATCTTCTTTAATTGAGTCTTCTAAATTATTATCTAAATCACTCAATAAGTCATCAAGATTATCATCTTCAAGATTTTCAGATAAATCTTCATTTTCAGAAGTCTCTATTAAATCATCCAATAAATCTAAATCATCTGTGTCTATAGTATTATTAGAAGTTTCTTCAATTAAGTTTTCAGAAGTTTCATTTTTATCACTAGTATTATCAGAAGTTTCTTCAATAATATCTTCTAGCTCATCTAAGTTCAAACTATCTGCTTCTTCTAACTTTAATGCAGGTGCTTCAGTATCCATTAGATCATCTATATTTTCAAGTTCTTTTTCAAAATCAACTATATCTATAGGCTCATTTTCATCTTCAATTTTTATTTCAGGAATTATTTCTTCAACTAAATTTTCATCTTCATTTGAAACTTCACTTACTAAATCTAGATTAGTGTTAGTATTATCTATATTTTCATCAAATTTATGTTCATCAAATCCATCATTTGAGAAATCATCTATTTTAGTTGAATCTTCATCATCATCTTTTGCTAATAACATACTTAGTTCATCATCAATAATTTCTTCTTTGTCATTTGCATAAGCATCATCTACAATATCAATTATTTCATTTTGAACTTCATAACTTTCCATTTCTTCTAGATATTCATCATGTTTTTTTATAATATACTTTGGCAAGTCATCTAATGAATCAATTGTAATATCAGGAATAGAGTGTTCAAGTAAGAAATCTTCTTCAATACCATCTTTTGGTGTTAAAAATTTCACTTTTGAGTTTAAAGAATTTTTTTTAATAATTTTTTCTTCTTCAATTAGATAAATATCATGGGGAGAGCTTTCTATAGTAGATTTTAGAGTATCTAAATCCTCTATATTTTGAATTACAGAGTCTGCATCAAGCTTGAATTTTATATTGGCATGGTCTAATACACTATGTATATCTTTTTTAAATGATTTACTTCCATAGATGAATATATTCAAAGTTTTGCCCTAAAATAATTTTATTTATCCGTTTGATTATACCTAGTTTTATTAAATTTCTGATAAAATCTATAACATTACATATAAAAGGACCTACGTTTGAAATTCATATTGTTGATAGCACTATTGTCTTCATCTTTATTTTCTCAAACTGTGAAAGATATAGCTAACATTATTGGTATTAGAGACAACCAATTAATTGGCTATGGTATGGTTGTTGGTTTAGCAGGAACTGGAGACAAATCTAAGTTCACAATGCAATCACTACAAAACCTTTTAAGAAATTCATATATAAAAATTCCTGCTGGTTCTATTAATTCTAAAAATATAGCTGCTGTTATGGTAACAGCTGAATTACCTCCATTTTCACGACAAGGTGACAAAATCAAAGTTAAAGTATCTACAATAGGTGATGCTAAATCAATTGATTATGGAGAACTTCTTATCACTCAACTAAAAGGTGTTGATGGAAAAGTTTATGCACTTGCGCAAGGAACTATTGTTGCAAATGAAAAAAATAAAACAAGTGGTTTTATATATGATGGAGCAACTGTTGAAAACGAAGTTGATTTCAATTTAGCTAAAGAAAAATCAATTACTCTAAGCTTAGAAAGAAGCTCAGCAAAACACGCTTTTTTAATTCAAAAGAAAATCAATGATAGATTTAATGACAAATTAGCAATGGCAATTGATACAAGAACTATTGATGTTATAAAGCCTACAAATATGTCAACTGTTGAATTTATTTCAATAATTGAAAATCTTCCTTTAGATGATACATTTAAAAAGAAAATCATAATTGATATGAATAGGGAAACTATAATTGCAGGAGCAGATATTCAAATTTCTCCTGTGACAATAGCAAGGGATAATTTTACTCTTAGAATAAAACAAAAAAATGTTCCAAATAACATGTGGCAAGATGCTCAACTTAATCCTGGAGTTGATATTGGCGATGATGTTAAAATAGGAGACAAACCTACAGTTGATATTAACAATGCTTTAATTAATACGAAAGAATTGCCTACTGTATCAGACTTAGTTAGATCCATGAAAATCATGAATTTAACGATGGCTGAAATAATCGATACACTTAAAATGATAAAAGATATGGGTGCTATTGATGTTGAATTTGAGATAAGAGGATAATATGGCTGAATTTTTAAGTCAAGATGAAATTGATGCTCTTTTAGATATTGCTGAACAAGGGGAGGATATTGATGATGTAGCCCCTGAAGAAGTAGTAGTAACAAAAGAAAAAAACTATTCTATTTATGATTTTAAAAAACCAAATAGAATATCAACTGATCAATTTAAAGCATTCTCAACTATGCATGACAAAATGCTAAGAGACTTTGTAAATGATTTATCTTCTATGCTTAGAAAAATTGTTGATGTAAAACTTTACTCAATAGAACAAATGACATATGGGGAGTTTATTTTATCTATTCCTCAAATTACATCTTTAAATACGCTTTCATTAAAACCCTTAGAAGGCCGAATTGTAATAGAGTGTAACCCTGGTATATCTCATAAGATTATTGCAGAGCTTTTAGGTTCAGGAGCTGTAAATGCTAATGATAATTTAGATAGAGAGTTAACAGAAATAGAAATTAATATACTTGAACATTTTTATAATTTATTTATTAGTAATTTATACAAATCATGGGATGAGATTAATACTTTAAATTTTAAAATAGAATCAAGGGATACAAATGCAAATGCTATTCAAATTGTATCTGATCATGAAATTGTTTTATTAGTTGTATTAGAAATTACAATTGATGAAGAATCTGGATTCTTATCTATTTGTTATCCTATTGCATATATTGAATCAATGCTTAATAAGATTGTTGAAAAAATATTTAGTGAAGGTAAAAATAGAAAATCTAGTAGAAAACCTGATATTGGTACACTTATTTCTGGTGCAAGAATGAATATTGAAGCTATTATTGCAGAGACTCAACTAAGTGCTAAAGAGATTTTAGACATTAAAGAAAATGACATTATTTTATTTAATAAAAATGCAACTTCATCTTCTGCAAAAGTATATATTAACAAAAAAGAGAAATTCTTAAGTGTATCAGGTATTTCAAGTAATAGAAAATCTATACAAATAAGATCAAATGTAGACAAAGAAAAACAAGAAACTCTAGAAATGTTAAGAAAAATGAGAGAAGACAGACTTCAAAGAGCAAAAGAATCTTCTGAAAATATTCAAAGACTTTTAAAAGATAGAACAAATACAAAAGAAAAATAAGCATAAAGTAAAGATTAAATCTTTACTTTAAAACTATAACTAATTATTAGTTTTCAATACTCCATGCTAATTTTTCTCCCGCATACATAGGTACAACATTTTCCCCATGAGCTTCGTAAATAGCTGGAACTATAAAATCTTTTTTTACTAATTTAATAGTTTTTTTAATTGGTTTTTTATTATAAATTCTTTGAGCATTTAAAGATACAAATGCATTTAAATTATCTAAAGCACCATTTTCTTCAAATAACTCTGTAAGAACTTGTAAAATAATTGGTGAAGTAAATACACCAGCTGCACATCCACAACACTCTTTTTTGTGTTTAGGATGAGGAGCACTATCACTACCAAACATTAATTTTGGGTGAGCTTTTAAAGCAGCATTTAATAATGCTTCTTTATCTTCATTTCTTTTTGCAATAGGTTTACAAAATAGATGAGGCTGTAACATACCACCTGCAACATCATCTAAAGTAATAAGTAAATGATGTAAAGTTACAGTTGCATGTAAATTTTCATGCTTATCTAGCAACTCAACTGCATCTTTAGTTGTAATGTGCTCCATGATTATTTTTAAATCAGGGAAATTACTTGCAATTGATTCATAAATTGGCATAAATTCTTTTTCCCTATCCATAACAAAACCATTAGTTTCACCATGAATACATAAAGGAATTCCAAGTTTACTCATAGACTCTAACGTTGGTCTTAGTGTTTCAATATTCATTGAAGATACACCATTTTCAGAGTTTGTTGTAATTCCTGCTGGATATAATTTTATAGCTATAATGTCGTCTTTTACATCTTCTAAAAACTCATAAGAATAATCATCTTTAAAAAATAGTGTTAAATAAGGTTCAAAATCATCACCACTACAAGCTTCTTTTATTCTTTCTTTATAAGAAAGCAGAGCTTCTTTAGTAGTAACAGGTGGAACAAGATTAGGCATAATCAATGCTCCACTAAAAGTATTTGAAGTTAATGGACCTACTAATTTAAGCATTTCACCATCTCTTAGGTGAAGGTGCATATCTAAAGGTTCATTTATCTCAAATGTTGTGATTTGGCTCATTATATAGCTTCCTCATCTTCTTCACCAGTTCTGATTCTAACAATCTTTTCAACTGGTGAAACGAAGATTTTACCATCTCCGATTTTTCCTGTTTTTGCTGCTTCAATGATAATATTGATAGTTGAATCAACATCATTTTCTGAAACAATTAATTCAATTTTAATTTTTGGTAAAAAGTCAACTACATACTCAGCCCCTCTGTATAATTCAGAGTGACCTTGTTGTCTTCCGTAACCTTTTACATCTGAAACTGTCATACCTGTAATTCCAGCTTCAGTTAATGCTTCTTTTACGTCTTCTAATTTAAATGGCTTTATAATAGCTTCAATTTTTTTCAATTTTAATCCTTTATTTAAGTCTTATATTTTAACAAAACAAATTTTAGAACGCCCTTTTGAACTCAGGATACGCTTCTAAACCACATTCTTCTACATCAAGACCTTGCATTTCTTCATCATTATGGGCTCTTAATGGAGCAATTTTATTTATGATATATAAAACAATATAAGATACAATAAATGCAAAAATTGCAACTAAAATAATACCTTTTAATTGTCCCATTAAAGTGATATCGTCACCATTTGAAGCAAAAATACCAACAGCTAATGTACCCCATATACCGTTTACTAAGTGAACAGATAATGCCCCAACAGGATCATCAATTCTTATTTTATCGAAGAAACTAACACCAACAACAACTAAAGCACCACCAATAGCACCAATTAATATTGGAGTATAAATATCATATAAATCAGGTCCTGCAGTTATAGCAACTAATCCACCTAAAGCACCATTTAGTACCATAGTTAAATCTAATTTTTTATATTTCAAGTGCATAATAATACTAACCATAATAGCACCTGCTAAACCTGCTGTATTTGTATTCATAATAGTTAAAGCAACTAAATCAGCATTTTCTTTTGATGCAATTGATCCAACAGAACCACCATTAAATCCAAACCAACCAATCCATAATAAAAATGCACCTAAAGTTAGTAATGGAATATTTGAAGCAGGAATAACTCTAATTCCACCCTCTTTTGTATATCTTCCTTTTCTAGCTCCAATTATTAAAATCGCAGCTAATAGTGCCCATCCACCTGTTGAGTGAATAACTGTAGATCCAGCTAAGTCATACATACTTAATTCAAAAACAGTTCCTTCTAAAAGGTTTGCTCCCCAAGTTACATTTACAACTAAAGGGTATATAACAGCAGCCATGATAATTGTAAAGAATGCTAAAGGCACAACCTTTGCTCTTTCAGATACACCACCACTCATAATATTTACAACTTTTCCAACAAATGCCATTTGGAATAAGAATGCCGCCCATTTACTCATACTATCACTTCCGAAATCTCCAAAAGCGATTGAATAACCAATTAGCAAAAATGCTAATGATGCAATTGCATATATAAGTGTATTAATTGTTAATACAGCCGTAACGTTTTTTGTTCTAACTATACCAGCTTCTAGCATAGCGAAACCTGGAACCATAAAGATGATTAATGTCATTGCAAATAATGCATATAACGTATCAATAATGTAAGAAAATTCAGAACCCATTATTTCTCCTAGTATTTTTGAGAAATATTATATTGAGTTTAATAAGTAAGTTAATGAAAGAATTGTATAAAAAATATACAAATCAAGAAAAAGTATTCTTTTTCTTGATTTTGTAGAAAAATTAGATAGCTTCGCTACCTTTTTCTTCAGTTCTGATTCTTACAACTTCTTCTAAAGAAGAAACGAAGATTTTACCATCACCGATTTTTCCAGTTTTAGCAGATTCAACAATTACTTTGATTGTTTCATCTACCATGTCATCTTTTACAACAACATCAATTTTAATTTTTGGTAAGAAGTCAACTACATACTCAGCCCCTCTGTATAATTCAGAGTGACCTTGTTGTCTTCCATAACCTTTTACATCTGAAACTGTCATACCAGTGATTCCAATTTCAACTAATGCTTCTTTAACGTCTTCAAGTTTAAACGGTTTAATAATTACTTCAATTTTTTTCATATTTTATTCCTTCTACCTTATGATCTTTTGAACTCAGGGTAAGCTTCTAAACCAGTTTCATGAATATCTAAACCATTTACCTCAGTCTCTTCATCTACTCTTAATCCCATGATTACATCTAAGATTTTCCATACAATGAATGAAGCAACGAATACAAACGCACCGATTACAACAATACCTTTTAATTGAGCCATAATTGTTACATCTGGATTAAAGATACCAACAGCGATTGTTCCCCAGATACCTGCAACTAAGTGAACAGATAAAGCACCAACAGGATCATCAATTTTTAACTTATCGAACATTGGTACAGCAAATACAACAATAGCACCACCAACAATACCTTCAATAAATGAAACCATCATTCCTAAATCAGGACCAGCTGTAACTGAAACTAAACCTGCTAATGCACCATTTAATACCATAGTTAAATCAACTTTTTTATAGATAAGTTGAGTTAATAACGCAGCAGCAATTGCACCAGCAGCAGCAGCCATATTTGTATCAGCAACAACTAAAGCAATTCCTTCGATATCAGCTTTAGAACCCATAGCTAATTGAGAACCACCATTAAATCCGAACCATCCCATCCATAAAATGAATGTACCTAAAGTTGCTAATGGTAAGTTTGAACCAGGAATTGGTCTAACAGCACCGTTTTTACCATATTTACCTTTTCTAGCTCCTAAAATAAGAACACCAGCTAAAGCAGCCCATCCACCAACAGAGTGAACAATAGTTGAACCAGCAAAGTCAGAGAATCCAGCAATAATTCCACCTAACTCAGTTCCACCCCATGTCCAGTGACCTTGGATTGGATAAATTAATCCTGATAAAACAACAACAAAAATTAAGAATGGCCATAATTTAATTCTTTCAGCAACAGTTCCTGAAATAACTGACGCAGCAGTTGCAACGAACATTACTTGGAAGAAGAAATCAGCAGCTAATGGATAAGAATCTCCACCTGTCATAGTAGCAGCACCAAAACTACCCATAAATGAATTTCCATCACCATACATTATGTTATAACCTACAAAGTAGAACATAATACAAGAAATTGCAAATAACCCAATATTTTTTGTTAATACCGTAGCATTATTTTTAGTTCTTGTTAAACCAGCTTCTAACATAGCAAACCCAGCTGCCATCCACATTACTAGAACTCCTGAGAATACAAACAGGAAACCGTCTAGTATATATTTTACATCAGTAAAATTTTCCATAAGACTCCTTTTCTTATTTTAAATAAAAATATGCTGTCATTATAAAAGATAAACATACAGTTGTAAACATATTTGCTGTATAAAATATATACAATTGTAAATATCTATTATATATTCTAAAATATACAAAGTAATACTTATTGCAAATATCTATTATTAATAACCATAAAAACACTGACTTATAAGTTTATACAAACTATTTTTGTAACTTTTGATTTATCAATAGTGTATATTTTACTGTTTAAATATATAGTTGATTATTTTTTATTCAGTTAATTCTGTATATATTTTCAATAAAATACTATAATAAAAGAAAAAATATACAGATATGTTAGGAAAATTATATGAAAGAGTTTTTAGAAACTTACAAACAACATAGTGAAGATATAGAATATTTTTTACAAGAAAGCCTTAAAAATGCTGGATTATTCAGTATACACAAGAAAAATAACTTTCAAGAACTATTTGATTTGTTTCCATCATTAGAACTTGTATATATAGTAGACAAAGAATCTAAAGTACAAATATCAGATGATTTTTATAAAAGTAAAAACGATGATAAAGGTAAAAACAAAGATAGATCACATTTAATTAGTAAATTACATTTTAAAGAATCAAATGTTGCTTTTTCAAAACCATATATTAGTAGTGCAACTAGAAGTAGCTGTATTACTGTATCAATTAAAGAAGGTAATGAAATCTACTTTTTAGACTTTAGATTAGAAATCTTACTGGAAAAACTTAGTTTACTTGAATTAAATAAACCTTTTCATAGCTTAACAAAAGCATTTTATATACTTGCTGGTTTTTCTATGATGATTTTATCTATTGCAACTATTTTATACTCATTGTATGACTTTGTTGCGTATTTATTTATTGAAGATACTTTATCTTTAGAGATGATTTTTAAACCTATTATTGCTTTAACTTTAAGTATTGCTATATTTGATTTAGCAAAAACAATACTAGAACAAGAAGTGTTTTTTAAATCCTATTCTAAAAACTCAAAGGTTGAAACTAAACTTTTAACTAAATTTTTAATTACAATTATTATTGCTTTATCTATTGAAGCTTTAATTGTGGTATTTAAAATTGCAATTGATGATTATCATGCAATGATTAATGCGTTTTATTTAATAGCAGGAATTGCGCTGATTTTAATATCATTAACAATTTTTATTTACTTTTCACAAAAGAAAAAATAAGGGACTATCATGGAAGATTATATAGCTTTAGACGAAATATCAAAGGAAATACTTAACTCTGCAAAACTACTTCAAGCAGTTGATGTAAATGCTTTAATTTTAGGAGAACCGGGAGTTGGTAAAAAAGCTTTAGCTTCATTTATATTACCAACTTCAAAAATCTATAATGCAAAAGATTTACAAAAAGATATTCAAGATGAAGTTTTGACTTTAAGTAATGAAGCAATTATAATTGACAAAATCCATGAAATCACAAATATTGACCTATTTATAAATTGGATTAATGAATATTCAATTAGAGTAATAGCAACTTCATATAACAATGCTTTAAATCAAAAGATTCAAGATATATTTTCAATTAATCTTGAAATTCCAATTCTAGCAAAAAGAGAAAATGATACTAATGCTTTAGTTAATAAGTTTTCAAAAGAGGCTAGTGAAACTTTAGACATGTTAATAATACCTAGCTCTAAACTTATAGTTAATATTTCAAACAATACTCATTCTTTAAGAAAATCAATATTCTTCTCATATTTGTTTGAAACAATTGGGGAAGAAGAAATATTAATGTTTTTAGAAAAATATTTAGGTGAACATTTAGATGGTGAAAATGTATATAAAGACCTTCTTTATTTATTTGAAGTTCCTTTAATTAAAGCATCAACAAATAAATATAAATCTCAAGTTCAAGTTGCTAAGAATTTAGGCTTAAATAGGATAACATTAAGAAAAAAAATTGACCAACATAAAGAATTACTATGACCGAACTAAATATTGAAATTGAAGACCTAATATCAAATAATGCAAAAGACTTTGAAATATCTAAAGTTTTTAAAAAATACTATAAAGAGTATGTACAAGCTATAGATACAACTTTAGAATCAACAGGTGGAAAAGACTTTTTTATAAAACATACAAAGTCTACTGATAAATTTTTAGTAGCAATGTATAAATATATACTTAGAAAACATTTTGGTTCATATCAACCTATGAGTAGTTCTATTCCATTGTGTTTAGTTGCCCTTGGTTCTTACGGTAGAGAACAACTTTGTATATATTCAGATATTGATATTATGATTTTATATGAAGATATAAAAGGTTACAACCTAAGAGAAATCATGGAAGAATTTGTAACTTTAGCATGGGATTGTGGATTGAAATTAGGTTCAAGGGTTCATGAATTAAATGACGTTGCTAAGGTTGTTGAAGAAGACATAACTATTAAAAGTTCTATTTTAGAATCAAGATTAATATTTGGATCAAAACATCTTTGGTTTGGATATGAAAATAAACTAATGCAAATAAGAAAAAACAACCAAAAAGAGTTTATTTTAGATAAATTAGAAGAGCATAAACAAAGACTTTTAAAATATCCATTAAAAATGGAACCAAATATCAAAGATGGATATGGAGGAGTTAGGGAATCTAACTTACTTTATTGGGTAGTAAATGTTTTATTTGGGATTACAAATACAAAGTATCTAATAGGAATTCATTACACAGAAGACGAATATAGAAAATATAGGCAATCTTTAGAATTTGTTTTTCAAGTAAGAAATGCCTTACATAATGTTGCAAAGAAAAAACTAGATCAAGTTACCTTTGATATTCTTCCTGACTTAAGTACAAAACTGGGATTCAAAAATAAACCAAGACTTACTAAAGAAAGACAATGTATGAGTAAACTACTAATGTGTCTGCACACTATTCATACATTTACAGCAACTATGGTGAAAAAGTTTACTAGAGAAGTACTATTTAATCCTAAAAATATAACTAGACTTAAAGAACATAGATATAAAAAGAATTTATATGTAGTTGGTAATACTTTATATACATCTTTTAATGCAAAACCAAAAACATTA
>Ga0209955_1000551_pt1 | contig 12879 bp, 10 predicted proteins | sample SalPonA_A_H2O_MG_FD_185716 | JGI IMG/M metagenome (GOLD analysis project Ga0209955, IMG submission 185716) | Water microbial communities from South San Francisco under conditions of wetland restoration - Salt Pond MetaG R2A_A_H2O_MG (SPAdes)... | ecosystem: Environmental > Aquatic > Non-marine... | reverse complement strand
TATCTAACACGAGGGAGCGAGGAGCAGTGAAATCCTATCTTTTTACCACGGACGACGACCGTGGTGGCGTTATCCTCTGTGATATAGACACGCTCGAAGAGGTTGTACCCTATCTGCAGCAACGCTTCAAAGGTGTTATTCGCGTTGAGCAGGGCAGAACGGAGTGGACCGTTGAGGGTGGATTCGCCGAATTTACGCCACGACCAGTCTCTGTGGTCGGTTTGGAAGATGAGGAAGCGGTGTCTGGTGGCTCTCTGTCCGCTGAAGCAGAGGGCTTTTCACAGGCTGAGGGCTCTTCACTGGCTGAGGGCTCTTCACAGGCTCGTGGCACTTCACAGGCTACAGGCTCGCTAGAGGCTGAGGGCTCAAAAGAAATACTTGAGAGAGGAGCGCCGGAGCAGGCCGACGACTCTCCCACTGGATCTCTATTTTAACGGCGCGTGCGGCGCTCTTCCTTGATGCGAATCGGCTGCAATGCAACCTGCTCACGCTGAGCTTTGATTGATTTAAGTCCAGCCCAAACTAGGGCTGCAGTTGCTAGGCTTACCAGTAAGAACGACATCATCGCCTCCATGGGTTTTTCTCCTCTCTGTAACGCTAATTCTCTCCGAAACCTGCTTTAAAACCATTCGTCGCGCTGTTTGCGACGTTTCGGCAGGTTCGGAATAATCAATCCAAGAATCACCCCGGCTAGGGCAATAATGCCCCCGTGTGTCAGCCAGCGCATTAGGTTGGATTGATCCATATTTTGTAGTTCGAACTGTAGGTCGCGAATTTGAGTGTCGCGCTTAACCACCTGTTCGGTAAAACTTTTGCTCTCGGCTTCAAGCGTATTAACGCGAGCTCTGAGCAACTGGATCTCTTCAGCCTGCTGCTTTACCTCAACTTCGCGCTCACTTAGGCTCTGCTGCAGCATCGGTAGCTCCTCAAGAGCGCTGCGACCTTCGCTGATGTAGCGGGTAGGAACCCAGCCATCTTTGCCGCTCTCTAACCTAACTTTAGTGTAGTCTCCAGATTTCTCCAGAATCTCCACCGGTTCACCGCTGCGCACGCGCCCGCTAATGCGGTACTCGTAGCTTGGTCCTGAGTGCATAAACAGTTGTACATCATCTGCGATGAAAGCAGCCTGAACAGGTGCACTAAAAATGGCGCCGCAGAGAAGAGAGAGAGTTGTAAATCGTTTAAACATAAAAACTCGATACCCTGAGTTGTGGATTCACTGAAACAATAGGTATTTACTAAACTATACTCAGTTCAATGAGTCCTACCTTAATTAAAATCAACCAACAGCGCTTATTCTAGCCTTACTGGAGACGGAAACGAACTATGCCTGATTTTGACACATTGATGCAGACCTACGTTATCCCTTGGGGGATCAATATCGGCCTTGCTGCACTTATTTTTATCTTCGGTCGTTGGATTAGCAAGATGCTCGGTAAGGTGCTCAGCAAACTGCTAAACCGAACCAAGCTCGATCAGATGCTGGTGCGCTTCGTGCTCTCCATCGTACAGGTATTACTGACGCTGGTTGTGGTGGTGGCCTCTCTGGGCCAGTTGGGTGTGGATACCACCTCACTCATCGCGCTGGTTGGTGCCGCAGGCTTGGCGGTCGGCCTTGCACTGCAGGACTCACTGAAAAACTTCGCCGCGGGCGTGTTGTTAATTTTCTTTCGCCCCTTCAAAGAGGGTGACTTTGTTGAGGTGGCCGGGGTATCGGGCATCGCTGAGAGTATCACTATCTTCAACACAGTTATGCGAACAGGTGATAACCGCGAGGTTATTGTACCCAATGGCTCGATCTATTCAGATACCATCACCAACTATAACAGCCGGCCAACGCGTCGCGTCGATATGGTGTTTGGCATCAGCTACGACGATGATCTGCGCAAAGCTAAAGATCTATTGCTTGAAATCGTCAAAGCGGATCCACGCGTTCTTGCTGATCCTGAGCCTATCGTGGCAGTGAGCGCACTGGCTGATTCAAGCGTCAACTTTGTCGTCCGTCCTTGGGTCAACACCCCAGACTACTGGCCAACTTACTGGGCGATTACAGAACAGGTGAAGCTGCGCTTTGACGAAGAGGGTATCTCTATTCCTTACCCTCAGATGGATGTGCATCTCAAACGTCAAGAGGGCTGATGTTGGCCGCCGCTTGGGCGGCCTGCTCAACTCCCCGAGGAGGTGTGTGGCGCCCAATTCACTGGGCGATAAGCAAGTCCAAGTTCTCTAAACGAAGTAAGGGGGTAAAGACGTGATGATTGGATGAGCTAGCGAAGCGCGTCATTGCTAGTTATCTAGATCTAGATCCGACTTACGGCGATCGAGTCGCTCAACCAACCCTTCGCGTTCCACTCTGAGCTTTTGCGCCTCCAATCGGTAGTCGAAGATCTCTTTGTACTGCCGGTCGACAATGCCCTCAAGCTCGTCAACACGCTTCTGCAGGCGTTTTAGGGTGAGAGACTGCTGCTCGTTAGCCTCCTGCAACCGCATCAGCATGTCGATACCCTCGCTCTCGGAATCATCCTTCTCAATGATCGAGGCGTTTAGCTCGCTTGCTAGGTGGCTGAAGAGTGACCGTAGATCCGCGGCTTCGCGTTCGGAGTAGTTGATTGACTCCTCAACGGCTGAGTGAGCGGTGGCGGCACCAATAGAGCCGGCAAGACGCTGCTCTAGCATTCGGTGGAGTTCCATCAGTTCGATGATTGTAAGGGTGGAACGACCACCGAGCTGAAGGTCTTCACAGACGCTCAGAAGCAGTTGCTCGGCCTTCTCTGAATTGAGGTATTTGCGCAGAAGTTGTTCTGCCTCAATCATTTTCGGCTCGCGCAGGATGTATGACTCCAGTCCTGTGGGGCGGGCGTGACGATAAATTGAACCTGCATCATTCTCCATACAGTCAAACATCTCAGCACGCAGATTACGCTCCGCTTTTTGCGGGCGATAGGCGAAGCTGCCAACCACATAAAATAAAAGATTCAGTGTCAGTGACCAGAAGACGCTGTGTGCCAGTGGGGGTAGTCCCTCAGTGCCGAACATCGCCTCAGGCCGCAACCAGAGTTGTCCGAACAGCCCCTCGCTCATCAGCGTTTGCGGTAACCAGCCTTCACGCACCATCGCCGGTGCAACCAACGTAAGTGCCCAAACGCTGTAGCCAACCAGTAATCCTGCGGCAGCCCCAAAGCTATTGCCACCCCGCCAGAAAAGACCTATCAGTCCCGCTGGCGCTAGTTGCAGAATCGCGGCAAAAGAGATCAGACCGAGGGATACCAGTATGTAGGATGCCTGCATGATCTCTGCGAACAGATATGAGACCAGCAGAATTAGTCCAACTAATGCCCAGCGAATTTCCAGTAGTGAGTTAGATAGATTGTCTTGCGGGCGTAGCCTGCGCCAGATCGGGATGACCAGATGGTTGGATGACATAGTCGCCAGTGTCATTGTGGTTACAATAATCATCCCCGTAGCTGCAGCGAAGCCCCCAAGGTAGGCAACCAGCGTCAACAGTTCATTGGATAGCATCTGCGGGATTAACAATACGAACTGATCACCCAGGCTGGCAGGGAGCCCGAGCAGCAGGCCTGCGCCCGCTAGAGGGATGACAAACAGGTTTATTAGGATGGTGTAGATTGGAAAGAGGCCAAGAGCGGTGTAAAGGTGGTTGGGATTGGCATTTTCCACGACGGTTACGTGGAATTGGCGCGGTAGCAGCAGAATAGCACTGGCACCGAGAAGTATAAGCGCGATCCACGTGTAGCCGGCACCCTCATCGCCAAATGAGTAGACCCCATCCATACCCGCCTCATTTAGGCGCCAGATGATGTCGCCAAAACCGCCGAATACACCGAAGGTAACATAAGCGCCCACAGCGAGGAGTGCGACCAGTTTTACGACGCACTCTGCGACCAACACCGCGATAATGCCCTCATGGCGCTCGGTTGGGTCGAGCCTGCGTACGCCGAAAATAATAGTGATAAGAGCCATTAGTAGGGTGATTAAAATACCCTCCGCGCTCCAATTATCTGCCTGAGCGGTAGGGGTGAGGATATCCACAGCACTGCTGATTGCGCGCAACTGCAGTACGATATAGGGCAGCAAACCAATTAAACAGGCCAGGGTGACCAGTGCAGCAATGCGCTGAGAGCGGCGATAGCGTGTAGATATGAGGTCGGCTATGGAAGTCAGTCGTAGGTTACGTTTGGCTCGTATCATCCGCTTGAGGGCCGAGGCGCCTAACAGTAGACCGAGAATTGCGCCGATATAGATAGCAAAGAACTGCAGTCCGTTGTTGATAGCGAAGCCGACCGAGCCGTAAAAGGTCCATGAGGTGAAGAATACCGCCAGCGACAGTGCGTAGATCCAGGGTGAGTTAGTAAAACCGCCGCGGGTGCGCGCCCGTTTCTCAACAAATACCGCCAGTGCAAACAAGGCACCCAGATAACCGATAGTAATGGTGGAGAGCGTTAGGCTTGAGAACATCGCTAGGGTTTCCCTTTGTCCTGCTCACAGCAGGGCTCATCAAGTTGATACTGATCTTCAGTTCCAGGCACAGGGTCTATCCCCCCTTGGGAGCCTGGGTGGCAGCGCCCAATGCGTTTCATGCCGAGCCAGAGACCTTTAAACGGACCGTAGAGCTCGATAGCCTCTAAAGTGTAGCTAGAACAGGTTGGGTAAAAACGACAGTTCTGCCCCATAAGAGGGCTAAGGAATAGCTGGTAACCACGTACCAACATAATTAGAAAAGAGCTTAGCAACTGCTTCAAAATAGGATCTCCGCGCTGGCTTAATTTTAGCTGTGACCAGTTAAAAAGCCAACGCGGGGAGGAGGGTTATTGCGGGTCTAGTCGCAGTGTTGCCAAAGACTGCTCGCGCACTTTGTACAGTAGCTCAGGATTTTCAGTTAACGACTCTCCGTAGGATGGGATCATCTGTTTGAGTCTGTCCGCCCAGCCCTGGTCGATACGCTCGGCAAAACAGCGCTCGATAATAGACACCATCGTGCTTGCAGCGGTTGAGGCACCGGGTGATGCGCCCAATAGCGCAGCGAGCGAACCATCTTTTGATGCGATAACCTCTGTACCAAACTCCAGCTTACCTTTGGTATCTGTACCCGGTTTAATGATCTGCACACGCTGACCGGCAAACGACAGCTCCCAGTCCTCCTCCTTGGCATCGGGGAAGAAGCTGCGCAGTGCCTCGACGCGTGATGTGTGAGTCTGCATCACTTCAGAGACTAGGTATTTGGTGAGGTCGAAGTTGTTTTTGGCAACCGACATCATCGGCAGAAAGTTATCAGCACTGATGGACATGGGTAGGTCCATCATCGAGCCCTTCTTGAGGAACTTCGTGGTGAAGCCGGCGAAGGGTCCAAAGAGCAGCGCCTTTTTGCCGTTAATTACACGCGTATCTAAGTGAGGAACTGACATCGGTGGTGCACCGATGGGCGCCATGCCGTACACCTTAGCCGCGTGCTGCTGGATAATCTTTTCGTTTTTACAGATCAACCACTGGCCACTCACCGGGAAGCCGCCATAACCATTGCCTTCAGGGATACCCGATTTCTGCAGCAGTGGTAGCGCACCACCGCCGGCGCCTAAGAAGACGAAGCGTGCATGCACGGTTTCAATGTCTGGTTTGGCGCTGTGTTTGAGTTTTACCGTCCAGCTCTTGTCACTGTTTTGTGTCAGGTCTGTCACATAGCGACCCAGCATCAGCTCAAAATTCTGTTTCAGTTCCAAATAGTTAACGAGGTAGCGCGCGAGCTCGCCAAAGTTTACGTCAGACCCATAGCGTACTCGAGTCGCAGCAATGGGTTCTCCCTCAGGGCGGTTATGAATGATCAGCGGCATCCACTGCTGGATTACCGCAGGATCTTCGCTGTACTCCATATCCGCGAACTGGTGGTGAGCAGAGAGGGCAGCGTGGCGAGCGCGGAGGAAATCGACATTTTCCTGACCCCAGACGAATGAGCAGTGCGGAGTCGGGTTTATAAATTTGCTGGGGTAGGGCAGAGCGCCTTTATTTACGAGGTATGACCAGAACTGCAAGCTGAGTTCGAACGAGGCGTTAATCGCATAGGCTTTGCTGCAATTGATGCTACCGTCTGGCTGTTTTGGCGTGTAGTTAAGCTCGCAGTATGCCGCGTGGCCCGTACCCGCGTTATTGAGGCCGTCGGTGCTCTCGTAGGCTACGTGGTCAAGACGTTCAACCATGGCGATCTGTAGATCTGGGTCGAGCTCCTGCAGCATAACACCGAGCGTTGTGCTCATGGCGCCTGCGCCGACCAGTAAGACATCTACCTTACGTTCATTCATACCTTGTATACCCTTTGCAGTTTTACAAATGCGCCGGCAGGGATTTCAGGGTGCACTTTTGGTGCTCTTAAATCCGCAACAGACGCCACGGGTTTGCGCAGAAGAGGTGTCGCTCCTCTGGGCTGCCGGTGGAGCATTATATTGCGCTGCATCATGCAGTATAAGCTAGCTGATTATTATTAATTGTTATGAAGCTAGTCTGAATTCGTATAACCAGCGTAATCACTGAGGTTGTAGCTGCAACAACTTGTTACACTCAGACCAATGTATAGTCGAAGTTAGAGTATTTATGGACCCTATTTCCACCCTAAACCCTGAAAACATATGGGTTTATTTGGCGCAAATTGCCAGCCAGCCCGGCCACAGCGCCAGAGTAATGACGCTCGCTAGCGTGGATTCGACAGGGCTACCTCAAGCGCGCTCAGTGATTTTGCGCGAGGTTGAACCCTGGTTGCTGCGTATATACACCGATTCGCGTAGCCCCAAGGTAGAACAGATACAGGCGAACCCGGATACGCAGCTAGTACTATGGGATGCCGAGCGACGCTGGCAACTGCGCTTCAGCGCGCGGGGCAACATCCTCGAAGATCGGGCCATTGTTGAGGCGCTCTGGCAGAGCATTGCTCAGAGCCGCAGCGCACAGGACTACCTAGGCGCCCAACCACCTGGTGAGATAGTGCAACCCGGCGCGGCTGAGCGGCTTGAGCCAGCACTGGCAGTACTCGAGTTCGACGTGCGTGAGGTTGACTGGTTGGCCCTAGATCCAAAGGGTCATAATCGTCAACGCCTGACCCCCGAGGGGGGGCAGGCGCTTGTTCCTTAGAGGTGCTCTTCGGCGTACTCCGCCAGCGCTGAACGGAAGATACCTTCAAAGTGAATGCTCGCAGCGCCTTGGAAATCGCGGAAGCGTTCAACAATGTAAGTAAGACCCGAGGTCGTCGCAGTCAGATAGTTAGAGTCGATCTGGGCTAGGTTGCCAAGGCAGACCATTTTGGTGTTCTTGCCACAGCGGGTCAGAATTGTCTTGAGCTGTTGTGGTGTGAGGTTCTGCGACTCATCAATCAGCACGATAGCGTTCTGGATGCTGCGTCCGCGAATGAAGTTGAGTGATTTGAACTGGATGTTCGCCTTCTCAATCGCATATTTCACACTGCTCTGGGGGCGCTCATCGGCCTCGTGCATCGCCTCGAGGTTATCGTTGATAGCACTCAGCCAAGGTGTCATCTTCTCCTCTTCGGTCCCGGGGAGGAAACCGATATCCTCAGCGACAGGTGGAGTAGAGCGCGTCACAATGATCTTATTGTAGCGCTGCTCCTCAATCACCATCTCCAGTGCACAAGCGAGTGCGATTAGTGTTTTACCCGACCCCGCTGCACCCAAGAGCACGGCAAGGTCGATGTCCGGGTCTAGCATCGCCTGCATCGCAAAGGCCTGTTGGATATTAATTGGCGAGATTCCCCAACAGCTCTGATTCATCAGATGGTCATAGCCGAGATCCTCTAGAATGACGCTTTCACCTTCAATCGCAGATGTGCGGGCGGCAAAGTCTTTACTGTCATCGTAGATATATTCGTTGGGGTAGGTCTCTGGTAGAACGCTACGGGCGATCTTGTGATAGGTACGACCCTCTTTTTGGTAGGATTCAACGTTCTCGACATCCTGCCAAAATGGATGGTCCAGATGCACATGACCTTCCGGCAGCAGATCAATATCTGACACCAACTGATCGGTGCGGTAATCTTCAACACGCTTGAGGCCTGCGCCCAGCGCTTTGAGGCGCATGTTGATATCTTTGGTAACCAGTATCACCTGGCGGTGCGGCAGTGTGGACTGCAGGTGGATAGCACAGTTGATGATGCGGTTATCTTTGTTCTTGTCGCTGGGAAGAAAACCCTGACGGTTCCCCAGTTCGTGGTCTGGGAAGATGCTCAGTTTGCCGAGTTTGTGGGCCTGCTCTTTGCCTTGGAAGAGAATTTTGACGCCCTTTGTAATCTGTTCAGGGCTGGTTGCAGTGCTCAGGATATTATCTATTTGGCGGATCACATGTCGTGCTTCAGCAGCGACATTTTTCTTGCGATCTTTGATGTCATCCAGTTCCTCCAGAACCGTCATCGGTATGGTGATGTCTTGCTCTTTGAATTCGAACAGACATTTGGGGTCGTGCAGTAGAACGTTTGTGTCGAGGATATAGAGCTTCGTCGCGGCCATCGGCAGTTCCTTATAGGCGGTGGACTAAGAAATGTTCCGTCACTTAAAACCTAATCCAATGCGTTCAGTTTTACAAATGTCTTCTTATAGTCATATTTAAAGGTAAGTATCAGATTTGTATCAGGGCTCGGTTGAGCTAAAGGAGAGATACATGAGTCAAGCTTTTGTAAACGCTAGTGTTAAGCCGCTTGAGAGTCTCGATATGCTCTCTCCACATGAGGTTGAGCGACTTCAGGATCGGAGTGATTCCGGGGTTTATCCACTGTTCCGCCAGTGTGTGTTGGCGGTGTTGAACTGTGGCAGTGATATGGATAGCACGCGCGAGGTGCTCGAGCTCTTCAAAGATTTCGATGTGCGCATCACCGTGAAACACCAAGGGGTGCAGTTGGAGCTAGAGAACGCTCCGGCGAGTGCCTTTGTGGATGGTGAAATAATTCAGGGTATTCGTGAGCACCTCTTCTCGGTGCTGCGTGATCTTATCTATGTCGTTGACGAGCTTGATGAGATTGGCCAGGGTCTAACGCAGACGGATCAGATAACCAACCTGGTGTTCCATATTTTGCGCCATGCGGATGCGCTTGCACCACACGTTCGCCCCAATATCGTGGTCTGCTGGGGTGGCCACTCGATTAATCGTCACGAATATAGTTACACTAAAAAAGTGGGATATGAGTTGGGCCTTCGTGGGCTCAACATCTGCACTGGCTGTGGGCCGGGTGCGATGAAGGGACCGATGAAAGGGGCGATGATCTCCCACGCCAAACAGCGTGTGCAGGTACCGCGCTATATTGGCGTTACGGAGCCAGGGATCATTGCGGCGGAGTCGCCTAACCCCATTGTCTCTGAGCTTATCATCATGCCCGATATTGAGAAGCGCCTAGAAGCCTTTGTACGCCTCGGTCACGGCATTATTGTCTTCCCCGGTGGTGCCGGCACGGCTGAGGAGATTCTCTACATGCTAGGCATCCTGCTGCGTGAGGAGAACGATACCATACCCTTTCCGTTTATCTTCACCGGTCCCGACGGCAGCGAAGCCTATTTTGAGCAGATCGATCGCTTTATCGGTGCGACGCTTGGGCCGCGCGCTCAGTCTAAATATGAAGTGATCGTCAACGACCCTGCACGGGTCTCAAAACGGATGTACGAAGGTCTGAGCGCTGTTACCGCGTACCGCAAGTCAGTCGGCGAGGCGTACCACTACAACTGGCAGTTGCACATTCCTGAGGAGCTGCAACATCCGTTCGAACCGACCCACGAGAACATGGCAAGTCTCAATCTACATATGGATCAGCCCGATTATCTGCTCGCATCGGAGCTGAGACGGGCCCTCTCTGGGATTGTGGCGGGCAACGTGAAGGAGCCCGGCGTGCGGGCTATCGAGCAGTATGGGCCTTTCCAGCTTGATGGTGACAAAGTGATCATGCGTGAGCTCAATACCTTGTTAGAGGGATTCATTGAGCAGCGTCGCATGAAGATTGATTACAGCGCCTACGTCCCCTGTTTTGAATTGGCGTGTGATTAACCCGTTTGATGGAAAACTACCGTACGTTCGCAGATAAAGTGCTGTAGGTAGTTGGGTCCGCCTATCTGCGGGCCGGTTCCTGAAGGGCCGGTACCGCCTATAGGCAGAGCTCCGGCACTGGCGCGCGGCTCTGGGTGGTTAAAGTTGAGGTTACCGACACGCACTTTGCGCTCAATTTTGTGCTGCAGGACAGGGTTGTCGGTGTAGACGCTAAGGCTTAGTCCATAGCCTGTGCGATTTATCTCACTCAGTACGCGGTCCACCTCGTCGCGGTTAAAGCGAATTAGATAGAGAATTGGGCCGGGTATCACCTCCTGCAACTCATCAAGCGTGTAGAGACGCACCACGGTTGGCGAGCAGAAGAGTCCATCTTGGTGCTCCTCTAGGCTATCCTGCTCCGCCAGTATTCTCCCTTTCGCGCGCATCCTCTCTATCTGGTTGTGTAGCGAGTTGAGTCGATAGATGCTGCTAACCGGACCTAGATCAGTCTGCAAGCTGAGTGGGAATCCAACATTGATTAGCGGCAGTGAGTTGATAATTGCCGACTCGTAACTCTCGGCTATCCCCTCCTCAAGGTAGATCACGTGCGAGCAGAGCGGGTACTGGCTGGCGGCGCTGAACGCTTCGCGCAGCAGACGCGGTAGGTTCTTATGAATCTCTTGATCGCGGTCGATGATTACCAGCGACTGCCCCTCAGAGTTGACCGAGATAGGGATCAGCTGTGCCCCGGGTCGGTTGGCAAGCTGAGCGCTTATCTGCGAACCTTTCACCCCCAAGCCGGTGTAGATAACACCGTTTATACGGTAGTCCTCTAGCAGCCACTTGCCGATCTCCCGCAGCCCGCCTGGCAAGAAAGCGATAACCTCTTTGGGTACTAGAGCTTGTAACATCAACTCAAATAACCGCTGCGAGGTGAGTGAAGCGTTTTCAGCGGGCTTCACGACTAGGGCATTGCCTGCCACTAGCGCTGCGGTACCACTGCCGACTAACTCAGCGACGGGTGTCTCCGCACTGGGTATTGCCAAAAATACGCCACGCCCGTGTAGCTCTAAACGATGCACTGAGACTGCATCTGAGTAGAGCTCCTTGTGGGCCAGCAGATCAGGTGCCACGCTGCAGTAGTAGTAGGCGAGATCGATCGCGTCGCGCACCTCGTCCAACGCATGTTTAATCGGTTTTCCGGTCTCGTAAGCGAGCAAAGTTGCCAGTTCCAGGTGTTTCTCAGCCACCAGTTTTGCAAAATCGAGCAGGCGCTTGCTGCGCTCCTTAACCGGCGTCAAATCCCAAGACTCGTGGGCCTCCTCAACGCTCGATAGTGCTCGTCTAACTTGCTCTTCGGTAGGTATCATGCGTTTACCAATGACCAAATTTACGTCATGGCAGGCGCAGATATCCGTCAGTTCTTCACCCGTTTGAAGTGTACCGTTGATCACTGCCTGCACTGGGCGTAAATCGGTCTTAATGGACTCGAGTTCATCGGCAATAGCGTTACCAAGGCCGGGCTGCGATAGTAGGAAACCGGGCGCGCGCAGACGCTCCTTGCTGTATATCTCTAGCGGCAGCGTAAGCTGATCCAGCTCTGAACTGATTTTGCTCCAGTGTGGCGCGCTGTAGCATGGCCAACCTCGTGTCTCTGCACGAAGACGCAGGTCCTCGGGTGGGTCTATCAGGATCGGTTTCAGGGCAGCCGCATTGGCTGAGTCGAGAAACTCAACAGCGTAGCGGTATTGCGCCTCAATAAGCGCGGCAGAGCGCAGTATGGGGTAGTCGGGTAGGGCGGAAACAATAGCGCTACGCACCTGAGGTTCTAGGTTTTCACTGCGCATCAAGCAGATCGGTATACGAACCTCCTCTGCTTCCGCTAGTTTTTGTAGCCATCCCAAGGTAGGAATGGCGCGCTTAGAGCAGCTACTTATACAGATGCCGATCTGCTCGGAGTAGTCGTCGGACTGCAGCAGTTTCGATAGCAATTGCAGCTCAACGGCTAGCCGATCTTCATCGATAGGTCCAAGGATAACCGTGGATACCTCGCTCTCCGGCATTAGCGGCATCAAGCGTTTCAGTAGATCTTTCTCGATGCGCGGGTAGACCAGCGCATTGAATCTTGGATGCAGGTGCTGCGGATAGATGACGTTAGGCGCATCCTCACTTCGGTTGCTACTGAGGTAGGCGTTGAAGTTGCGGTTCGCTTCATTTGGGTCAATAGGCTCCCAGAGGTCCACTTGTGCAAGCTCTGGCAACTCTATACTTTGCTCGAGATGCGGCTGTAAAAGTGCATCTTCGAGCGCCTCCTCAAGCTCCCCATCGGGCATGAACATGTAGCTCTCGAAGGCACGATAGAGCGTCTTCAAGTCCAGAATTGAGAATTCGGCCGAGAGGTAGATCGATAGCGGCAGCATCTGTTTGAGTTACTCAATAATTTGCATTTCTTGTAAGTGTAGACCGCTTCTCGCAACTGCGTGGAAACTAGGTGAATTCGATTTGGCGCTGGGCGCTTGCGCACCGTATGATAGATAACGAGCGAAACCTTGAGTATCTAGTGGTGCGGCGCAAACTTGTAATTACCCTCACAACGGTTCACGGTAGCCGACAAATTACACTATCGCAGTTGGCGCGCTACTCCGTGTTGGCGCTGCTGCTGGTCGCAGGGTGCAGCTTTGCGCTATCCAATTATCTGCTTGTGCGTGCCACGGATTCCCTCGAGGTGCTGGAGATGGAGCATATTGCGCTAAGTACCGATTATGAGCAGCTCAACCAGACGTTGGAGTCGGTGACTGAACAGCGCGACAGTCTCGAGAGTCGTTATCAAGAGGCATTAGGGAGTCAGCAGACCTATCT
>Ga0209955_1000549_pt1 | contig 12910 bp, 24 predicted proteins | sample SalPonA_A_H2O_MG_FD_185716 | JGI IMG/M metagenome (GOLD analysis project Ga0209955, IMG submission 185716) | Water microbial communities from South San Francisco under conditions of wetland restoration - Salt Pond MetaG R2A_A_H2O_MG (SPAdes)... | ecosystem: Environmental > Aquatic > Non-marine... | reverse complement strand
TTATTGTATCATATTTTCTTTCTAAAGTCAACATATTCTATTGTGCCCGCCCCTGTATTCCTTTGTCAACCCTTTTGGACCCCTTTTGTGCATCTTTTTTATTACTTTTGAATTACTATTGCATACATTAGAACTTCCTTAATAAATAATTACTTAAGTATTGCTATTGGGTTACTCAGGGGTGCCTAGGGGTGCCTTGGAATTTACCCTATTTTGTGTCTGAGTAGGTACATAAATATATTCTATAGCACCCACAGGCCCCCCGCCCCCATCAAAAGTTATCCACAGGTAATCCACAGGCGACCCTAAAGTTATCCACAGGATACACACAGGTTATCCACAGGATATCCACACCTGAGTTATCCACAGGTGCACCAAAGTAGTGCATGAGTTATCCACAGGATATCCACAGGGGTGAGTTATTCACAGGTGTGCATAAGTTATCCACAGGGGTTTCAAAAGGGAAAGTGAGAGGGTGCATTAGGGTACACTCAGGCACCCTCAGGGATCACTCAGGCACCCTAGAGGATCACACAGGGATCACTCAGGACCACACAGTGCAGAGTGCTAGTGTGTTGCTACTATCTATATAGGTAGAGATATATAACCAAAGTGATCAGTGTATATATCAAATTGATATTGCAATATTCTGAGGGGACGCTATAGTGATCTCACTGGCACAGCGAACGGGGCCCATGAGGGGAACTGACGTGCTACTGGAGATATTCAAATGACTGTACGTATTGCAAAGAAACACACCAAAGCAATTGCTGAGATGATCAATACAATGGAGTGCGCACAAATGTTTGTCGACAAGTACCGTGACGCTACGAGCAACGATGATCTCATGCGTTTCTTTCTGTGGAAGTATGAATACTGCCGCACTGTGATCACACTGGCGGACGAATACGGCATTGTTCTGCCTACACTGGAAACTAGTCGCATCAACGTAGGCACTGCCTATGATCAATATAAGCACTACCGCGAGCTAGTCGCAGCACAGGAGGCTCGCGAGGCTGAGGAGCTCGCTGCTCTCGAGGATGGCGAGACTATTCCAATGATATACTGCAAAGTAATCAAGGCTACTGATCACTATTTTGTGGTCTCACAGTATGGCAAACAACTATTCGATAGTTCGAACGGTGCAAAGGCCCTAGTGTACGCTCGAGGCTACGATAATGCTGAGGGCATTGGACCAAAGGATCTATCAGTAGCAGCACAGGAGAAAGCAGCATGAGCACGAATCAAATGCTGGATCTAGTCCGCAAAGGCATGGCATACACTGGCACCCTCTCACCCTTTGAGGCTGCACGAGAGGCTGGCTATACATATGGCACCCTAGAATTCAAATTGTATTCACAGGGCGTCGCAGTACGATAATAGTTTGCATATCATAGGGTCCTATGTATACTAGGGCCCTAGAGTATGCAGCCTAGTGAACGATTCACGACAATGGAGATATGACCATGACAACCATGACCATCAAAGCAGCAAAACAGTTTGGCGTAGTGACCAAAGGCAATAGCAAGATCCACGGGTCCACGTTCAGCACTGACCCCACAGCGTGCAACGTAGGGTCGAAACTAGTCCACGTAGAGGGCTCCACGTGCTCAGGGTGCTATGCACTCAAGCTTGCAAAGGTATACCCTAGTGCGCTGCAGTCGTGGAAAAATAACCTACAATTGTGGCTCGAGGCTCTCGAGAGTGACCCTCAGGCGTGGATTGATTCCATGGTCACACAGATCAGAAAGCACTCAGCGAACAAACAAAAGCGAGGCCTCAAGGGTGCTGGCTACCATCGTTGGTTTTCTGCCGGAGATCTGCCTAGTGTCGACGCATTGCGTAGTATTGTCGCAGTCGCAAAGGCGACCCCAGAGATCCAGCACTGGCTGCCTACGCGAGAGAAGGGTATAGTGTCAAAATATCTAGCAACCAATCTAGAGGGCTTTCCAGAGAATCTCACAGTACGCCTCAGCAGTGCCATGGTAGACGGGGAGCCACTCAAAGTCGCTGTGAGTACTAGCACAGTGCATCACAAGGGTGCTGCAGTGGGCTATTCGTGCCCAGCGTATGATCAGGACGGGTCCTGTGGCGATTGCACAGCGTGCTGGAAAAAATCTGTGGCGAATGTATCATACAAAAAACATTAATTGATAGGGGATTGATTATGAGTGAATATATTTTTGTAGTCCGAGATTGTGACGATATGGTAGCGTATGAGGACGAATCACGAGTCATGGCAGACGTCGTATCTCGAGAGTATGCTGAAAAGTATCCACAATTTGCACCCTACACTGTGCACTTTGAAAAGCGTACAAACGAATTTGACCCTAGGGGAGAATAGACTATGCTCATATTTGAAACTGGCGACTATATCGCTCATATCGACTCAGAGATCGCACTGGTATGGCGTAGGAACTACGAAATACTAGTGTATAGCATTGACACTGGTCTGCAGATAGATCGCATATATGATCCGTATATCGAGGATCTAGATAGTGTCGATTATCTAGCAGCAGAATATATAGAAACGTACTACGCGGGGGCACGCCCATGGTAGACTTGAACACAGGCGACTATATAGCATACTCTAGCCCTCAGATGATCGCAGTATGGCACGAGGGAGATCAATTGGCACTCTACAGCAGCACAGGGGTGCTACTAGATAGCGTGCTAGATAGCGGCAATATGACCCCTCAGCGTGCAAAAGAGTTTGCAATGCTGCTAGTGGATATCTACAGTATACAAGATCCACAATTGGAGCTCGGACTATGACACACTATGAAACGATAGTATTGAACGGACAGGAATACTACACTAGTTTTAACGTTCAGGAGCGTATAGTGCGCCTAGGGAATCACTCTAGTGCTGCTCTGGACCCTGAGGAATACCATGGGATCGCAGAGTATCGCCTAGAGGGTGTCAATTGGGTCGAAGATATTGAAGGAAATATTATTGACACTACCGACGAAATGTTAGATGCTATACTAGAATTTGTTGAGGAGATGAACTAATGAAAGTTGACAAGAGATAAATGGTGTTCTATGTTAAACGCTCAAGACTCAAAATGCGCTTGTTGTGACGTTAAATTACACACAGAAGCGATCAAAAGAGGCTCAAAACGCCCATCAAATCAGGCAGTAGTGGATCATTGTCACGAGACGGGCGCTATTCGAGGGATTTTGTGTCACAGTTGCAACGTAGCCTTAGGGCATGTGAAAGACGATATAACTATTTTGCATAAAGCAATCAAATATTTGGAGAATTCAAAATGCGTGTGATGGCCTACTACAATTTACACAAGCACACTTGGTCACTAAAGGCCCTAGAAGGCCCTCAGAAGGGCAAAGTGGTTGCCCATAGGGCTGAGGTATGGCTCAGGGACGCTCGGCCCGTGGTGAGCCTCTCAGGGCGTGCTAGGGTGCTCCGAGAGCAGCAAAAGAATGTTCACGCTGGCATAGTGGGCGAATGGATACCCTCTAGAGGGATTCTGAAGGGTGACAAACTTGACAAAGTGACCTATAACCCATATAAATACGATTCTTTTGTTTACACTGCCGACGAAAGCATGTACTCTGGCAGTCCAGTGGCACTTTTGTGGCAAAAGCAAGTTTGGGGGATAAGTTAGTGGACGATTTAGATTTTGAACCAATGCATAAATACGAATATATTAATGACCTTTGGGAATATGAGTATGCTATGATGACTCAAAACGAGATTCGATTCTGGGCTGAAGTGGGCTATAAAAATACACTAGAGGAGATGCCCGAGAACGAGCTCAAAGAAAAATACAATCAATTTACAGATATGATCAAACTATTTGAGGGACAAAACGATGCGTTGTAAAATTTGTGATAGTGTGCTGAACGACTACGAACTGACGCGAAAAGATCCGAAAAGTGGCGAATTCCTAGATACCTGCAGCGAGTGCGTGAGGGTCGTGAGAGACGCTCTGGCGGACTTTGAGGAGACACCATACAAACATGACGTGGGGACTGAGGAAGATGAAGTCGTTTATTGAAGACCTACTAGCAGTAGTTTTCATCATGGGTGTGATTTATTTTGCTTACATGATCGAATATAGGGTTGACACATGGTAAAAGCTACTGTAGAATACTTAAGAGTACTTAGGTTGATTATTAATTAATACTAAATAAATAACTAAGGATATACTAATGGAAGATTACTACGATATTGATGATGCGACCATCACATTCGCTCGCAATGGTGCCTCTCTGCAATTCTGGGGTCGCTACGGGGAGGATGGGATACTAGAGAAGTTCACAATGGTATTCCCTGACGTACGTTCTGCAATGGAGATTGTCGAAATGCTAGCAGAGAACAAAAACAGGAGGTTTTCAAAATGAGCACTCAAACATACTTTGAAATGTATAATTTTCTAGTCCTCGAGAGACGAATGGACACTGACGAAGCACGCTGTATCCTCTCGGACATTGAGGATATGGCACAAGACTCTGATGAGGCTTGGAATCTTTTAGAAGAATTTATTTGACAATCACTAAAACTTAATGTTAAACTAACTGCAGATGCTCAAGGGAGCATTTGCAAACCAAAGGAGTAATACAAATGGCTGTAATCACTGGTAAAGTCGCTTTCGCTAATCTGTCAGAGCACGAAGTTTTCAACGGACAGAGCACAGGAAAGTACTCAGTAGTCGTCACACTAGACGACGACACGGCAGAGAAACTGCAGGCCGAGGGCGTCAAGCTCAAGACCTACAAAAACGAGAACCAGCGCAAGTTCGCCACAAAGTTTGATGATTTTCCAGTCATCGACAACGATGGTGAACCAGTACAGAAGTCCTCTGTACGCTATGGTGACACTGTGCGAATCAAGTACGCACTAGGCAAACCACACCCAGTACATGGTACTTCTGTCTACATGCAAGCAATCCGAGTGGTCGAGAAAGCAGAGCATGATGGTGCGGAAGATGATTCAGAGTTCTGAGGCTGAGTTTATAGGACACCAGAGCTGCCCCTCATGTGCATCTTCGGATGCACTAGGGGTCTACTCTGACGGACATGGGTTTTGTTTTTCATGCCAAACTCATTTTAAAGAGGTTGACAACGTGGAAGCTACCGCAAAAGTTGTATCGTACAACAAACCCGCAGAGATGATTGGGTCGCCTATGGCAATCGTTGACCGTAGGCTCTCTCTGGACACCGTGAAAAAGTACGGGGTCACTGTAGAGAACACTGCAGGCACTAACAATCCTGCAAAACATCACTACCCTTATTTTGATGGTAGAGGTAATTTCATAGGCACCAAGGTACGCAGGCTCGCAGATAAGTCATTCAGTACCACGGGCAACATGAGGGACAACACACTGTTTGGTCAGCAGTTGTTCAAGAATGAAGGTCGTTTCGTAACAGTCGTGGAGGGCGAGCTAGATGCACTTGCAGCGTTTGAAATGTTGGGCTCCAAGTTCCCAGTGGTATCGGTCAGCAAAGGTGCAGCGGGTGCTGTTAAGGACTTCAAGAGCAATCTGGAGTGGCTCGAGGGCTTTGAGAATGTCGTCATCTGTTTTGACAATGACGCAGCGGGTCGAGAGGCTGCTGAGAAGTGCGCCCAGATCCTTTCGCCCAATAAGGCACGCATTGTTACACTTTCAGACTACAAGGATGCGTCTGACTACCTGACACACAACAAGGTCCGTAATTTCACAGCGGATTGGTGGGAAGCTAAACCGTACCGAATGACGGGCATAGTGACCCTGCAGGATGCTTGGGGAGACTTCATCAAGCGAGGCACTGAGGAGATCATACCGTTTCCTGAGTCCTTTGGGTCCCTCAATGCGATGATGAACGGAGGTATTGCTGCAGGCGAGATTACGGTACTAGGGGCTCTGACTTCTATCGGTAAGACTACCATGGTGAATGAGCTCGTGTACCACTTCTGGAAGAACACTGGCAAACAGATTGGCTGTGCGTTCCTAGAGGCTGATAATGGTGAGGCAGTAGAAAACTTACTGACGATACATACGGGTCACAATCTAGCCCTAGAGGACCGCTCTAACATTGATTTTGATAAGTTACATACTGACATTATCACTGACGGACGAATCCTCCTACTGGACCACAATGGTGCCGTAGACTCTGACGAACTGTTCATCAAGCTACGTGCCATGGTCAAGGGCAATGGTTGTGAGGTACTGATCATCGACCCTCTGCAGGCAGCAGTGACTAGCAACAACAACGAGACCATTGATGACTTCATGGATCGGTTGCTGAAGCTGGCAAAAGAGACCAAGGCTTCTATCATAGTTGTTTCGCACATGCGTAAGCCTTCTATGACGAACCCACACAACGTAAACGAATACGACTTGAAGGGCTCGGGCTCTATCAACCAGATCGCATTCAACACCATCCTGCTCTCTCGTGACAAGATGGCTGATGATGACTACGCTCGCAACTCTACCATGGTTCAGGTAGTCAAGTGCAGGCGCACAGGGATGACAGGACCTGCTGGTTGGTTGTACTACAATTCCCAGACGGGACGATTGGAGCGAGGGGAGCCACCTGAGACCCAAGCGGCAAACCAAGAGGATGAATTTTAACGATGCAGTTAATTTTTGATATTGAAACCAACGGACTGAAACCTTCGATCATCTGGTGTCTATGTGCAATCAAGGACGGGCAGATGGTGACTATAGAGAAACCTACCAAGAGTGATATGGAGGCACTGCTAGACGGGGTGACAGAGATCATTGGACACAATATCATTAATTACGATATTCCAGTGGTCAAGAGGCTCCTAGGGGTTTCCTTTGATGACTACAAACTGACAGATACTCTCGTGATGAGCCGACTATATAATCCGTCTCTTGAGGGTGGTCATTCACTAGGCAAATGGGGCGAACGTCTGAAGTTCCCCAAGGGAGATTATAATGATTGGTCTAAACTCACGCCTGAGATGGTGGAATACTGTCAGCAAGACGTTAGAGTTACTGAACGGCTGTACGAACTACTCACTGAAAAGCTTAGTCCTTTTGGAAACGAAAGCATTGACCTTGAGCATAAAGTACAGGAAGCTATTAGCACTCAAATTGATAATGGATGGTTACTCGATCAACGAAAAGCGTTTGACCTACTAGCCACACTGCAGGAGAAGAAAAATGAACTTGAAGAAAAAGTACTACAAACTTTCAAACCGCTGCCTACGTTCATTAAGGAAGTTCGTCCGAAAATAAAAAAGGATGGTACGTTATCCACCGTGGGACTAAAGTTCTTAGGCGACTCTTGGGTAAACGTAGCAGGTACATTTAGTCGCATAGATTACCCTGAGTTCAATCTAGGTAGTCGACAACAGATTGGCAGGTATCTACAGCACTTCGGTTGGAAGCCTGAGAAATTCACAGACAAGGGACAGGCAATAGTTGATGAACGTGTTCTTAAGGATGTTACTGATATTGCTGAGGCTCAGTTGATCGCAGAGTACCTACTGGTACAGAAGCGAATCGCACAGGTGCAGTCTTGGGTTGATGCCGTAGAGGATGACGGCAGGGTACATGGGCAGGTCAATGCTATTGGTGCTGTAACGGGTCGCATGACTCACAGTAGTCCTAATATGGCACAGGTGCCTGCAGTTTACTCAGAGTATGGCGAGGAGTGCCGTAGTTGCTGGGTGGTCCCAGAGGGTCGTAAGCTCGTAGGGGTTGATGCTTCTGGATTAGAGCTACGTATGTTGGCTCACTATATGGACGATGAGGAATACACACATGAAATACTTAACGGAGATATTCACACTGCAAACCAAAATGCTGCAGGACTCCCTTCAAGAGATCAAGCAAAAACATTTATCTACGCCTTTCTCTATGGGGCAGGAGATGCCAAAATTGGATCAATTGTGGGAGGAAGCTCAAACCACGGTAAAAACCTTAAACGAAAGTTCCTTGAAAACACTCCAGCTCTTGCAGAGCTTCGAGATAGAGTATCAACGGCTGCTCAAAGAGGCTTTCTCAGGGGCCTCGATGGACGCAGGCTCTGGATCAGGTCAGAGCACGCAGCCTTAAACACACTGCTTCAATCTGCTGGCGCTGTAGTTATGAAGAAAGCTCTTGATATTTTCGTAGACTTTGCAGCACAATGGAAGCTAGACTACAGACTAGTCGGTTCAATCCACGATGAATATCAGATTGAGGCTGCTGATAAGGATGCACAAAACGTAGGGTATCTGATGGTAGAGTCAATCAAAGCCGCAGGTATTCACTTCAAGATGCGTTGTCCTTTAGATGGTGAATACAAGATTGGCGATAACTGGGCACAGACGCACTAAAAGTGTTGATGTGTCCTAAAGGATATGATATACTATCCGTATACTTTAGGAGAAAAACATGAAATCAGTTTACACCCTCGTAGATGATATTTACGACTTAATGGAGAACCGCAATACGCCAAAGGACGTTGACGTTGATGCGGAGATTGAACGCTTTGGTGAGGCCATGAAGGACCTTATGCGTAAAGAGTTCAAACCATCCAAGGGAGCTCGTGATAGTCGCAACCTACGATTGAGCGCCATAGGCAAACCTGATCGAGAACTTTGGTACTCTGCACACAAGTACTCCAAAGAGAAACTCAAGCCACACACGTACATCAAGTTCATGTATGGCCATATGATCGAGGAGATGCTTCTGCTGTTCATTCGACTCTCAGGTCACTCTGTTACTGACGAACAGAAAGTTTGTGAAGTCGAAGGTGTCAAGGGTCATATGGATGCCCGAGTAGATGGTCGTTTGATTGACGTTAAGAGTACGTCGACCTACGGATTCAAGAAGTTCAAAGATGGTACTCTGGCATTCGATGACCCCTTTGGTTACATTGCCCAGATCAAAGCATATGCACATTCAGAAGGAGACAAGAAGTATGGTTGGTTAGCTATTGACAAACAGAACGGTAATCTTGCATACCTAGAGTATGACGAAGAGGACACCCAAGCAGATGTTTATGACTTCATTAAGTATGACATTGCTGAACGGGTCCGAAACGTAAAAAAGATCGTGGAGCAGCCACAGCCGCCACAGCATTGCTATTCGCCCGTGGCAGATGGCAAATCTGGAAACGAAAAGTTGGCAACTGGTTGTTCCTACTGCGGTTACAAAAATCATTGCTACCCCGAGTTAAGAACATTCTTGTATTCTACTGGTCCAAGGTTTTTAACTAAGGTTGTCAATCCACCCAAGGTGATAGAAATTACGGAACTATGATATGTTTACAGATGAATGTCTTAAATACGTAGATGTTTGTCTTCTTTGTGATGTGCTGGGGATTGAGGTTGAGGATGTCCTTGCCCAATTCCCAGATAAAGTCGAGGAACACATGGATCAGCTCAAGGATCTGTTCGATGTTGACGAGGACGAAGAAGATGAAGGACTGGATTAACTCGACACACTTAAAAGATTTTGAAGATAACCTTAAGGACTACCTAGGGTTCATATATGAAATCACAATGAAAGACGGAAGATACTATGTTGGTCGTAAGCAGTTCTGGACAAGTAAGGGCTATCAAACGAAGTGGAAAGAGTACAACTCAACGTCCAAAACAATACTGGATAACCCAAATGAGATTGCAAAAAAAGAGATCATCGGTATCTTCTCATCTAAATCAGCGATGAGATACGCAGAAGCAGCTTGTATCTTTTGGTCGGATTCGTACCTAAACCCTCTGGGTCTCAACTGGTCCTTCGATTCCTGCAAAGGTACACTGAAGCTTACAGAAGATGACTCATACCAACTAGAGGAGCTTAGGCACCGATGGACGTAGACATGGTGAATCACCCTGCTCACTATGCGAATAAAGAGATTGAGGTGATCGACTACATTGAAGATACCGTCCCAGACTCATACAGCTATGCGTTTGGGAATGCTCTGAAGTACTTGAGCAGGCACTTGAACAAGAACAACCCTAGGCAGGACCTAGAGAAATGTAAATGGTACATTGACTACATGATTAAGGAACTATGATGCTTGAAGATTTGATTGTCGGTTGGGCAGATGAACGTGGAATTCTAGAGCAGGGCACTATCGAGGGACAACTTAAGAAACTCCAAGAGGAAATGGAGGAGCTTAAGGAAGCCTATGAGAAAGATGACCGCACTGAGTACGCAGACGCCATAGGCGACTGTACGGTAGTTCTTATCATACTTGCCGAGATGTACGGACTACGCTATAGGGACTGCCTAAGTGCTGCCTATGGGGAGATAGCGACACGCAAGGGTCGGATGGTTGATGGACAGTTTGTGAAGGATGCAGCATGATTGAGATATATGGCACTAGTGCTTGCGGATGGTGTAAGGAGGCTCAGAAGCTCTGTGTTGCTAAAAACCAGAGCTACTTATACCATCAGATAGACGTAAGTCCAAACCTTCTAGATCAGCTTGAGGAGCGCCTAGGGGAGCGAGTACGGACAGTACCAAAGATATTCATAGATGATCAGTACATTGGCGGTTATTCAGAACTGGAAGAGAAACTAAATGGTTAAAGTAAATTATGAACGAAATCAGGGGTTCTCCGAGCAGGCATTGAGTCTGCTCAAGGACTACTACTGTAGAGATGGGGAAGATCCTCAGGACGCCTTTGCTCGAGCAGCAGAGGCTTACTGTGAAGGAGATGAGGAGTTTGCTCAACGCATTTATGATTACGCTAGTAAGCGTTGGTTTATGTTCAGTAGTCCTGTTCTTTCTAACGCTCCTAAAGCTGGCGAGAAGGTCCGAGGTCTTCCTATTAGTTGTTTTCTTACTTATGTTCCCGACTCTATATCTGGGCTTGTCGAACATAATGCAGAGGTTGCTTGGCTGAGTGTCAAAGGTGGAGGCGTAGGTGGACACTGGAGTGACGTAAGGGGCATATCCGATAAGAGCCCAGGTCCTATACCATTCATCAAAGTGGTCGATAGCCAGATGACTGCCTACAAACAAGGTAAGACACGCAAGGGTAGTTATGCAGCATACATCGACATTGATCATCCAGACATTGTTGAGTTCATCAACCTAAAGCTCCCTACGGGTGGCGATAGTAACCGCAAGTGTTTCAACTTGTTTAATGCAGTGAATGTTACTGATAAGTTTATGGAGGCCGTTGAGAATGACAACGAATGGCAACTCAGAGACCCAGCGACAGGAGATGTTGCAGAAGCTGTCTCAGCTAGAGGATTGTGGGAAAGACTACTTGAAGCTCGTAGCCGCACTGGAAGTCCTTATATCAACTTCATCGACACAGCAAATAGAGGACTTAATGCTCGGCAGCAGGAACTTGGATTCAAAGTTAGAGGAAGCAATCTTTGCAATGAAATCCACCTCGTCACAAGCGAAGAGCGCTCTGCGGTATGCTGCCTATCTTCAGTAAACCTTGAGAAGTACCACGAGTGGGAGAACACTGACATGATCCCAGACCTTATTCGGTTCTTGGATAATGTTCTTCAGTTCTTCATCGACAATGCTCCTGACGAGCTAGAGAAAGCTAAGTTCTCTGCACAGGCAGAACGTAGTCTAGGCTTGGGTGCCATGGGCTTCGCAGGGCTCCTCCAGCAGCATGGGTATGCTTGGGGCGACCTAGGTGCTAAACTAATGAACCAGAGGATATTTAGGGACATACATGGACAAGCCAAGAAAGCGACTAAGCAGCTTGGACGAGAGAAAGGAGAACCGTCTGATCTTGAAGGTACTGGGGATCGCAATGCTCACCTGTTTGCTATCGCTCCTAATGCTAACAGTAGTATCATTTGTGGTTGCACAGCAAGCATTGAGCCTCTTAAGTCTAATGCCTTCACTCACAGAACTCGCGCAGGCGCCCATTTAGTTAAGAACAAATATCTAGAGAAGGAGCTTGAGAAGCTTGACATGAACAATGATGTGACTTGGAAGTCTATCATCAACCACGCTGGCTCAGTACAGCACCTTGAGATCCCTGAGGAGACCAAGGAAGTATTTAAGACAGCCTTTGAGATTGATCAGTCGCATGTCATAGATCATGCAGCAGAACGACAACCGTACATTTGCCAAGGTCAGTCAGTCAATCTGTTCTTTCCAGCAGGAAGCCCAAGGTCCTATGTCAATGGGGTCCACCTAAGGGCTTGGAAGAGTGGCCTGAAGGGTCTGTACTATTTCCGTACTAATGCGGCAGTACAGGCAGATAAAGTTGGTCTAGCAGTGGAACGCAACGCACTGCAGGACGCTGAAGAATGCTTAAGTTGCCATGGGTGATAAATGAAAGTAGAACTAATTGATTCAGCAGGGGGCGACCTTTCGGTCGTCAACTCTGCACGAGTAAGCTTTGCTAAAGAAGCAGATAACATGGAGGGTAAAGATGTCAAGCTTATTAACTATCTTGCTCGACACAGACATGAGACGCCTTTTAGGCATAATTTTATACAGCTTCGTTGCAGTGTACCTTTATTCCTCGCTAGACAGCTAATGAAGCATCAGGCTGGGCTGACATGGAACGAAGAGAGTAGACGTTACGTTGATGACATCCCAGAGTTCTTTAACCCTGACGGGTGGCGTAAGCGTCCTGACGATAGCATCAAGCAAGGGTCTGGTGGTCGTCACCCATATAGTCCTAAGTGGCAGCGCTTGTATGAGCATCGTGTAGAAGAGTCAGTAGAGTTGTACAGGATGATGCTGGAAGATGGTGTTGCGCCAGAGATGGCACGAATGGTGTTACCACAATCTATGATGGTGAACTTCATTTGGTCTGGTAATCTGTTAGCGTTCTACCACGTGTACAATCTACGCAGTGGTGAAGGAGCACAAGAGGAGGCTATGGTGTTTGCTGAGATGCTTAAGGCTGCCATAGAGCCTGAGTTTCCCTACTCTTGGAAAGCATTAGAGGAACGTTGATGGTATGTACATGACACAGTAACGTGTACATTTGGCGCAATTAAGTGTACACGAGTG
>Ga0209955_1000543_pt1 | contig 13051 bp, 9 predicted proteins | sample SalPonA_A_H2O_MG_FD_185716 | JGI IMG/M metagenome (GOLD analysis project Ga0209955, IMG submission 185716) | Water microbial communities from South San Francisco under conditions of wetland restoration - Salt Pond MetaG R2A_A_H2O_MG (SPAdes)... | ecosystem: Environmental > Aquatic > Non-marine... | reverse complement strand
CACGCTAACAGCCTTAAACAACAAGTACACCGTACCGGCAGGTTCTGTTGATCTTCGCATCAGTGTGACGACCGTTAATGATGCGGTTTATGAGGGTGTTGAAACGCTCACACTGTCGGCAGCGGTAACGGATACGGCGATTACCGATACAGATACTGCGACAGGTAGCATCTACGATGACGGATCGAATGCGGGAGCCAATGCGAAAGGTACTAGCTCGGCAGATGATGATCGCCCCTCGTTCTCGGTCAATGACGTCACAGTCAACGAAACAGACGGAACGGCTACATTCACTGTAACAAAGACAGGCCTAACCGAGTTTGAGTCTGAAGTTTATTACAACACTACTGATGGAACAGCGATTAGTATTGCGGCAAATGGTAATCTGGCTGATTTTCAGGCCGTTTCAAGCACTAAGCTGACATTTGGTGCAGAAGAAACCGAGAAAGTAGTCACTGTTGCTATCAATGATGATACTGATGGCGAAACTGTTGGCGTATGGGAAGGCCCAGAAAACTTCAGAGTTGTACTGAATAATCCAAGTATTACTTCCGTGATATCTGACTCCGAAGGTATAGGTACAATCCTAGACCTTGAGGATCGAACAGTGAAGGTATCAGGTCTTATACCGCCTGCGGGGCCTATTAATGAAAATTCGAATTATGCAGTGTTTGAGGTAGAAGCCGTTGGTGGTAATTATGATGATCTAACCTTTACCATCTCCAATGGTACAGCTCAACTTGTAAATCTTGATGGTAAAACTGATGCCACCGTAACCTACATCGCGCCTGGTAAAGGTGATAAGTTTTATGTAGGTGTAACAATTGCTAACGAAGATGATGATGTCTATGAAGGTATAGAAAACTTTAGTCTTAAAGCTTTCTACACCGATGATCCTAACATTCAGGATACTGGTTATAACCTTATCGTAGATGATGGTACGGGTGTTCGTTATGATTACGCCAACACATCAAGTCTTGCTCTATCGCTCAACCTTTTTGAACTTGATAATGACATCACGGGCGTTGATTCTGGTGGTATGCCACTACCAACTGCAGAAGTTGAAATTATAAAAGAAATCATTGCGGAAAATGTTTCAATCGATTACTCCGATGCTTTTAAAGAGGTTAAAGAGAATCTAGATGCTTATGGTCTTGCTGATGCGATTGCAACCGAAGCCCAGGCTCAGATTGATAAACTTTCTGGAAAGATCGCCCTGTATGTGCTGCCGGCAGTTGCTGAGGCCCGCTCTGATACTGTAAGCCTGTTCCGTCGTTTAGCATCGGATGACAGTAATTCGTTCATGGGTTCTTCTATCGTGCGATCAAGCCTCGCCTTAGATACTCTAGCGCCGATATCTGATCTGTACGGTTCTTTTGTAGATGATGCAAGCGAAACTCAAGAGGGTGCGTTTGGTGATGAGGTATCGAGTCTTAATGCCTTGGATTCATTTGATGAAGAGGTAGAGACGTTGGTTGCAGACTCCAGTGAGTATGTTGGACAAGAGCATTATGGCTTTACTTCTCAATTACTGGCCGTAAGTAGCGAAAAATTTGGGGCAGGTATTGCTCGTGGTTCAGCAGCTAAGCTGGGTTCAGTTGGACCAGCAGTTAACAATCTTAAAGATTCGAACAGTTAATCGATTTTTTGAATAAGGATAAATCGAAATGATGAATTCAAAGAAGGGCTACCAATTACGTTCACTAGGGGTTGTATCACTTGCAGCCGCCATTGCGGGCTGCTCTGTGACTCCAGATGCGTTGACTACACGGGATGTGCGATCTCGAGTTCAGGCTGATCAGTTTGCGCTCTTTAGTGCCCAAGATCCGATTTTCGAACCGATTAGTTTCGATGAAGCTCTCGCGCGTGCTCTTAGGTACAACCTAGATCTGCGTTTGAAGTTGATGGAGAGTGCCCAGAGTCGTGGTTTGGCTGAGCTAGAAAGCTTTGACATGTTGCCTAACTTACTTGTATCAGCGGGTTACACACGTCGTAATAATGTCAGCGCTTCTAAATCTTACAGTGTTGATGCTGACGGAAATATTCTTGAGCCTCAAGCAAATAGTAACTATTCGGGTAGCCAGCCAGAGGATAACCGAACCAGGTCTGCGGAATTTACATGGAACGTGTTGGATCTTGGTATTGGTTATTACAGCTCTAAACAGAAAGCTAATGAAGTTTTAATTGCTGAAGAGCGCCGGCGTCGCGTAGTACAAAACATTTTCGCCGATGTGCGCTCAGCCTACTGGCGTGCACTCGGTGCACAACGTTTGGTCAAGCAGGCCGACGAACTTATAGCAGAGGTGAATAGTGCACTTGAACGATCCCGTCGAGCTGAGGCAGAGGGACTTGTGCCTCCGAAACAGGCGTTGACATACCAGCGTCTACTAATCGACGCATTTGATCTTCTAGCTAGTCGACGTACTGAGCTTGACCTTGCTAAACGAGAATTAGCGGCTCTTATGAATGTTACACCTGGGGCACAGTTTGAAGTTGCCGAAATAGACGAGCCCATACTTAAACCAGCGCCTCTAAACGTTGCAGAACTTGAGGAGCTGGCATTGCAACAACGCCCAGAGCTACGTCAAGAAGATTATAAGTCACGTATAAGCGCTGATGAAGCCAAGAAGCAGCTGTTATCTTTCTTGCCAAACCCCGCTGTATCTATGGGCTTACAGTATGACTCCAACAAATACCTGTACGAAAACGATTGGATCCAAACTGGCGCAAGTATTAATTGGAACCTGTTCAAACTGCTCAGCTACAGGTCAATGGATGACACGCTAAAAGATCAAGAAAATGTAGACAATACACGCCGTATGGCACTTTCTATAGCGGTTCTTACACAGGTTCGAGTCGCAATCGAGCGCTATAAGTTAACACTTAAAGAGTTACAAACGGCTGACGAGTCCTTCCTGGTTGATCAGCGAATGGCGGCGTTTGCAGAAGCAGCTCAGAGCTCAGAGCTGAATGCTGAGCTAGAAGTCATCCGTGCTAAAACTCGTGCAATTAACTCAGAGTTCAAACGATACGCAGCATATGCTGCAGCACAAGCTGCATTTGGCCGGATTTATAATTCTGTTGGGTTTGAAGTTATCCCTTCTGATCTAAACCAAGACGGTACGCTTTCGGATGTCGGTGCCGCGATCACCCAATACGTTGCTCAGGTTGAGGATAATTTCTTTGCTCACGCCGATGTAGTGCCGATTGAAGTTCCGGCAGTCAACGTTTCGATGAAAGGAGTAAGCGATGAGTCAAGGGTAAGGTTAATCCAGTCAATTAATGAGCTGCTAGAGCGAAATCAGCTCGAAACAAGCAAGGATGCCCTGTACACGATGGATATGTCTCTGGATATTGGTCCTGTAACGCGTCGCGTTCGACCGGCGACCTGGGAGCTAAAGCTAGTTGACGCGTTTGGTAACGTTTTGGATTCTGCTACCTACAGTTCAACTCTAGTGGCTACTCCAAGCGATCGAGTTATCCAGACGTTTGCTGAATCAGCTGTATTGGCAAATGTTGGTCAACTACGCGGTTGGATGCTCAAGGCAAGTACCAAGTGAGGTTAAACATGACCAGTCGCACTATGTTTACTTTGCCACTTGCGTTTGCTGCCCTCATTGGGCAGCAAACGATGGCTGAAACGAGTACTCCAGCGATCATCACTCAAATTGAGCAACAACTGGATGTGGCCCAGACTGAACGTCTAGTTCCAGCTCTACTTATAGCGCCGATTGAGACGACACTTGCCAGTCCGATGTTCGGGAGGGTGGCTACGCATAATGTATCTTTGGGCGCTTCATTCAAGAAAGGAAGTCTGCTTATCTCGTTTGATTGCGCAGACAGAGACGCACAAGTCGCAATGAGCGAGGCAGAATTTGCTGCGGCACAAGTTGCATTCGAAAATAAGCTACGACTTCAGGGCTTATCGCAAGCCGGTGAAATTGAGGTCACCTTAGCAGCAACTGAGGCGAGTCGCACTAAGGCTCAGCTTGACTACTATGAAGCGCTCGCTAGCCAATGCGATGTACGAGCACCGTTCTCGGGTAAAGTTTCGGACGTGCGTGTAAAGCCGCATCAGGGTGTCGGGCAAGGGGAACCCCTGCTGGATATCATAAGTACGAGCGGTCTAAAGGCAGTAATGAATATCCCCGCGAATTGGCTGGGAGACATTGAAGTCGGTAAATTGATCGCAATCTCGATCGACGAAACGGGTGGAGTGTACGAGGCTAGTCTAACCGCCATAAACTCAACGGTGGACAGTGTCAGCCATACTATCGAGGTTGAGGCTGAAATTGCGGATGTCCCAAGCAATCTATTGCCAGGCATGAGCGGTTACGCTCAGTTCTCACGCTAAGGGTAGGGTCGTGGCCGAGTCTGTACTATCAGTCCTGCTGACTCTGAATCAGCGTCTTATTCAAGCGGAAAACTTGCAAGAACTCGGCTTTATCATTGCGAATGATACTTGGCAGGTAATTAAATTCCGACAAGCTTCGGTATACCTAGCTAGCGGTGGCGGTGGAGTGAAATTGAAGGCTGTAACAGGTCTCACTCCCACTAAAGAGGCCACGCCGTTTACACTTTGGTTGGACCGTGTCCAAAAACATTTGATGAAAACGTCCGCCTCCGAATTGGCCAAAGCATTCACCAAAGCTGATATTCCGGCAGACCTTGCTTCAGGCTGGGGAGAGTGGTGGCCAGAATTCGCTTACCGGATACCCCTAAAAAAAGCAAAGAAGGTTGTCGGGGTTGTCTTTTTGGTGCGGGAGTCCCGATGGACTGAGTCCGATGAACAGTTAGTTAACCTCCTTGCAGAGCAGTGGCAATATTGTGTCAACGCCCTGATTGATCGTAAGAAACCCTCATTGATATCTCGGGTATCAGAATCAAAACCGCTTGTATGGTTGGGTATTGCTGCAATTATAGGCTGTGGATTTATTCCGGTACGCCTTTCCGCAATCGCCGAGGCTGAAATTATCTCGTTAAATTCAGTTGTAGTTAGTGCTCCTTCGGCGGGGGTGATAGAGCGCTTTTATGTTGAGCCAAACGTGCCAGTTCAGCAAGGTGATGCGCTTTTTGAACTCGATAAGCAGGACTTGCAAAACGAAATCGAAGTGGCGAAACAGACCATAGAGATCGCAAAAGCCGAGTTGCATCGAGCTCAACAGCAGTCTTTCAACGATCCCCAGAGTAAGGCTCAGTTAGCCTCGTTGCGCGGGAAGTTACGAGAGCAAGAACTAAACCTAGCTTCATTGAATGATTTGTCTAGTCGTATGGTTGCTCGCGCCACGCGAGATGGACTGTTTATCTACAGTGATAAAAATGATTGGTTGGGCAAGCCTGTAGTGACTGGCGAGCGGGTTGCAGAAGTCGCAGATGAGACAGCACTTGGCGTAGCGCTATGGTTACCCGCGAATGATGCAATTAATCTCGCTCAGGGGGCTGATGTACGTATCTTCCTGCAGGTTGACCCTCTTAATCCCATTGACGCCCAAGTAACACAAACCAGTTACCAGGTTGGGCAATCACCGGATGGAATCGCAGCGTACTATTTGCGTGGAGAGCTGAATTCGGAGCATCTTCCCCGCATTGGCTTGCGTGGTGTCGCAAAGATATATGGCGAGGAGCGCTCGCTGGCGTTCTGGATGTTCCGAAGACCGATTGGAGGAGTGAGACAGTGGTTGGGTCTGTGATTCCGCAAGAGGCATTTATTGGTGCTGTACCTGCACTGCGTGAGGATTTGCGCTTGCATGCTGCGGCACCGCAGGACGATGGGTCTCCCTGCTGGACCATACAGGACCCAATCACTAATCAGTTTTACCTGATTGGTTGGCTCGAATTTGAACTTCTGTCACGTTGGAGACTTGGCAGCAAGGATGAGATTCTAGCGCAGACCAATCGCGAAACGCCCCTGGATGTATCCGAGGATGAGCTAGAGGAGCTGTTACAGTTTTTAACTCGCTCCAAGTTAGTCGTGCAAAGAGGTTTCGAAGCGACAGCCGCGCTGATTGAAGAGTCGAAAAAACGGAAGCTTCCGATTTGGAAACAGCTTTTACATAATTATCTTTTTTTCAGAGTACCAATTTTCCACCCGGACCGCTTCTTGCAGGCGGCTTACCCCTATGTCAAAGGACTCTTCAGTCCGGGTGCGCTCCTTGTTTTAATCATAGCTGCGATTGCAGCGTTTTATTTAACTATTCAGCAGATTGACCTGTTCGCTGCGACCTTCATCGATACCCTTACTTTAGAGGGGGTAGCGGGTTACATGCTGGCATTGATTGTCACAAAGAGCCTGCATGAGCTGGGACATGCTTTTACAGCGACTCATTTTGGGACCCGGGTGTCGCACATGGGCGTGGCTTTTGTGGTCATGTGGCCAATGCTTTACACCGATACGGGTGAAACCTGGCGGTTAAAACGATCAAAGCATCGACTCAGTATAGCTTCGGCTGGGGTAGCAACCGAACTATCGATCGCAATATTTGCTCTTTTGGCCTGGAACCTAACGGCCGATGGGGCCTTGCGAAATGGACTCTTTTTTCTGGCGACCACGGCTTGGGTTATCTCTCTGTTGATTAACGTGAGTCCGTTTCTTAGGTTTGATGGCTACTACATTCTGTCGGATTTTCTAAACATTCCAAATTTACATCAGCGAGCAGGTGAAAGCGCCAAAACCTGGTTGCGCAGTACTCTGCTAGGTTGGGATGTGGCGGATCCAGAACCGATGTCCGCGCGACGTCGTCGGTTCTACATCTCTTTTGCCATCGCCACTTGGATCTACCGGCTGATTGTTTTTCTCGGAATTGCTGCAGCGGTTTATTACTTCTTTTTCAAGGCTCTCGGTATTTTTTTGGGCATCGTTGAGATTTGGTGGTTTATTCTTCGCCCGATTTTCAATGAGTTTGCCGTTTGGCGTGAAGGCTGGGGTAACACTAAATTTGGTCGTAAGCTAATGTTAGTTGCAATACTGGCCGGAGCTGGGGCTCTGGTGGTTGTGCCCTGGAAAAGCACAATAGCCGTGCCCGCATTGCTCGAGTCGGGGAGTGCTAACACAATTTATGCAACGGGACCTGGTGAGCTAACTGCAATACCGGTTGAGGGTAAGGTTTACGAGGCGGGTGATCTGCTATTTGAGCTCAGAGATCCCAGTCTTGATTGGGCAGTAGCCATAGCTCGCTCCCAAAAAGCGGCAATCGAGGATCAGCTAAAGAGCTTAGTTGGCTTGACGGCTGGTGAAGCTGATCGAAGAGGTCTGCTGGAGCAGTGGAAAAAGATTGATGCCGAAGAGAGCAAGGCGTTAGCCCTAATCCAAAAACTCAACATTGTTGCTCCGGCCGATGGAACGCTGACTGACTTAGATCCGCGAATTTCTGTTGGAGTGTTCGTCAACGAGCGCGAACCTTTGGCAAGTTTGATTAATGTTGACGAGTTCGTGGTTGAAGCTTTCGTGACACAAGACGAGGTTGGCCTGGTCGAAGTCGGTAATACCGTAAAGCTTTATATGGCAGTTAATCCAACTAAACCCTTATTGGGTTATGTCGAGAGTATAAATCAGCAGAGAACTACGGCTTTGCCAAGTTCTGCGTTGAGCACCAATTTTGGCGGCGACGTACTGGTTGAACCAGATCAAGAGGGCCTCACGCCGTCCTCTTCCCTTTATGGTGTGAAAATCAGTTTGGCACAACTGCCGGATCAAAACTCAATAGGTATCGGTTCTGCGGTCATAAGTACTAAGAGCCGCTCACTTGTAGAGCGAATGTTCAATGCAGTTGCCTCGGTATTTGTAAGAGAAATCAGTTTTTAAAGTTATTGACTGGAGAAAAACATGAAAAAGCTAAGCTCACTGCTTCTTGGTTTAAGCATTGCAGGCTCATCAGCTGTATACGCGGCGGATACTGAGTCTAGTCGTTTAGATCGTATTAAAGAGCATAAAACGATTATATTGGGCTATTACGAAACGGGTATGCCGTTCAGCTACTTGGATAACAACGGTGTTCAAGGGTTTGGGGCAGAGCTTAGCCAACGTATTGCAGAACAGGTTCGTATTGAGCTTGGTTTGGATGAGCTTGAAATTCGTTGGAATCCTATGACGGTCTCCACGCGTATTGCTTTGGTAGCAGCTAATGCGATCGATCTCGAGTGTACATCTACTTCACACAAAAAGAGTCGTGAGAAGTTTGTAAACTTCTCTAATACTTTCTTTATCTCAAGTGATGCTATTGCGTCTAAGAAAGATAGTGGAATTTTAGATGCTGAAAGCGCAGCAGGTAAGCGAATTGCAGTTGTAGCCGACTCTCGCAACGTGGCGAATGCTAGGCCTCTCAATGCAGAGCTAGTTGAGCTTCCCAACAACCCGCGCGCGATTGATGCGGTAGATCAGGGAGAGGCCGATGGCTTCTTTAGTAACGTTGGTCTGATCATGCGTGAAATGCTGCGCTTGGACGATTCGACCAGCTATCAGGTTAATCTCGTTGGGTCAAATCCATCCGGCTATGCGTGTATGTTGCCCAAGGATGATGCAGCCTTTAAAGCAATTGCGGATGAGACGATCGCACAGATGCAGTTAGACGGCGAGATGGAGCAACTGTTTAACAAATGGTTTGGAAGTCCAGTTCCACCTTACGGCCGTAGTGCGCAGCTGAAAATTGATGTACTTAATAAAGAACTTTACGCTAATCCAAACGATACAGCGTACTAATTTTTGAGTATTCTAATGTAACGCATCTTAAGAGGTGCGTTGCTCTAATTTTACTCTAGAGGTTATCTATGCGTAATTTGTTCGGTTCAGTGGCTTTAGTTGGTTTGGCCTTGTCATCAGCGAGTGCGCTTGCTGAGGGGCCTGATGAAAAAACTACGAGTCAGCGATTTAAGGACTGGGAGTCGATTTGTGTTGAACGCGCGAGTACCACCCAATGCAGAGCGACTCAAACCTTAGTAAATCAACAAGGTCAAACGGTTGCTGTTCTAAATTGGTACCGTCCCAATGCCGAGCGAATGGTTTTCGAACTTGCTGTCCCCTTGTTGGTTGATTTGAGCCAAGGTGTTGCTGTTTCGTTTGATGGCGCTGAGCCGCTTAAGCGAAACGTCCGTTTTTGCAACAATGTCGCGTGCTTTGTCTTGGCTGAGAGTGATCAAGAGCTGCTTGATAATTTCAAGAGAGGCAGTGGGGGAACGCTTTCGTTTACTCCCTTTGGCCAGCAGTCTAACGCGCTAAATTTCTCACTACAGGGCTTCAGTGCTGCATACGATAGCCTTAAGTGATTTCGCTCAATAAAATCCTCCCCGCGTTTCATAAGTTCGTTAAGATCAAGGAGCATTCATGCCGACTACAAAGAAGACTGAGGCGACATCTGAACCAACCGAATATCAGGTTCGTGGTCGAAGTGCATTTAAGGTAGACTTAACCCCGGCTGGAGTGGTAGTGAATACCGTCTTCGTTACCGATGATGACCAAGTCAGGTCAATGCCTGCTGTTTTTCCGAATCTTGAGTATGCGCTTAATCAGTTAGATGCGCTGCGAGGTATGGTCGTAAATCAGTTTGCTCAAGCAGCAGAACTGGGAATGAAGTCATTACAAGCGGGCTCTGGCGAGGCAGAATTAAACAGCACAGAAGAAACTCCTAAGTAGCTCTTTTGCCTACTCAGGAGTTTTCGTATCAATCGAAACCATCAAAGTCTGCATCATCCATTGCAATAGGGGCAAATTCGGGCAGTTTCTCTAGCAGGCTGTAAGGCTCCGTTAGGAAGCCGCGAGAAAATCATGGAGCTGCACTCACAGGGCTCGATTTGAAAAATGCTGCGGCGTTGGATCTAGCTTCGATAGTCGCGATATGTCTCGCGCGATGGCTAATCAAGCAAAATCGTCGAAGTCGTCATCATCCATGGCGATTGGCCTGAGTTCTGGCAGCAATTCATTGGATTTTGCCAAACTAGCTGCAGAGAACGCTTTAAAGTCAGACCCTTCAGGCAGATGCTGGCTCTCTTGGCCATTGGTCCAGCGCGTCAACGTGGTAGTGCCTTTATCTTTGTGCTTAAGGAACTGATCGGTTACAAGCGGATGCTGGATTTTGCAGAGCTTTGCTTGAAATCTTGCAAGTACCGAATCTATTGCCCCTAATTCACCATTAAAAGAGACGCGGGCAATCTCATTCCCTGGTTTGATGCTCATTTCAAAAGCGACGTCTTTCCCGAGAACCGGGCGTGAAGGTATCCAGCCAAACTCATCTTCAAAGCCACATAAGTCGCTCAGGTACTTAAGTACCTTGTTGTTGGCGTGGTAGATATTGAAAATGCCTTCTGCGTTATTACTCATGCTCTGTCCATTCATTCCAAGTTAGAAACCCAGTTTACGCGATGTTTAGGGGGTTAGTTAAGTCTTGTTCGCCAGCTACTGTGTGGTGGCCAACCAAATCTAGTAACAATTTGGGTCAGTACAGTGCAGATTTCGTTTTATGAGCCATAGTTAAAGGAAGAATCACAGAGGAATATGCTATGCGATCGTTTTTGACTGACTATATTCCGCTTACCGAACGCTATGCTGGCACGCAATGCGAGCTCGGTGTTGTGCTTGTTGAGCTTGCTAACCTTAAGGAACTTGGGCAACAGTATGGTGAATCTATCGCTGAACTTTGCCAAGACGAGTTGCGAGAGCAGCTAGTGGCGCTTGCAAAGCGCACGGGTGATCTTGTTGGCACAGTGGATGAAACAAAGTTTGCACTGGCGCTGACACACACGGACCTGAAGGCTGTTAAGCGCCTAGTTGCCGATTTGATGCTCGGTTTCTATGGTGATGAGATGAGCATCGTTACACCTGAGGGCAAAAAATTAAACGTTGAAGCTAAGGTTTTTGCTGGAGTGTCGATGCATACTGCCGGCAACAGCGGTTTTCAGACGCTGGAATCCGCTTATCGCGCACTCAAAAGTGCTGAGGCGAGTCACTACTCGTCATACTTTTGTGAGGCGCCCGGTGCTGGTGGTGTATTATTTAAAGCGATTCGAAGCTATTTCGCATCGGATTCAAAGAATGCGGCACCTCCAGAGGTAGAGTTTGATAGCGTCACGGGGCTGCCTTCAATGGCTCAATTTGAATTTGATTTAAATCTAGAGCGAGAAGCAGCAGAAAAGGCCCTGGACAAATTTTCGGTCTTGGAGCTGTCTCTGCATGCTTTTCTCAAAGATGAGAGTGATACAGCCTTAAGGGAAAGGGTTTTGGTAGCGGCTGCAAATGCGGTCAGAAAATCGGCCCGCAGGGCGTACGATCAATGCTATAGAAAATCTGAAGACTCTTTCGCAATCATACTTCCACACGCCGCGGAAGAGAATCTAGAGCCGCTGCTGTCGGGTCTTCGAATGCGGCTGCGACCCCTATTTGCAAACGATCTAAAACATTCGCCGATCGAGCTGCTAGTCAGGAGTTTTCCCGCAGTAGCTTAGGCTCTTTTTAGGTCAGTGTAGCTTTTATGTAGCTTAGAAGGTGTTAGCTCCTTATTGTGATCAACCGCCGTCGAGCACCCTACGTCCCATCATATTTCCTCCCGCATCAATGTAAGCTTTTGTAAGCTTTCGCAGACGGTTTAATATACTCTTCAGAAAAATCAGTGTAGTTGTGTCCGCTGTTCTCGAGCGCAAAACGCTGCAACTTTCAACTCGATGGAATCTAGGATAGCCACGTATGAAACCAGTTCGTCTTACTCTTCTTGCTGCAGCAGTTACTCTGGCAGGGTGTTCTGTATCTCCTCAACAACTATCTATGCAGGAGATGCGCGATATCAATTCGGCTGACCGCGCCGCATCTGTTGAGATGGCGGAACCCGTTGCTGGGATTGTGACTATCGAAGAAGCGATCGCACGTGCGCTGAAATACAACCTCGATCAGCGTGTGAAGATGTTAGAGCAGTCACTCAAAGCAGGCGAGCTGGAAGCGGGTAAGTACGATATGTTGCCTAAGCTGTTGGCGAATGCTGGCTACGATTGGCGTGATAGTTTTAGCCATCGTTACACCGCTGACTTTGCAACACCTGGCAATGTTATTAAGTCGCCGATACCTGATGTCTCTGTAGATCCAGAACATGGCACCTGGGACCTCCACCTTAGCTGGAACATCCTTGATTTCGGCGCTAGCTACTACACAGCTAAACAAAACGCGGACAAACTTCTGATCGCTAATGAGAAGCGTCGTCGCGCAATGCATACCTTGGTGCAGAATGTACGTAAAGCGTACTGGCGTGCCGTGGCAGCAGAGTCTCTGAGCACGCGTGTAGCTGACACTATTAAAGACGCAGAGCGCGCGCTCGCGCAGTCTGAGCAGCTAGCTGCAGAACGAGTAAGCTCTCCAGATGAGTCCCTGCGTTACCAGCGTAACCTTCTCGAAAATCTTCGTCTGATGGAGAGCGTGCAGCGCGAACTAGCGAGTGCACGTATCGAACTGTCACAACTGATGGGCATGCTTCCGGGTACACAGTTTGAACTAGTAGAGCCTAAAGCTGATCTAGCGACAATCAACGCATCTGTAGAAGATATGGAAGCGCGCGCCTTGACTCAGAATGCGGATCTGCGCGAACAGTTCTTCAACGCACGCATCGCTGTCGAAGATACCCGTAAAGCTATCCTGAAACTTTTGCCTGGCATCAGCTTTGACTATGGCACCTACTACGACACCGACCGTTACCTAGTAAACGATAACTGGCGAGCGGCGGGTGTCAGCGTCTCTTACAACCTTTTCAACCTGCTCTCTGCTAACAGCCGCATGGAAGCAGCAGATAAGAATGAAGCGCTTGCCAATGCCCGCCGCATGGCACTGCAGATGAGCGTGCTGACGCAGGTTCATCTCTCGATTCACAACTACAACGACGCGATGCGTCAGTTCCAGCGTGCAGATCAGATCTTCAACGTGGATAAGCAACTTGAAGAGATCGTACGCGGGCGCTTTGCCGGTAACATGGCGAGCGAGCAGACCAAAATCTCAGCTAATGTGACCACTATCCTATCTGAACTGCGCCGCTACCAAGCGATGTCCAAGTTCCAGGAGGCGACGGGGCAGTTGCAGGCTAGCATG
>Ga0209955_1000540_pt1 | contig 13101 bp, 14 predicted proteins | sample SalPonA_A_H2O_MG_FD_185716 | JGI IMG/M metagenome (GOLD analysis project Ga0209955, IMG submission 185716) | Water microbial communities from South San Francisco under conditions of wetland restoration - Salt Pond MetaG R2A_A_H2O_MG (SPAdes)... | ecosystem: Environmental > Aquatic > Non-marine... | reverse complement strand
GCCGTGTAAGTTATCAAAACGTAGGCGAAGCACGTATTATGATTAAGCACACGGAAAGTATTAATCAAGAGAGTGCAACAGGCCGCACACAAAAGGTAGGTGCTATCTACATAGAAAGTGCAGACGGAGAAAGATTCAAATATCCATACAAACACTTAAATGGTGCTCGTGCAATGGCACAGCACGTAAGTGAAGGTGGAAAACCATTTGACGACTTTGGCAAACATATTACAAGTTTAAGCGAAGAGCTATCTAAACTACGTAAGTTTAAAACTTACATGGGACGTTCAAGTGTAATGGCAGAAAGTCTAAGCGAGTACATGGACGTAGTTAAAGAGCGCATCTCAACAGTTAAGAAAACAATCGAGTCACTACAAAAGCCAAACTACTACAAAGAAGCTGTAGAAGGTTTTGAAGCAGCAGTTCTTGAAGATGTTCCAGAAGATGTACGTGAAAACTGGATAGATCAACTAACTATCAAACAGTTTAACGAAGAACTACAAGACGTATTTCCATACATTTACAAACTAGTAAGCGAAGCAACAAAAGCACAAGAACTAGGCCCAGATGATCTAGTGTCAGAAGATGACGACCCTTGCTGGAAAGGCTACAAGCAAATTGGTATGAAGAAAAAGGGCGGAAAAGAAGTTCCTAACTGTGTACCGGAAGAACAGCAACTAGAAGCAGCGTTTGAAAAGACACTAGGACAGTTTTCGGAAAAAGCAGGCAAAGACTTCGACAAAGACGGTGATGTTGATTCAGACGATTACATGAAGGCCAAAGACATTGCAATTAAAAAAGCAATGAACAAAGATGACGACGAAGACGTAAAAGAACAAAAGACACCATTAGGCGAGTTCATTCTATCTTACTTTGACAGAGAAACAGGCCAGTTCCCTAAAGGCGAAACTGCCGTGTTAACTATGGTAGAAAAAGACTACGGAGAACAGTTCATAGAACCTGCTAAGGCATTTATCGAAAAAGTAGGACATCTAGTAGCAGAAAAATATGGATACCGCGACGAAGAGGTATCAGTAGAAGACAACTCATCTGAGTTAGAAGCTATATCAAGATTGGCTGGTCTATAAAGATCAGTCAATTTTTTTAAAAAATCTTGCAACTTCTGGTTGACAAGATAAATAAAGTTGTGTAGTATATATACTGTGCTACACAAACAAGGCACATTAAAAACGCACATAGGCATAACAATTAGGAGGCACATACTATGGCATCATTGGCAGAAATCCGAGCAAAACTTAAAGAACAAGAAAACCGCGCCGGCGGCAACACATCAAGCACCCCAGGTGACAACGCAATTTACCCATTTTGGAATATGAAAGAAGGCGAAAGTGCAACACTTCGTTTCCTTCCAGATGGCAATCCAAATAACACATTCTTTTGGACTGAACGCTTGATGATTAAACTACCTTTTGCAGGTGTAAAAGGTGAAACAGATTCTCGTCCAGTACAAGTACAAGTTCCATGTATGGAAATGTACGGCGAAACTTGTCCTATTCTATCAGAAGTACGTGGCTGGTTTAAAGATCCGTCACTTGAAGATCTAGGACGCAAGTACTGGAAAAAACGTTCTTACATCTTCCAAGGTTTTGTAACGGACAATCCACTAGCGGACGATAATACTCCAGAAAATCCAATTCGTCGATTTATTATCGGCCCACAAATCTTCCAGATCATTAAACAAGCACTAATGGATCCTGATATGGAAGAGTTGCCAACAGATTACACAGCAGGTGTTGATTTCCGTCTTAACAAAAGTTCTAAAGGCGGCTATGCAGACTACTCTACATCAAACTGGGCTCGTCGTGAGCGTCCACTAGGCGATGCAGAAATGAATGCAGTTAACACACACGGCTTGTTTGATCTGAATGACTTCCTACCTAAAAAGCCAGACGAGACGGCTGTAAAGGTCATTAAAGAAATGTTCGAAGCATCGGTAGACGGTGAAGCATACGATCCAGATCGTTGGTCACAGTACTTCCGTCCTGCAGGCATGGCACAGCGTACAGGTGATCCAACTAAAACAGCAAGCCCACAAGCAACTGCTGTAAGTCAAAGCGCACCTGCACCAGCTGCACCAGCTGTTGAAGAAAGTGCTCCATTTGATGTAGATCCTGCTCCAGCAGCACCTGCACAAGAAGCACCAGCAGCCGCAGGCGGTGCACAAGACATTCTTGCAATGATTCGCGCACGTCAAAACGGTTAATACTGTCGGGGGAGCAATCCCCCTTTACGCTTTTTAGATTAGGAGAAATAACATGAATATCAACGACAAACTTTCTAAAGTTGACGAATCTTTTACTGTATATATGTACGACAATGGCTTTATGTTTGAAGTCAGCGGACAGGACAGTAATGAAGACTGGGCTACTGCAAAAATTATGTGCACAAGCATGGAAGAAGTTGCAAGACTTGCACAAGAAGTAGCAGAAATGGAGCGTACTTAATATGGCAACTAAGGCATTTGATCCAACGAAGTTTCGTAACTCGTTAACAAAATCAATTACAGGCATGAGTTCTGGTTTTAACGATCCAACTGATTGGATATCAACTGGCAACTATGCACTTAACTATCTTATTAGTGGGGATTTTTATAAAGGTGTTCCGCTTGGTAAGGTATCAGTATTTGCAGGCGAATCGGGTGCAGGCAAGTCATACATTGTTTCCGGTAACATTGTAAAATCAGCACAAGAACAAGGCATCTTTGTAGTACTAATTGACTCAGAGAACGCACTTGACGAAGCATGGCTACAAGCATTAGGTGTAGAAACTACAGAAGATAAACTACTAAAACTTAATATGGCAATGATTGATGACGTTGCTAAAACTATCTCTGTATTCATGAAAGATTACAAAGATATGCCAGAGGAAGAACGTCCTAAAGTATTGTTTGTAGTTGACTCACTCGGTATGCTTATGTCGCCTACTGAAGTTAATCAGTTTGATTCAGGTGATATGAAAGGTGACATGGGTCGTAAGGCTAAAGCACTTAAAGCACTTGTAACTAACTGTGTTAACATGTTTGGTTCATACAACGTAGGTATGGTAGTTACTAACCACACTTATGCATCACAAGATATGTTCGATCCAGATGATAAAATTTCAGGCGGTTCAGGCTTTGTATACGCATCTAGTATTGTTGTGGCAATGAAGAAACTAAAACTTAAAGAAGACCTTGACGGTAACAAAACAAGTGCTGTAAACGGCATTAGAGCAGCGTGTAAGGTAATGAAAACACGTTATGCTAAACCGTTCGAAGGCGTACAAGTTAAGATTCCATACGAAACAGGCATGGATCCTTACTCGGGCATCTTTGATCTACTAGAAGCAAAAGGTATGCTTAAAAAGCAAGGCAACCGTTATGCTTATACTACTAAAGATGGCGAAGAACTTATTGAATTCCGTAAAAATTGGGTAGGAGAAAAACTTGATATCGTAATGGCAGACTTTGCTAAACAAGACGCAGAAGTGGTAAATACCTCTGACGAAGAGTCCGACGATATCACAGAGGAAACTACAATCGATGAATGAAGAGCACATTGCTGATTTATGGAACTTATTTAAGGTTTATCTAGATAAAAAACAAATTGAAATTGTGGCTGAAAACTATGTCGATCTATTAGCAGATTATGGTGTTTCAGACGAAGCATTTATGAGTGCATTAGGTACTGATCTAGTTTTAGACCATGCTATTAATTATTATCTAGATATTGACGCAGATATGTATGATGAAGATGAATGGGATGACTAATGGGTTGGTATAGTAAAGTATCTCGAGATATTTCAGAAATACCCGCTGCAATACAATACTTCGAAGACGAGCTTTCAGAAGCTCGTCTAGAAGTTAAACTCAAAGGCAATATCGAAAAAGCAGCAGCAGCTATGCCTGGTATTGTTGAACATCGCTTTAATCAACTTCAAGAAATTGAAGCAATTCTTAACTTCCTAAATATCGAATTACGAAAGTTACGCAGTTCGTTTTTCAAGAAATATTTAGAAAACTATCAACGTGCATTGACTAGTCGCGATGTAGAAAAGTATGTTGACGGCGAAGCAGACGTTTGCGATTATGAAAAGATTGTAAACGAGTTTGCACTTATGCGTAATAAGTGGTTAGGTGTTCTCAAAGCACTCGATCAAAAGCAATGGCAAATCACCAATGTTGTTAAACTTAGAGTAGCCGGAATGGAGGATGCTACACTGTGAAAGCATATATTATACGTTTATTTGAAAATGAACATTCGTGTAATATGGCAAAAGATTGTTTTGAACAGGCTGTTAAGCATGGCTTACAGCCTGAGTTTTTTAATGCAATTAACGGTTATGATGCAGATAAACATTACGAAAAAACAGGTATTGTTAAAGCACGTAAATTTAAAAAAAATCGTCCTGGTGTAATGGGATGTTTTTTCAGTCACTATTATTTGTGGCAAAAAGTTTTGGAGACAGGACCTGCTGTAATACTCGAGCACGACGGTTATATGATTAGAGACATAGACGAATCTATACTTGATTTGTTTGATGATGTATTAAAACTTGATAGATTAGACCCGTATAGTAAATCATATAATAAAGTTATTGAATTAGAATCGACATTGCCTACTAAAATAGACAAATACATCAATCAAACCCCTAAAAATACAGAAAAGCTAAAAACTGGAAATTATTTTAAAGGTGCTTACAGTTATATCCTAAAACCTTCCGGAGCACAAAAACTATTAGACTTTGTACATGAAAACGGCCATTTGCCTGCTGATCAGCAAATAGGCGACTGGGTGTTAGACACACGCACTACCGTACCTACAGTTGCACGATTGCATCCCTTTTATGCAAATGGCGACAATATTTTAACAGCAAGTTTAACAAGAAACTTATGATGTAAGAACGAAAAGGACTTACTAATGTTAGAAAAGATTATATCTTCGGATCGTGCATCTGAACAACTTCAAAGTTATATGTACTTGAACTATCGTGTTTAGCGCAGTAGTTAGATTTAATTCTATCTGCGCCGCCCATTTGTAAATCTGAAAAGAATTCAGATTTATATTCTTCCATTAATTCTTCCCACAATTTATCATCTGTTTCTGCACGTTCAATCTCTGGCCATCTATCTTCACTAAAGTACGAATATAAAGCAAATGTTTTTAATAATTGCTCAACGTCTTTTTCTTGCAAGTAAGGCTCGGGCATCTTAATTGACCAATGGTCTAAGTATCCGCCGCCTACTTCTGTTTTACCGTAACTGTTTATGTGGTCAGGATCTAAGAAACCATTTTCAACTGCTACACGTCTTAGATCAGTACCGTGATAGTATTGCATCATTACAACAGAAAGACCGTCATAACCTTTACTTGCTCTTACCATTCTTGCACTATCTAAAACTAACTCTCTAGTTTCAAACGGCATTCCGATTATTACATTTAAACTGTAAGGGATATTACTATCGTTAATATACTCAAAATGTTTTAAGTAAACTTCATTAGAGACATTTCGTTTTAGAAAATCTCTTCGGTAGTCTTCGTTGCCACTTTCTAAACCGAATGTCATTCTGTAACAACCTGCTTCTTTAAGAGCAGCTAGTACATCAGGCTTACAGTTTTCTATTCGTGTGTTAAACCAGAATGGAGTTTTATGTTTACTCCACATTTCGCAAAACTCGAATATTTCTTTTTTAGGTCGTGCTAAGAAACTGTCATCCTGGAACATGATTAGATCAGGATTATATAATTCTTTGTAGTATTCGAAATCACGTTCTACACACTTTGCGCTTTTACGGCGCATGTAGTTACCAATGTCATTAACTTTAGCAAAGTCGCGTGTAAAAGGACTGTTACAATAAGTACAATTGTAAGGACATCCTCTATAAGTTTCCATACTAACTACACGCTTGAATATTTTTCCTCCCATAGGGCGCTGCCAACGATAATCTGCAAAGCAAGTAAAGTCAGGTGTTACAGCAGTAATATCGCATAGCGGTTGAGGAGGATTCTTATGTACAAGGCCAAAGTCGTCTTTCCACCAAATACCATTAATTTTAGTTATAGGGTCATTGTTTTTAATACAGTTAATTGCATCTGTAACTGTACGCTCACCTTCGTGCAATGCAATAATTTTTACAAGAGGATGGGACAAAACTACCTCCGGAGCACTAGTTGGAAAAATGCCTCCTAGTATATGAGTTATGTCTAGGTCTTTAATACTTTCTAGTAGTGCTAGTGCCATACCCCATACATCTTCCTGTACACCCATTAAGATTAAATCAGGTTTATATGTTTTACACTTTTCTACAAAATCTGGAATAATTCTGTCTGTAGGCTGTATGTAAAACATATCTTTTACTTCGTCATCTTTGTTAGGACGAGCAGCACCTATCTCTGTCATACGTATATGTTTATTGCTATACGCATCTGAATATTGGGTTGTTTCGAATATTTCTACTTCGCACCCTTCGCGCTTGCCTATAGCATTAAAAATACCCATAGCAATACTAGGAGCCATCATAAGAGGTAAATTTGGATAAACTAAAAGTATTTTTGGTTTCATGAATTTATTTAGTAATAATATACGCATATAAATATCATTATGAGAGTAGTACTTGTCACAGGTGGGTTTGATCCACTTCATTCAGGGCATATTGCCTATTTTAAAGCAGCAAAGGAATTAGGCACCTACTTAGTAGTAGGTGTTAATTCAGACGCTTGGTTAACTCGCAAAAAAGGCCGAGCCTTTATGCCAGCAAGCGAACGTGAAGAAGTTATACGCAATCTGTCAATGGTAGATCAAGTTGTTGTTTTCGATGAACACATGGATGCAGATGGTAGTGCAAAAGAATTCATAAAAACTATGTGTTGGCACTACGAAGACGATGATGTTATATTTGCTAATGGCGGAGATAGGACAGATGTTAATATTCCTGAAATGGAAGTAGTTGCAGAAAACTTATCGTTTGCGTTTGGCGTCGGAGGAGAAGACAAAAAGAATTCAAGCAGTTGGATTCTTAAAGAATGGAGCCAACCTACTACAGAACGTGCCTGGGGTAAGTATACTGTGCTAGATAAAGGTGACGGCTGGCAAGTTAAACAACTTGAATTTGATGTAGGTAAAGAACTAAGCGACCAACGACATTTCAAACGTTCAGAACACTGGCACGTTGTTGAAGGCAGTGTAGCAATGTACTTAGAAAGTCCAAACGGTATACCTAGAGTTCAAATATGCAAGTCTGGAGATAGCGTTGACATACCTGTACGTACTTGGCACAAAGCAGTTAATGTAGGCATAACACCTGCCCGTGTTATCGAAGTATGGCTAGGTGACGATCTAACAGAAGATGATATAGAAAGGCGAGATTAATGATACCAATTTTTATCGGATACGATCCAAGAGAGGCAATTGCGTTCCATGTATGTTCAAATTCTATTATTAGACATGCAAGCGGTCCTGTACAAATTATACCACTGTCTTTAAATTTATTAAAAGATTACGAAGAAAAGCACACTGACGGATCGAACCATTTTATTTACAGTAGGTTTCTTGTCCCGCACTTAATGGGCTTTTCAGGACATGCAATTTTTATGGACGGCGATATGATTGTGCGTGACGACATATACAAACTTTGGGAACTGCGTGATCCAACGTTAGATGTGCAAGTAGTTAAGCATGATTATAAAACTAAAATGCAAACCAAATATTTAGGTGCAAAAAACGAAGACTATCCTCGTAAAAATTGGTCGAGTGTTATCCTTTGGAATTGTGCAAGTTACCCTAACAGAAAGCTAACACCTGAATATGTACAAAATGCAACTGGTGCGCAATTGCATAGATTTCAACACATCGACGATAACCGTATCGGTGAACTTCCGATCGAATGGAACTGGTTGCCAGATGAGTTTGGACCTAACCCAGATGCTAAATTGTTACACTATACATTAGGCACACCGAGCTTCCACGAGTTTGCTACTACGCCAATGGGCGACGAATGGCATAGAGAACGTATATTAACTGAGTACTGCGAGCAACATAATCTAAAATGAAGAAGCCAAAAGGATTTGACAAAACCTCAAAAAACTATCGTTTAGCTTGGTACGAAAAAAATTTTAACTTACTTGTAGACCAAAATAAAGAATTAAAAGATGAACTTAAAAATAAAAAAGTTAATGACATTAGTTCTTTATCTTACCGAGATGATGTTAAGGAAATTTTAAACGATGTTGTTAATTTAATAATGGATCCTAAGCAAAACTACTATTCGAGTTCAGACGGTGACATTTTTAAAAGGATCAAAGATATGGGAACTAAGGTTGCTGTTTTATATAATGACGGCGTTACAGGTAAAGGCAGAGAGTTCGATGCCATCCTCGAATCATTTGCACTAGGAGCAGGTGGAGGGTTAAGTAGCTGGGATAATGAAAAAGATACTAGCGTTCCGTTAGCAATTAGAGGACTCGGCGGAAATAGTCAACAGGCAATTAAACATTGCTGGGAAACTGGTCGAGACTTTTATGCAATAGATACAGGTTATTATGGAAATTTTAAAGCAAAAATCTGGCATAGAGTTACTAAAAATAATCTCCAACATTTAGGTCCGATAATAGAACGACCTACAGATAGACTAGACCGTTTGAATTACAAGTTTAAAAAATTTAAACCAGGACGCAAGATTTTAATTTGCCCTCCTAGTAACAAGGTAATGCAATTATGGAATCAGCCTGATCCGGAAGAATGGACTGCTCAAATAATACAGGAGTTAACGCAATATACTGACAGGCCTATAGAAGTTAGATTAAAACCTACACGACGAGAAAGAGTTTCAACAGATACAATATGGTCTGCACTTGACAACGATGTTCATTGTTTAATAACCTATAATAGTATTGCTGCAACAGAAGCGCTTATACACGGAAAACCGGCAATCGCACTTGGACCTAATTCGGCTCAGCTTTTGTGTAATAGTGCATTGGAAGATGTTGAACGCCTTAGCATTCCGACAGAAGATGAAATGCTTGCTTATGTTTCTCATTTAAGTTACTGTCAATTTACAGTAAAAGAGTTGCAAGACGGCACTGCTTGGAGAATCGTTAATGAAGGTTGTTAGTTATTATAATGTAGTACCTAGCAAAAATAAAAGCCAAGAAAAGTTCGACATACTTACAAAGTTTGTACAAGGTGTAAATGCCGCAGGCGACACGGGTATATTGCATAGAGGCACTAGCTTAATTGATGCTGACGTAGGTGTAATACAAGGTTGGCAGCACGAGCGCGGCAAGAAAGCACCTCACTTACAATTGCGTCAAAGCGTTATCGATTGTACTAAAAACAAACATGTAATTAGTGCTGATGCTAATTTATTTTTGTATGCTAACAATACTAATAAGCCACACCATTATTTAAGATATAGCTTCGATGGTGTATTTCCTAACACTGGCATTTATTGCGATACTAACATAGATCCTAAACGTTGGCAACAGATTAGTAAAGATTGTAACATTAATTTAGAGCCTATGAAAAACAAAGGCAAGCATATTTTAATTTGTGCTCAACGCAATCAAGGATGGAGTATGGGTAAAACCAATTTAGAATCTTGGTTAGATAGTACATGTCGAGCAATACGTGTACACAGTGACAGGCCTATTGTTGTTAGATTGCATCCTAAAGACAACGAAACAAATCGCAGAGCAGGCACAATACAAAACATGTTGCGCAATATTCCAAACGTTCGTTTAAGTACTAATAAAGGCTCACTTGAGGCTGATTTAAAAGATTGCTGGGCAGTAGTCAATCATAACAGTAGTAGTATTGTAGGGCCTTTAATTAAAGGTTATCACGCATTTATAACTGATCCTACCAGTAGCCAGTGTGCAGAAGTAGCACATCATGGATTTGAAAAAATAGAAAGTCCACATGTGTTTAATAGACAACAATGGTTAGAACGTATTAGTATGTTTCATTGGAAGTTTAGTGAACTTGAAGATGGCACATGTTGGCAGCACATGCGCCAGTACATTTAGCGCCAGTATTCCTCAGTACGATTAACTATTATATCTTTTTTGTCACTCTTACCTCGGTTCTTACGTCCGCCTTTCATGTGATCAATCCATTTGCCTAACGGTCCGTTAATTAGTGGATGTCCGCCACCGCCAGTTTTAGCTTCCTTAAGATACATATCTGCTGAGTAATCATGCGATGGAAATTCGTTGTACTTTTTAAGAATTTCACCGAACACATAACTGTCGTGCCATTCTTCTAACGTAAAAATACCTTTGTTTGCATCTTCGTACATTTGTTCAAAATCTCTAAGAAATTCATGGCACACAGGATGATTTAGATTCATTCCGTAGAATCCGCACTCTGGCCAAGTTTGTGATCCTTTACCTCTGCCTACGTATGTAATATAAGCGTTTTCTGGAAGTAAAGAAATAAAATCATCGTAACTCCAGTCAGTGTGCACAAACGTATCAGCGTCCATCCATACACACCAATCTTTTGAGCGCCTACATGCATCGAACACTGCATACACTTTATTAGCAAACCTTACAGCATCCCATTTAAACTTTTTATGCCAGTCGCGTGGTCTACGTGCCTTTATGTCATCTGGAGGGATTCCGTTTGCACGAGGATCATCCTTCCATTGTTCTTTAAAAGCAACTAATTTAGGAAGTGCTTGCGCTGCATCTAATATTGTTATTTGCGACGGGTCGGGATTAACTGGGGTACAATCTTCTGCGTACACAAGAAGCTTAATTCTTTTATCTACACGCTCTGCAAAGCTGTTTAAAAATCTTTGAGCATATAGATCTAATCCTGGTTTGTGAAATGTTGTTACCACAGTTATTGCCGGCATTGTATTCCTCTTGTAAATATGTTTATAGGATTATTTAACTGATGAAATTTAGTCTATGGAGACAATATGGCGCACTCAACAGCGGACCGGTATTTGATGCTTTTGCTGCTGGGGCTCGCAGTCTGGGTCATAGCTGCTCTGATAACGATCCTGCTGCCGATGTTGATGTTATTTGGAGTGTTCTTTGGAATGGTAGAATGGCTGGGAACAAAGCTATCTGGGACAGATCCAGAGCTATGGAAAAGCCCGTGGTGGTTTTAGAAGTAGGTGGAATTAAACGTGGAACAACTTGGAAGGTAGGATTAAATGGAATTAATAGGGATGCTTATTTTGGGAACATGGGCAACGATAGTGCTCGTGCTTCTCTTCTCGGATTGGGACTAAAGCCGTGGCGCACAGACGGCAAATATATTCTTATTACAGGACAACACAATAAAAGTTTGCAGTGGGAACAAATGCCTGCTATGCATAATTGGGTTTCGGATACTATAAAGAAAATAAGGTTGAGAACTGATCGTCCTATAATATTTCGTCCGCATCCTCGTTGTCCGTTGCCTAATATAGAAGACGAGTTTAAGAACGTTTATTACCAACGACCACGAAAGGTTGAAGGATCGTATGACGATTATAGCATTGATTACAGCAACGTATACGCTACTGTAAGCTGGAGTAGTAATCCTGGCATACACAGTATACTCGAAGGCGTTCCAGCGTTTGTAGGGCCCTTGTCGTTAGCGTATGACGTAGCTAATCACGACTTAGCAAATATTAATAATCCTGTTATGCCCGACAGACAGCAGTGGCTAAACGATTACGCACACACTGAATGGACTGTTGAAGAAATCTCACAAGGAATTCCTATTAAACGATTGACAGATCGTCTGTGACATGCTATATTAATAGCATGAAAACTAATATTGCCACTATTGAAGACTGTTTAGAAATTATTGTCGGAATGCAACGTTCCCCGGCTCAATTCACTATACGCAAAGAAGATAAAGGCATTCTTTCAAGCTTTGCATCACAAGTGTTTAAGGGCACACCGTTAACTGATCGCCAGCATGATCTTGCAAAAGAAAAGTTACTAATTTATGTAGATCAGTTTAAAGCACAGGGGTACGATTATGTAGAAGACATATTTGATACTTTGCGGATGCCGCTTCGTAGTATCGATCGTTCTAAATACATTAAAATTGTCACTGACAAGGAAGATCTACCTGCAGGAATTTCTAACCTAAAAAACACTTGGGTTAAAATTAGATTTCCATTTAGTAAACAAAATATAGTTAAACTACAAAATGTAACTGGTGCTGTGTGCAAAGACGATTACTATCATTTTCGAGGCTCGCACGAACACTTCTTTGTATTAACTGAGCTTGCAGTTTACAATCTAATCGATCAATTTAAAAATTCTGAGTTTGAAATAGATTTCAAGCTGTTAGAATTATACAACACAATGTCGGAAATGATAAGCAACAAACACGAATATATTCCCGGAGTGTACGATTTAGAATTAAAAAATGTTCACGCAAATTTAGAAACATTTATGCACAATAAATTTGGTAAGCCTGACACTGACAATCTTTTGTTGTATAAAGATAGAAGTATAATGTTTGGTTTGCAGGAATTTGATTCAGCTATGCTTGATAAGAGTGCGTTTGGTTATTCTGTTCTTTCTAAAAAAATTGCAAATCGTAAAACAACTAATGTATTAGTTGACAGTAAAAATTATTCGTTACAAACATTGTTTGATTCTTTGTTCGAACTTGAACGCTTTCCTTTGTTAATCTTATGCGATGAAGATAGAGCAGAAGACCAGCTTCTTGTTACTCACAATATTTTAAAGTATCGAATACCAAACGAAGAAATGAGTGTTCTTTTTAGATTAGACGGAGATCATCGATTTAACGAATACGTAAAGGAGCAGCAACTCAATAATTTTGTTGACAAAAATACAAAAGTAGTGTATATTAGTAAAAATAAAATTCCAAAGCCGTTACTAAAAGCAGACTGGTCGTTTGAATCAACATTGTCGCTTAGTAGCTATGTAGGCAACAGTAAAGTACAACTTTGGATTACAGAAACAGATCTAACAATTAAGTATGACGAAGAAGATTCATCTTTTAGTGGACTTGGTTACCTTAACAGAACAAGGACAGAAAAAATTTCATGAGTAGCTGTAGACTAATTATCGAAGACGAAGTAAACATAAAGCTTGAAGGACTTGATGTAGATGTACGTCGAAA
>Ga0209955_1000539_pt1 | contig 13128 bp, 11 predicted proteins | sample SalPonA_A_H2O_MG_FD_185716 | JGI IMG/M metagenome (GOLD analysis project Ga0209955, IMG submission 185716) | Water microbial communities from South San Francisco under conditions of wetland restoration - Salt Pond MetaG R2A_A_H2O_MG (SPAdes)... | ecosystem: Environmental > Aquatic > Non-marine... | reverse complement strand
GGTGCATCAATAAATGGTGATAATGTTGGTCCCCAAGTTGTAGCAAGTTTCCACTTGTAAACTCTATCTGCTGCAGATGATGCAGTAGCTGCGATACCTAAAATTAACGACGAAGTAACTAATAATTTAGCTGTTTTCTTTAACATTGTTTTCTCCTTAGTTTTTCATTCATTTAAATTCTAACTACATCAAATGAAAATAATATGATATTTTTTGACATATTTTTTAAATTTAAGAAGTTTTAAAAATATAACCTGTGTCAACAATAGTCTGAATATATTCGTTGTTTAAATGCTTTCTAAGCCTTCTTACAAGACTTCTAATAGAATCAAGTGAAGCAAAGTTACCTTCCCAAACATAATTTTCAATTGATTCATATGATAAAATTTGATTTTTATTGTCTAAAAACAAATTCATTAATAATTTTTCTTTCTTAGTTAATCTTATTTCTTCTTCACCAATTTTTATATTTGATGATTTAAAATCAAAATAAGAATTTTCATCAAACTGTATTAGATCATCTTGAATTTTACAAAGCTTTTGAACTTTGATTTCTAATTCATCTATAAAAAATGGTTTTTTTAAATAATCATTACAACCAAAATCATAGGATTGTTTAATTACATCTAGTTCAACGGATGCAGATATTATAATTACTGGAACTTCTGTATAAAATTCTCTAATTTTTTTTAGTATCTTTATGCCGTCAATATTTGGTACATTTATATCTAAGATAAAACATGAAAAACCATCTGCGATGGCTTCATATGCTTGTGCACCATCTATGAAACTTTCAACTTTATAACCCTTTAGTTTAAGTCTTTTAGTAATAGTTTCATTTAATTTTTTGTTGTCTTCAAGTAATAATAGTTTCATTTATATCCTTTGATTAGGAAGTTTTATTGTAAAGATTACATTTTGATTGTCATTGTTTACACTGATATTTCCATTCATTTTATCTTCAATTATAACCTTTGCCATATATAATCCAAGACCTGTACCTTCAACTTTAGTTGTAAAATAAGGTTCAAAAATCGAATGAATTATTGTTTCATCTATTCTACCACCATCATCGGTGATTTTGATTTTAGTATTTTTTTGTGTTTTATCAATATCAATTTGTATTTTTCCTTTATCATTAGTGTTCTCATTTTTATCAATTAATTTATTTTTTGCATTATTAATGATGTTTAATAATACTTGCTTAAATTCATTTTCATAACCATATATTAATATTTCTTCATCTTTTTGATTGTAGTTAATCTCTAAAATAATATTTGAATAAAAAATTTGTTTACCAATAATTTCTATAATTTCATCTATACATTTTTTTACAGCAAACTCTTGTTTTTTAGTTGATGGTTTTAGGAAATTTCTAAAGTCATTTAATGTTTTTGACATATATTTTATTTGTACCATTGAATCATTTACGAATTCTTTTACATCACTATCTTTTAATTCATCAAGTAAATAAGATGTTTCAATATCTTGAACTTGTGCTGATAATTCAACTAAAGGCTCATTCCATTGGTGTGCAATTGCTGCTATCATATCACCCATTTCTGCTAATTTATTTTGTTGAATCAGAAACTGTTTTTGTTGAATTCTATCTGTAATATCATCCATAATACATACTATACCACCTATTGTTCCATCTATATTTCTATAAACAGCTTTATTTAGAATAATATGTTTCATATTATTTGATGGAGTATGAAATGTAAACTCTGAAGTACTAGTTCCGAAGTTTTCAAGAAGTTCTTTATCTATTTTATTATTTTTACTAGCAATTTCAAAGGGAAAAAAGTCAAATGTAGTTTTACCTACAACTTCATCAGTAGAACAAGCTACTAAATTTGAAAAGGCAAGATTACATCCTAAAAATTTACCATTTGTATTTTTGTAATATATAGGATTTGGAATAGTGTCTAATAATACTTTGTCAAATTCAATTCTATTTGATAACTCTTTTTCAAGTTTTACTCTTCTTTGAATATTTGCTCTTAAAATTAATATAATAATGATTAGTGTTAAAATTAAAATAACCGTTATCATCAAGAATTTTGTGTATTGTCTGTATATAGTATTTGGCTGATTTATTAGTTTGTAATCTTCTACAAAGGGAGATATATCAATATTAAATTTTTCTAATTCACTATAATCAAACATGTATTTATTAGGAGATTTCTCTAAAATAGGAATACTACTAATATTTTTATTTCTTAATAGTACTTCTAGAGCCATTTTTGAAACAGCTTGACCTTGTCCAACAGCTGATGTTAATAATCCCCCAACAATTCCATAATTAAGATAAAAATCCCATAGTCCATAAATAGGAACAGGGCTTACTTCTTTTATTTGTTTGAAACTTTGTTTGTATGTGAAATATTTCCCTGTTGTATCTTTAAATAAAAGTACAAATAAAATCACATCATTTTCTTTTAAATTTGAAACAGTTTTTTTAAGAGATTCTATTTCCATTTTATCAATATATTTGATATTGAATTTATTTTCATATTTACTTGTATATTTATCTAAATCTTTTTTTACAGCTAGACCTGTGCTTGACCTATCATTTATGATAATTAGGTTTTCTAAATCAGGATGTAAATCAGATATTAACTCAAGATTTTTTTCTAAGTCAACTTGTTCTACAACTCCACTCATAAAACTATTAAGATTATCATTTAAAAAATCTATTTTATTGAAATTGTTAATTCCACAAAATAAAATTGGTAAATCTTTGAATAAATCTTTGTGGTGTTTTTTTGCAAAATCATAGGCATGATTATCACTAACAATTACTAAATCAAATTTTCTATCTTTAAATTGTTCTTTATATAAAATTGCAAGTTGATCTAAGTATGCAGGAGTTGAAACTCTTTTAGTGTCCATATAAACTGTAGTTAGTTCAATATCTTTATAGTTGTCAAACTCATTTTCTATAGTTTTAGAAATATCATCAGTCCAAGTATAACCCTTATGATATGAATGAAGAAGAAGTACTTCTTTTGAGTTAGCAGCAAATAATATTGTATTAAAAAATATTAAGCTAAATAGTATTATTTTGTTCATTGTTTTTCCCTATTTAGCTTATTATAGTTAAGATTTTATAAAAATAACATATCCAGATTTAGGACCATGTGCTCCAATTACAAGTGATTGTTCAATATCTGCTGTTTTAGAAGGTCCTGAAACAAAGGCTCCCCAACCTTTATTTGTGAAATCAATTTGTAAATAAGCTTCATGCATATTATTTAAAATTTCATTTTCATCTACTACAGTAATAATATTTTGGGCAATGAAGTATACACATCTATGTTTATTGTCTTCATCTTTAATCCATACTGCTCCATTTTCAGCAATTGCAAAATTTCCTTTTACTATTGCTAAATCAATATCTTTTAATTCATGTCCATCATTTGCTTCATTAGCATCAAAATTTCCAAGATTACATCCTTCAACATTTGTTGCAATTAGTTTTTCATCGGGATAAATTGATTTAATAGTTTCATCTAATTGATCTTTTTCAATTAATAATGCTTTTCCACCAACCGCTTCAATCATTTCAGAAAATTTTTCAAATTTATTTTCAAAAGTAATTCCAAAGTTTTCATAAGAGCTTGGTAAATCAACATCTGCAACTTTATTATTTTGTCTTATAGCATTTAATATAGCATCTTTACTACTCATTATAAATCTCCTTCTTTAAACATCTCTTTGAAGCTTTTTGGTGGCATTTTTGGCATGTCTCTTTGTTTTCCCCAAACATTTGCTTTACTGTAAACTAAAGACTTAGGAAGTTTAGGAACTATTTTTCTAGCCATTTTTCCAGCAAAATCAAATAATTTTGGTTTTTCCATAAGCCAAGCTGTAATTTTCATAGCTCTTTTTTTAGATGGGTCAATCATATTAAGATTTCCTAAATCTTGTCTTCTTGCATATAATTGTGAGTCAAGATTAATTTTTACAGGACATACATTTGTACATGAACCACATAAAGTACAAGCAAATGGTAATGAACTATGTTTTTCAGGTTCTTTAACAGCTCCTAAAATTGAACCAATTGGTCCTGGAATAACATATTCATAAGAATGCCCTCCACTTCTTCTATAAATTGGACAAGTATTCATACAAGCACCACATCTTATACAGTTTAATGCTTTTGTGTATTTATCAGAAGATAAGAATTCACTTCTTTGATTATCTACAATAATAATATGCATTTCACCATCTTGGATTGAACCATGGAAATGCGATGTATAAGTTGTAATAGGCTGACCTGTAGCACTTCTTGCTAATAATCTTGTAAATACAGATAAGTCTTCTAATCTTGGAATGATTTTTTCAATACCCATAGAAGCGATATGAAGTTTAGGTACACTTGCACCCATATCAGCATTTCCTTCATTTGTACAAACCACAACTCCACCTGTATTTGCTATTGCAAAATTAACTCCAGTCATTCCTGCTTGTGCTGTTAAAAAGTCATTTCTTAAGGCTTCTCTAGCAGCTCTTGTAAGATATGTTGGATCATCGTTTCCTTTTTCAGTGCCCAAATGCTCAACAAAAGTATCAGATACATCTGATTTTTTTAAGTGAATAGCAGGTAGTACAATATGTGAAGGTGGTTCATTTCTTAATTGAACAATTCTTTCACCAAGGTCTGTATCAATAACTTCAATTCCTCTTTCTTCTAAGTAAGGATTTAAATGACACTCTTCTGTTAACATTGATTTTGATTTAACTAATTTAGTTACATTATTTGAATTTAAAATATTGTAAGCAATTTCATTGTGTTCAGCAGCATCTTTTGCCCAGTGAACAATTATTCCTTTTGCTTTAGCATTTTCTTCAAATTCTATAAGATATTTGTCAAGGTTTGCCATAGTATGAGTTTTAATTTGATTAGCTAGTTCTCTAAGCTGTTCCCATTCAGGAATAGTCTTTGTAGCCATATCTCTTTTTTGTCTAACCCACCATAATGATTCATCATGCCAATGCATTCTTTCATCATTTTTAACAAATTCTTTAGCATTATTTGGATGTGTTTTTACACTCATACTAACTCTCCTTGCATAGTTGAAAGTTTTTCACCTGCTAAAATTTGAGTTATGTGCATTACTTTTATTTTTTGATTGTTTCTATTAATGATTCCATCTAAGTGCATTAAACAACTCATATCAGCACCAACTATAACTTCAGCATTAGAATCTAAATGATCTTTGATTCTGTCTTTTCCCATAGCAATAGAAATATCTTCTTCGCTAACACTAAACGTTCCACCAAAACCACAACATTCATCTTTTCTTTTTAGTTCAACTAATTCAATATCTTTTACAATATTCAAAATGTTTTCTAGTTTTGAATTATATGGAATATTTAATTCTGTAGGTGTTCCAAGTTTTAACATTCTGTGTCCATGACAAGAGTTATGAAGCCCTACTTTGTGATTGAAATCAACATCAATATTTAAATTTTCAACACCTATAACATCATGTAAAAATTCGCACACTTCATATATAGAAGCTTTTACTTTATTGAAATCTGTATCATTTTCAAAAAAAGTAGCATAGTGATCTTTTACCATTGATACACAAGAACCACTAGGAGCTACAATATAATCATACTTTTTAAATGTATTTACAAATTTTTTTGCAAGACCTTCAATATCTTTAGAACATCCAGAGTTAGCCATAGGCTGTCCACAACATGTTTGCTCTAGAGGATATTCGATGTCTAGATTTAAATTTTTTAAAATTTTATAAGTTGATTTACAAATTTCAGGATAGAGTTCGTTCATAAAACAGGGAATAAATAGTCCTATTTTCATTAGGTCTCCTTAATAAGATATAATGAAATAGTAATACTATTATATGAAATATTTATGATAAATCAATATTTGTTAGTTAATTTGAGAAATTTTTACACCATTGTCTTTTATAAACTTTGAAATAATATTAGAGTCTGTGTGTTCATAGGCTTTGTCATAGACTATTTCTTTAATTCCTGCTGCAATTAAGTTTTTTGAACATTCACTACAAGGCTCTAAAGTTACATATATTGTAGCGCCTTCTATACTTATTCCTTTTCTAGCTGCCCAAATTAAAGCATTCATTTCCGCATGAATTTCATATGTTTTTGACCAATCATGATGATCTTTTGTGTATTCACCATTCCAGTGGTCCTTACAATTTGTATATCCAGCTGGAGTTCCATTGTATCCTGTTGATAAAATTCTTCCATCTTTTACAATAACTGCACCTACTTGTTTTGATACACATTTAGACGCATTAGCAATTTCTTTTGCAATATTTATGAAATTTTTGTCACTAATCATTTTATTAGCCTTAATTATTTTTTATAATTATAATCAATTAAAAAACTTTTTTGCCTTAACTGCTTAAAAACTTAAAAAAACCTTTTTTTAAGCCTATAATGCTAAAAAATTATAATAATTGTGATAATATAAGCGAAAATTTGTAAAAAAAGGTCTAATATGCAATTTAAAGATATCAAAGAATTAATCAGAGTTTTTGATAAAAGTGATTTAAATAAGTTAAAAATCAAAGATGGTGATTTTGAGATTTCTATGCAAACTGGTTTTGAAGGAACTGTAGTTACAACAGCTGCTGCTCCTGTTGCTGCTGCCCCTGCACCTGTTGCTGCTCCTGCTGCTACAGCTCCTGTTGCAAGTGAAACTGCTGCTCCTGCTGCTATTGCAGGTGAAACTATAAACGCTCCAATGGTTGGAACATATTATGCTTCTCCGTCTCCTGAGTCTCCAGCATTTGTTAATAAAGGTGATACAGTTAAAAAAGGTCAAACTTTATGTATTTTAGAAGCAATGAAAATTATGAATGAAGTTGAAGCTGAATATGATTGTAAAATTGTTGATATCTTAGTTGAAAATGGTTCTCCGGTTGAATTTGACATGGCAATGTTTGTTGTTGAAAAATTATAATAGAGTAATTTGACATGGCAGAAATTAAAAAAATATTAATCGCTAATAGGGGTGAAATAGTTCAAAGAGCTATTAGAACTATTAGAGAAATGGGTAAAAAATCAGTAGCTGTATATAGTGCTGGTGATAAAAATGCTTCATATTTAAAGCATGCAGATGAAGCTATTTGTATTGGAGATGTTAAATCTGTTGATTCATATTTAAATATTCCTGCAATTATCACAGCAGCTGAAATTACAGGTTGTGATGCTATTTTCCCTGGTTATGGATTTTTATCAGAAAATCAAGATTTTGTAGAAATTTGTAAATTACACAAAATTAAATTTATCGGTCCATCTGTTGAAGTAATGGAAAAAATGGCTGATAAATCAAAAGCTAAAGAAGAAATGATTAGAGCAGGTGTTCCTGTTGTTCCTGGTTCTGATGGTGCTGTACACTCTGTTGAAGAAGGTAAAAAAGTAGCAAAAGAAATTGGATATCCAATCATGGCTAAAGCTTCTGCTGGTGGTGGTGGAAGAGGTATGAGACTTATTGAGTCTGAAGAGAAGTTTGAACAACTTTTCACAGCTGCATCTTCTGAAGCATTAGCAGCATTTGGTGATGGTACAATGTACCTTGAAAGATTTATTAATAAACCAAGACATATTGAAGTTCAAGTTCTTGGTGATAGTCATGGAAATGCTATACATATTGGTGAAAGAGATTGTTCTTTACAAAGAAGACACCAAAAAGTTATTGAAGAATCACCTGCTATTTTATTAAATGATGAAACTAGAGCTCATTTACATGATGTAGCTGTAAAAGCAACTAAATACTTAAACTATGAGGGTGCTGGAACTTTTGAATTTTTAGCTGATGATCAACAAAATATTTATTTCATGGAAATGAATACTAGACTTCAAGTTGAACACCCTGTATCTGAAATGGTTTCTGGTATGGATATTATTGAATGGATGATTAAAGTTGCTGAAGGTGAACATTTACCTGCTCAAGAAACTATTAAATTCAGAGGTCATGCTATTGAAGTTAGAATTACAGCTGAAGATCCAAATTCATTTTTACCAAGTCCTGGTAAAGTAACTCAATGGTTCGTACCTGGTGGAAGAAATGTAAGAGTTGATTCTCACGTTTATTCAGGATACGTAGTACCACCATATTATGACTCAATGATTGGAAAACTAATCGTATGGGGAAGAGATAGAAATAAAGCTATCAATATTATGAAGAGAGCATTAAATGAATTTGAAGTAGAAGGAATTAGAACTACAATTCCATTCCACCAAAAAATGATGGAAAATGATGATTTTATTGCTAATAATTACGATACAAAATACTTAGAAGGTTACAAAAGTCTAGACGACTTATAGAAAAAAACCTTTTTCTACTATCTAAAAGTATATATTAATATACTTTTAGATATAATCCACCAAATTACACACAGACATATACTATTTTTAAACGATTGATAAAAATCAAAAACTAAATGAAAATATCTCTAGATAATAACCTACTTTAAAATTGAGTTGTAAAAGTATGAATGAAAGATAGTCTTTTATGCGGGTGTGTATTTTAAAAAAATATATACTTAAGGTAAAAAATGACTTTTAACGAATTCAACTTCAAAACAAACTTACAATCGGCGATTGATGAGGCAGGTTTCAAAGAACCAAGTCCAATTCAAGAACAAGCAATACCAGTTATCCTAGAGGGAAAAGATATTGTAGGTCAAGCGCATACAGGTACAGGTAAAACTGCAGCATTTGGTTTACCAGTTTTAAATAAATTAAAATGTGATGGTTCAGTTGAAGCAGTTGTAATTGTTCCTACAAGAGAATTAGCAATGCAAGTTAGTGATGAAATATTTAGATTTGGTAAAAATTTAAATGTAAACACTGCAACTGTATATGGTGGACAATCATACTCTAGACAATTAAAACACATTGAAAATGCAGGTGTTATTATTGCAACTCCAGGTAGATTTTTAGACTTATTAAGAGGTAAAAAAATCGACATTAAACCTGATTACGTTATTTTAGATGAAGCAGATGAAATGCTTGATATGGGATTTTTAGATGATATCAAAGAAATCTTCACATTTATGCCTGCTAAGAGACAAACTTTATTATTTTCAGCAACAATGCCACAAGCTATTAAAAATCTTGCTAAACAAATTTTAAATGAGCCTGAGTTCATTACATTAACTAAAAAAGATATCACTAACTCTAAAATCACTCAAACATATTATGTTGTTGATGAAAAAGAAAGAGATGATGCTTTAATTAGATTATATGATTACAAAAACCCAGAAAAATCAATTATTTTCTGTAGAACAAAAAAAGAAGTAGATAGACTTTCTACATTCTTAGTATCTCAGGGATTCTCTGCAAAAGGTCTTCATGGAGATATGGAGCAAAGACAAAGAGAAGAAGCTATTAATGCATTTAAAAAGAGTAAATTAGAAGTATTAATTGCAACTGATGTTGCTGCTAGAGGATTAGATGTAAATGATGTAACTCACGTATTTAACTACCATTTACCGTTTGATTCTGAGTCTTATGTTCACAGAATTGGTAGAACTGGAAGAGCTGGTAAAGAAGGTATGGCTGTATCTATTATTACTCCACATGAGTTTAGAATGATGCAAAAAATTGAGAAAAATATTGGTGCTAAATTAGAAGCTAAAATTATTCCAAATGTATCTTCAGTTAAAGAGAAAAAAATTACGTCTTTAAAAGATAAAATTAAAGCTCAAGAAGTAAAAGATTATGCAATGAATATTGTTGAAGAATTAAAAGAAGAATTTGATATTTCAACTATTGCATTTAAACTAGCTTCAATTCTTGCTAATGATACTTATGTAAAAGGTAGCAATAATATCGGTAAATCTGAAAATGATATCCTAAGATTAATTGAAAAAGCTAAAACTCAAAGAGGCGATGATAGAAATAGCCCAAGAAATAGAAGAGGTAACTCTAGTAGAAGAGGTGGTGGAAACAATAGAAGAGATAGAGAAGGCGGTTCTGAAAGAAGAAACGGTGGATTTAGATCTAGAGGTGGTAGAAGCGGTGGAAGCTCTTCTTCTTCATCTTCATCATCAAGAAGAAGAGGTTAAACCTCTCTTCTTTATTTAATTACTTCTTTTAAATACTTTTTTTAAAAAACCTACAGAAATCTTCAATAATCAAATTATTCTTTTATATTATTCTTATAAAAATATAAATTATTTTAATTTTTAACATACTAATAAGAACACAATTTTACTAAAAAAGCTAAAAATATTTCATAGAAATATTGAAATTTATATAGAACAAAATATAGTCTTTTTAAATATAATAGGACTAAAAGCTATAAAAATTTAAGTTTTATTTAAGTTTATTGTAATTAATTAATGACTACTATTCTATAATTTTAAAATTACTCAACAGTTACAAGGAAAAATATTGGATATTAAAACAATAGACACATTTGATAGAGCAACTAATAAGACTCTACCAAGTTTTGCTAAATTTTCTTTAGCAATGGTATTTATAGCAATAGTATTTATATGGTCATACACAAGTCATGGTGATGTTCCTAATAATACATTCTTAATTATAGGTGCAGTTTTTGGTGCTTATATGGCTATGAATATTGGAGCAAATGATGTTGCTAATAATGTTGGTCCTGCGGTTGGTTCAAAAGCTTTAACACTAGGAACAGCTATTATAGTTGCAGCTATATTTGAAGCAGCTGGAGCTTTAATTGCAGGTGGTGATGTTGTTAAAACAATTAAAAAAGGAATTATTGACCCTGGTTTAATTGATAATCCAGAAATATTTATTTGGGCTATGACAGCTGCTTTATTATCAGCTGCTTTATGGTTAAATTTTGCAACTTCAGTTGGAGCACCTGTTTCAACTACTCACTCTATTGTTGGAGGAGTTATGGGGGCTGGAATTGCAGCTGCTGGATTTGCTATTGTTTCTTGGGGAACTATGGGGAAAATTGCAGCTTCATGGGTAATTTCTCCAGTATTAGGTGGAATAATTGCAGCTTCCTTTTTGTATTTTATAAAGACCAAGATTGTCTTTAAAGATGATATGGTCGAAGCTGCTAAAAAGTTTGTACCTTATTTAATAGCACTTATGACTTGGGCTTTTTCTACATACTTAATTGTTAAAGGTGTAAAAAAACTAATTAAATTTGATTTCCTAACTTCTGCATTAATTGGTTTAGCTATTGCTGTTGTAGTATATTTTATAGTAAAACCTATGATTGCAAAAGCAGCTGATAAAATCGAAAATACAAGAGAAGGTATAAATACTTTATTTACTATTCCTTTAATCTTCTCAGCAGCATTACTTTCATTTGCTCATGGTGCAAATGACGTTGCAAATGCAATTGGACCATTGGCAGCTATTAACGATGCTATTATGAACTCTTCTGTTTCTTCAAAAGTTGATATTCCATTTTGGGTTATGTTAGTTGGAGCAATTGGTATTGCTGTAGGACTTGCATTATATGGACCTAGACTAATTAAAACAGTTGGTAGTGAAATTACTGAATTAGATCAAATTAGAGCTTATTCTATTGCTATGGCTGCTGCTATTACTGTTATTATAGCTTCTCAGTTAGGTCTTCCTGTTTCTTCTACACATATTGCTGTTGGTGGTGTATTTGGTGTTGGATTCTTAAGAGAATACTTAGACTCAAGTGATAAAAGAGTAACTGATAAATTAAGAAAGAAATTTAAAAAACATAAAAAAGAGTTAGACTCTATGACAACTGAATTAGCTGAATTTGAAACAAAAGAAACAAAATCAAAATCAGATTATATTAGAATTGTTGAATTATACAAAGGTATTGAATTTAAAGAGGCTCAAGTAAAACAAGAAAAGAAAGATATTAAAGAAGAAAAAAGAACTACATATGTAAAAAGAGATGCAGTTAAGAAAATTATTGCTGCTTGGATTATTACAGTTCCAGCTGCTGCTTGTTTATCTGCTATTGTATTCTTTACAATCAAAGGAATTATGTCTTAGGACATATTTTTTAAAACTTATATACATTATGATAGAATTCCTAAAAATTAGGATTTTAGGATTCTTATCATAAGGACTTTATCATAGAAGCTGTTATATCAGTTCTTCCCGTTTATTTTTTTATATTACTTGGTTTTATCTCAAAAAAAGTTTTTAGAGATGAAATAAATGAAAGAACATTAGTACTATTATCATTATATTTTTTTCAACCAATTTTAATATTTTGGGGTTTAACAAAATCACCAATAAATTATGAGTTTATAGCCTCACCTATTATTTATTTAGCTATAGTTTTAGGCTTATTAGTATTTTTAATTCCCGCTGCTACTTTAATTTTTAAAGAAAGAACTGATCAATCAATTTATTTAGCTGTGGCTTTAGTAGGAAATACAGGTAATCTTGGTATTCCTTTAGGAATAGCACTTTTTGGTATAGAGTCAGTTCCTTATACAAGTATCATCAATATTGCTAATATTGTCTTTATTTATATTTTTTCAGTTTATTTTTTTGCTAGAGAACAATTTGCATTAAAAGATGCAATTCTTTCAATTTTAAAAATTCCGGGTATTTGGTTTGCCTTATTAGCCTTACTAATTAACTACAATGAAATATTAATCAATAAACATATTTATACAGCTTTAGAAATGGGTGCTTATACTTCTATGGTTATTCAGCTTTTAATATTTGGAATATATCTATCAAGTGTAAAAATAAAAACTATGCCATGGTATAGTTCTTTACAGATATCATTTATCAAGCATATTTTATTGCCCGTAGTTGGAATAATAGTTGTTGTAAACTTTACAGATTTAAATCCTTTTGTTGCAAAGATTCTTATATTAGAACTCATGGTTCCCTTAGCTGTAAATAATGTAAATTTAGCTGCTTTATACCATTGTAAACCCTATGATGTAGCTGCTAGTGTTTTGATTTCAAGTGCCTTGTTTGTTGGTTTATTAAGTATATATATTTATATTATAGATTATTACATTAAATAAAAAGGTCTATTAATGTGTGGAATTTTAGGTTGTAATTTTAATTCAGTAAATTTTACTGAAGCTTTAAAATATATTGAAAATAGGGGACCTGATTTTCAAGGTATAAAAGTTATAGATAATAAAAGTTTTGGTCATACTAGATTAT
>Ga0209955_1000538_pt1 | contig 13137 bp, 15 predicted proteins | sample SalPonA_A_H2O_MG_FD_185716 | JGI IMG/M metagenome (GOLD analysis project Ga0209955, IMG submission 185716) | Water microbial communities from South San Francisco under conditions of wetland restoration - Salt Pond MetaG R2A_A_H2O_MG (SPAdes)... | ecosystem: Environmental > Aquatic > Non-marine... | reverse complement strand
GCATTAATATGATTAGAGGAAGTAGGTAAATAGATGAAAAACAATAAAAACCGCTCTGCCAGTGAGCTTGGCCTATTAAACGTCAATTATCTTGGCCGGCTGATCACACTACTGATTTCAGTGACGCTTTTTCTGGGAGGGTGCTCGCAGGAACCCATTGAGAAGCTATCTGTCGGATCCAACATCTGGCCTGGCTATGAACCGGGCTATCTTGCCGAGTCTAAGGGGCTTTTTAAGTCTGGAGCAATTGAGATGCGACAATTCTCTTCGGCTACAGAGGTGCTCAGGGCCTTTCGCAATGATGCGATTCAGGTTGCAGCGTTGACCCTAGATGAAGCACTACAGCTTGCTCAGAACGATGATGACGTAGTCGTTTTTCTCGTGGCCGATATATCTAACGGTGCCGACGTGATCTTAGCTAAGCCGGGCATCGCTTCGGTGGCGGGTCTCAAGGGAAAGACAATAGTTGCTGAGGGCTCAGCTTTGGGCGCTTTTGTTATTTCGCGAGCATTGCAGCTCTCCGGTTTAAGTGCTACTGATGTGAACGTCATCTCTATGACAGTGGATGAATCGGTCATCGCCTTTTCAGAAGAGCGTGTAGATGCGGTGGTCACTTTTGAACCATTTCGCTCGCAACTGCTGCGTCAGGGCGCAGAGGAAATTTTTACAAGCAAGGAGATTCCCAATGAGATTGTGGACGTCCTTGTCACTAAGCGCTCCTTGATTGATGCAAGAGAGGAGGTGTTTGGCGACCTCGCTCAAGGTTGGATGGCAGCGATTGAGATGATTCAAACTCAACCCGAATTAGCCCACCCAGTCCTAGCCACGCGTTTAGAGCTAGATGTAGCGGAAGTTCCGGGTGCGTTTGAGGGGTTGGTGCTGCCAAACATAGATCAAAATCGGGCGATGCTCTCGGGTTCGGCTGCTTCACTGAGGGGGGTTGCTGAGATGCTTGAGCAAGTTCTCAAAGAGCGCTCCTTATTGACTGATAAGGTCGATATAGAACACCTGTTTGATGCGCGATTAGTCAGGTAGCTCAGGATGATGCTCCAACTAAATATCCGAACCTTGATCCCGCTGGTCGCCGTGGTCTTAGCAGTTGGTTTCGTGAGTGTCGATTATTTAGTTATCTCTAACAGGCTGGCCTCCAAAGAAGTATTCAATATTATTGAAACATTGAAGTTCTCCTCCAGCACTACTCAAGGTAGCCTGAACCGCGCTATCCGTCGCAGTGACCAAGCGGCAGTCAAGCAGATTTTGCTGGATCTAAATTACCTACCGATGTTGCAAGAAGTTTATCTGGTTAACGAGAGCTCCCAGATTGTTCAAACAACAGACCGATCGAAATTGAAGACTCAATTCGATGATGAAAGCATATCGCAGTTTATCGACCTGAGCAGGACTACCCATTTAAATCAGGAGGAAGTTGTACAGGTCGATGAAGAACATTTGGCGATTGCAGCCTACCCAATTGATGGGCCTATTCCGTCGGATGGTGCTTCGTTGCGACCTACAAGATGGTCTTTAGTTATTGCACTGGATTACTCGAATCAAATAGCGGCCTTAAAGAGTGAGGTACGAAGTGCGGCTTTTGCCAACGGTGGGTTGGTTCTTGGTCTTGTTATTATACTATCGCTTTTACTCCACCTAGTAATCAGTCGTCGTCTTGTCTCTATACTCCGTGTGATCAAGCGCTATTCAGAGGGGGAGAAAGAGCAAATGCCGGCCTTCAAGGGCAGTGACGAGCTTGCTCAAATTGGCCGATCGGTTAACGCATTAATTAGCAGTGTAGAGGAGAAGCAGCTGAAACTCGAGCACTCGCGTGTCGAACTTAAAAATTTGAATCGCGAATTGACCTTTCAGAAGTCTGCCCTCGACGAGCACTCTATCGTCTCGATTACTGATCATCGTGGCATCATAACCTATGCAAATGAGCTCTTTTGCGATGTTAGCGGATACAGCCGGGAGGAGTTGATGGGTAATACCCATCGCATACTGAACTCGGGAGAGCACGATAAAGCCTTTTTTGCTGACCTTTGGCAAACCATCTCCTCAGGAGAGAGCTGGCAAGGGCAGCTCAAAAACAGAAGAAAAGATGGGTCTTTTTATTGGGTTGAATCGACTATCGTTCCGATACTCGACAGCGACACCCAAAGATACCGGTATATAGCGATACGTACTGATATTACCTCTGAAAAATTACTCAGTGAGTCTCTAATAGATCTTCAGAAAAAGAACAGGCTGATGTACGGCGTTATAGCCCACGAGTTGCGTACTCCCGTGGCTGCGGTTGAGATGATGACGCATCACGGGCCATCCGACTGGCAAAAAGATAAGTCGCTTGTAAGAAGCGCTGTCAAAGACCTGTTGCAAAGCATTGATGATATGAAAATGCTGGTGAATCCGGAGCTAAAACGTGAATTGCGATTAGGTAGCACCACGGTAGATGAGCTGAATGCTCAAATTAACGCAACGGTTGCCTCTGCGGTGGCGTTAAACGATATTCAATTTAAGCAAACCTCGGATTTGACGGGCTGCCTAACCTCACAACAATTTAAGACCGATTCGTATAGGGTAAAAGCTTGTGTTACCAATCTGATTCGTAACGCATGCCTGCACTCTGACGGCACAACGGTTTGGTGTCGGGTTGATTCGTTTGTTGATGCTCAGGGTAATCAGTTCCTTCGATGGCGCATCTCTGATGATGGGAAGGGAATTCCTGAGGTTTATCAGGCTTCAATGTTTGAACCTTTCCGACGCTCTGACTCAAAAGCTGAGGGAACTGGCTTGGGGTTACACATTGCAAGAAGTTGGATAAGGGAGCTCAATGGTGATCTGCAGTATACAGCCCTCAATCCAGGCAGTGAGTTTACTTTAACCTTACCCATCGTGATTACAGATGCGTTGGAAGAGAGGAGTGCGTCGAACCAGCATTTGTGGAATTTAGATGATTGGCTTTCACAGCTAAAGGTCCTTTTTGTAGAGGACGACCGACTACTGCGAATGGTCACAGGTAAAGCATTTGGCAATATGTTTGCGGTTTTTGATCAGGCGAAAGATGGCTGTGAGGGGCTGGACATGTCCAAGCTTGATTACGACATCATTATCACCGACTACTTTATGCCAAACATGAGCGGCTTGGAGTTGATCAAAAAACTTCGTCAACGAGGTGATGAGCGTCCGATCATTGCTGCAACGGCAGCGACCATCGGTACAGAGTCACAAGATCTATTGTCCGTTGGAGCTGATGCGGTTCTGCATAAACCGATTACGAAGGAGGGTCTTCTAAAAACAATCAATGATCTTTGTAAGAAGGGGCGTTTGAAGATCGAATCTCATCCTAAGGCTTTGTAAACAGGCGAGCGGGTGCCAAGTGTCCGATAGGTAAGCGGAATTGATATGGCAGCCTCCTGCGAGGGATAGCGAAGTGAGAATAGTTTGATACGAATCTTATTTCGGTAGCAAGGTTCGATTAGGCGGCATCTGTTGCTGCGATTCAGCCTGCGTTGAGGATAGGGAAGAATCGGCAGGGGTCGACCCTCAAGAGACATTCCCACTGACCTAGGGCCGACGGGTGTATGTTCGAGCATAGTGTACCTATTCAATGAAAAACTAATATGTAGTCGCCGCCACGGGTCGAAATTTGAAATAGTTACGTCAATTTATATAGCAAATATGTATATGTTAATTACGGAGTTTGGCCTAAGTTTTGTATAGGACCTATTCTTAAAAAGTAGCGATTGCTGAATACCTATGAAAGACTCTTCCGGCCAAGAAGCGAGAGAAAATAACAGACGAACGAGCCTATGGAAGCTTGGCATTCTGCTCCTGTTTTCTCAAATTACAATTGGCTCCATTGTGTATTTGATCGCCATTGATTCGAATGAGCGAGTTCAATTCGTCGCAGCCGAGAAAGCCGGTCTTCCAATTGTTAGCGCTCTGATGACTGAAATTGCACACATTAGCCGGTTTCGTGGAAGCTGCAGTGCCGTCCAAGTTCTAGGCGCGGATTTGGGCAGACAGTTCGGTGAAAGGTGTACTGAATCCGCTCACGCGCTTCGTGGGTTAAATATCGAATTTCCTGAAGGAGAAATGTCGGCTAGCACGTTTTTTGATCAGAATACCAAACTGACACATGAAAGATTGGAGTTGGTCGATCAGGAGTTCATCGCTTCGAACGCCATCTTAGATCCTGAACCTGAGAGCTACCAGCTAGGTTTCGAGGTATACAGATTATTACCCAGGATGGTCGAGGCAATCGGAGTCGTACGCGGTCAATACGCACTTGTTGTGTCTGGCAACCTTCCGATTTCGATTTTCAACAGGTCGGTCGGCCGGCTTGAGCACCTTCTGTTTGAGTACGAACAAAATAGTCGAGTGTTTAAACGCAATTACGAAATGATAAATCCTTAGATATCAACGCTATCAGTGCTTACACACGCGATATCGGTATTCAATCTGAGAATTTCATTTTCAGCGGCCTTTCAATTGAAGAAGCATATCGGAACTTCGATGAAGCGAACGCCGTTATCGAAGCGCTAATCCGCTCATTCGACGAGAATCTCACCCAACTGTCTTCTATGTATGATGCACGCCAGGACAGAATCCTCACTACTCGAAATACCTGGATTGCCCTTATCCTGTTTTTGAATATCCTCGTGCTCATATTCTCGTGGAAGTCCTTTGGATCGCTGCGCCAAATCTTTTTATCAGAAGAACGCGAACATGAGGCAGTGGTCAGGTTGGAGGGTCTCCTCGCACGGCAGAAGGAGATGTTTGCCGTCATTGGTCATGAACTTAGAACGCCCGTTGCAGCGATCAGTATGATTAGTAAAGATCGTGATATCGATGCCCAGTCGGCGCGTAACGAGATAATAGGGCTGAGTGAGAACCTTCTTTCGGTGCTAGAGGATCTGCGTGTTGTGGTGTCACCCGAACGCGCACTCACTGAGAAAAAGGCAGAGATTTGTGATCCCGTAAACGTGATTAACAGAGCGCTTTCCCCTCTTACAAACCTTCTCGCTCAAAATTCAGTTGCGCTCCATCTCGATATCGAGAAACCAGCAGGCATGGATTTCACACTGCACCACCAGCCTTTGCGTCAGGTTGTGACGAACCTGGTAAAAAATGCTGCGCTTCACTCAGGCGGAAGTACTGTGATTGTCAGTTTCGATTATGAGGTAGATTTCAAAGGGGACGCGTTAGCTCGTCTGAGAATCGAAGACGATGGACAAGGAATACCGGAAGGATTTAGAGAGCGAATTTTTGAACCTTTTAGTCGTGGTAGTACGGAGAAAGATGGCACGGGCCTGGGCCTCTTCATTGTCAAAGAAATTGCGTCGATGATGGGTGGTACACTCGATTATTCATCAAGCAAGTCGGGTGGTGCATGTTTTACACTTTTCTATGAAAAAGGCTGTGCCCGAGGAGCCAGTAAACTCGGACAACATATCTCTCGCAGGACTTCGGATTCTTTTAGCAGAGGACGATGCAATGCTGAGACTACTGACTGAGAAATCCCTTGGAAAGCTTGGGGCAGAGATCTCTAGCTTCGACAACGGCCAGAAAGCTTTATCAGCATACCAATCTGGGCAGTATGATTTAGTCCTGACCGATCTAATGATGCCAGTAATGAATGGTCACGAGTTGACAAAATCATTGCGCGCTAGTGGTTCGAGCACACCGATTATCGGCGTGACTGCGGCTGTAATTGGAGAAGAGACGGACAATCTTCTTAAAGCAGGGGCGAGCGCGTTTATCTCCAAACCAATTACACCTGAAAAACTAAAACAAGCCTTAATGACGATTGGATTTAATACGCCTAAAGCGACTTAATATTGATGCATTGTAAATGACCCCTAAGTGCCGATAGGCGACATGCTACCACGAGGCCATGGTCAAACTATGCTGTAAAAGGCTGGCCAACTTATGCCGTGAATACCAGACGACAAAAAAAGAGCCCGCACAGGGCGGGCAAACACACTTTCCTCAGGAGAGGCACACAATATCCAGTAGTCCTCGTTGTTTCTTGAGACCATCATCTCAACGTTCGAAGAACCTACAATATGTTTGGCGACATGTTGGTGAACATAGCAACCGAATTCTTAACTAGGCTATTGAGTACTGGCAGCTGCTTTTGTGAGCACAACTTCTGCATTTGGCAGGGTGGGGGTTAGCCGCACCCTTGCCGCCTTTCTTAATTGAGCGCGCTGCAGCAACGTCTTGCTGGATGCGGCTGTAGAGTTCTTTGTCAGAGCGGGGAAGATCGACCTCAAGCTGGTCAGTCTGAGTTTTGACGATCACTTGATAGACCTTGTGGCCATCGCCGCGGGCAGCTAGCGCTGCGCACATCGCTTGACTCACATCTGAATCCTTCACGGATCCTTTTCTGCTTTTGTATTCGACAGCGACAACACCAGTTGGCGTCTTGTACATGGCATCCGGTTTGCCCAGTACTTCAAACTGACGGTTGAAGAACGGCTTGGTCTGCTTGCCCTCATCGATATACATCAGCTCAGCATTGGGAATGCCCAGAGGATTATCGGCTTGGCCATCATCAAGGAGGGCTCGGCGAATCTTAAGGAAGACCCAGAATAGGATGGGTCCCAGTATCGCAATGGTGAGTACCAGTTCGCGGGTGAAAATCGAGAACTCAATCATCATGCTACAGCTCCTTCTGGTCAGCGATATGAATCACCCGGCGGAAACCGTCGAGTAGGAAGCGCATAGTTGAATCCACTACAGACAGGCGGCGGCAGATGTTAACCAGGTACGGAGATGAGGCGTAGTACACCTTCACAAAGAGGCGGCCAGCGGCTGTTGGCATCAGTACGCTATCGCGCCATTCGCGCAGCGCATCGGTGCGTGGATCGTTCAGACCGTAGACTTGGCTCGCGATAAAGCAGCGGTTATCACGTTCGGCGGAACGCATCTCTGTGTTGAACTGCTCGTGTGCAGCATCACCGCGAGCTCGCGCTTTTTCAGCAGAGGCAGAAACGGCGGCACCTGAGTATTTCAGCTCAAGAGCATGCGCGCAGAATTTGGCGCGACCCACTTCAGATGCCGAAATCCAGTTTGATTTTGATCTAGCCATATCAGCCTCCATGCGGTAAATCCGCTTTTCCTGGTGAGCTATTCCCAGCCACCATGTCGAGATGTTCGCCCAATACAATCCATCTCGGATGTGGCTGGTATCTCACACCTTTAAGTGTATCCGCTCCGGACGTGAATACTGGCATATTTAATTGAGATGCACCGCTGCACCCCAATGTTGACCGCTGAAATCGAGCATTTATTGCTTAAATAGACTCAGTGAACGTCTTTTTGGAGCGAAGAATGAAGAAGCTAAGTGGTGTTTTAGCGGCTGTGGCCTTGTCAATATCGGCTGGCGCGTTTGCGGCCGACACCAGCGTTCGAGGCATTAGCCTGGGCGATGATTCGGGTGAAGCTAAGTCCAAGCTGGGCGGTAAAGTTGCCTCAGCCGAGATGCAGGCTGCACGCAAGCTGGGTCTCAACGGTTTTGTCGAAACCATGGGTAAAACGGACGATTACGAGCTGCGCTATGCCGCCAGACCCGACGGGAGTATCTACCGTATTCGCTATGCGGCACGCGTGCCGATGGCTGAAATGGCCGCTATTCGTGACTCGCTCTGTCAAAACTTCGATATCAGAAACGCTCAGTGCTCTGCCAGCATCGACTTTGCCCCTCAAGATCCGCGCCGTAAGCGCAGTTACTTTGAAGCGGCGGGCTTGCTTGGAGATGGCGGCAATTACCGCGTATCCATTGAGCCTATCGTCACCAAACGCAACGCGCTCGCGGGCAAGAACTATTACCACAAGACCGATGCTGTGCTGAAAATTGAGCAGCTTGCCGAAGCCAAAGAACGCGATGTCTACAAGAAGTGGAAACAAGCTCAGGCATCAGAGCAAACCGCTCAGGTTGACCAGAAGAAAGCATCTAAAAGCTATTACTAAGCGGAGGTTCACTATGGAGATAGCTTATTGGGTGGTTGCGGCCATGGTTTTTTATGGCTGGATTGGCAACGGGCGAGGCGGTTTCGTGCACCTAGCCCTTGGCATTGTCGCGTCAGCGATTTGGCCAGTAACGATTGGCGGTTTTCTGCTATTCGCAGGGTACGTTTGGCTGACCAGCAAAGGAGAGACTAGATGAAGATTAGACAGAAACTATTGCCGTTAGCGATTGGATTAGCGATTCCGCTGAGCGGAGTGCAGGCCGCTGAGCCTATGATCGAGATACAGAAAAAGCGGAACCGCGATAATATGCCCGGCATTGTGGTGACGGCAGACAAGCCCTTCAATGTGCCCTTCAATGCGCGAGTCGGCGAGCAGCTGATTACATTTAAGGAGTGGAATCACGTTAAGACGCACTGGTACCAAAGTAACGTGTCATTCAAAGTCATGGACCCGACCGAAACCAACAAAGAGCTGGCCTCGGTTTGGAAAGATAACCGTTACCCTATCTCCGCTTTGGCTGAGTACAAAGGCCAAAGCTACAACGTTATGTGCGTATTCAACTGTGATCGCAAGCCGTTCACAGCGCAGCGAAAATTTAAGTTCTTTATCCTTGTTGATGCTCAAGGCCAGCCTCTAGACCAGATTTGGAGTGACGACGGTAAAAACGAAAACTCTCCACTGATGACGCGAGCAGGCTGGACAGGGGTATTCAGCACAGGGGGTATCGTCCTAAATGAATATAAAACCCAAGACCTGGTTCCTTATGGTGGTGAAATCACCTACAGCTATAGCGGTAACAACAGCGATGGATCGATCACTGTTAAGCGCGAACACTACAAAAAAGGGCTAGGTGGTACGACAAAGATGCAGCCAAATATACGGTCAAGTATCGCTAATAACGCCACGCTTAGGTTGAAGCAGTTTAATACCGATGGTTCGGTGAGCTTTACGATTGAGGGCTACGAGGTCAATCCAAACAAATCTGGGTGAGGGTGAATATTCACCCTTGCGAGTCGAGAAAACTGTTCTAGACTGAAAATAATCTCCAAAGTTTCTTACGTCCTTCCTTATTGCGAAGACGTTTGAATGCAGAGCCCGACCCTTCTCTCTGCGGATCCTCGGATCAGGGTCACTGAACTTACCTCGACTCGCAAGAGTCACTCACACACCTTCGGGGCGTAATCATGCCCCGGCTGATTTCGTCCCTCCCTTTGGAGATCGAAATTATGTCAGGTGTATCACTTAATGAAGCTTTGTTTTTAATCGGTGCGTTGATTGGCGCTTACAGTGTCATCTTCCTCCCAAAACTTATGCTCGTACCCGTCGAAATTGTGTCGTTTGTTCTGAATTTTATCTCTGACCGCGTGTTTACACGTCCAGAGCCAAAGCCAGTTCGCCGTCGCATTACTCGATAACAACTTAACCTAACCGATCCACCTTGGATCAACACACACCCTAACTTAGCCCCAGGAGGGCACTTACTATGAACATTAACAAAGTAACTTATGCTGGCCGTATTGGTTCAATCTCAACGTCTGCTACTCCATCTGGACTGCAGATCACAGAGTTGAGCGTCGCTGTTAACAAGCGTCGTAAAGGCAAAGAAGACATCACCAACTGGATGCGTTGTAAGGCTTTCGGGAATATGGCGGAGACTATCTCTACCTACTTCTCAAAAGGCGACCGTATCTATATTGAGGGTGAGCTTTCAGTGAATAACTGGGAATCAAAATCAGGTGAGAAACACACCTCGGTTGAGATCATTGTGAACTCGTTTGAGTTTATCGATGGCAAATCTTCTGCCAACCAAGCCCCCGCAAAAGCAGCCACTCAGCAGCAGTCACCCGCTCCGGCGATGGCAACTGCAGGTGGTGATGACTGGGATGATCTAGACGACGATATCGGCTTCTAGAGTTGACCTCTCATCCAATGTTTAAAAAAGCCCGCAAGCGATGCTTGATGGGCTTTTTTCATTTTCACACACCCTAGCTTGGAGAATTCCTATGGCGAATCAACGTAACAATGCAGGCGCTCTAGCTCCTTTGCTCGTAACCGCTATCGACAAATCGGCAGATCAGTTTGATCAGTCGCTTCTTAAGTTCGATAAAGAGAAAGTCTTTGCTGTCCAGCAGTTGATGGGTAACTCGTTTACTCAGAATATTGCGCAACAAAATCCTACATCCTTGCAGCTGGCCATGTACCAGTGCGCAAAAGTAGGGCTGACTCTGAATCCAACCTTGAAGTTGGCCAATCTGATTCCTCGCAAAATCGGAGGTGTGCAGAAGATCATCCTTGATATTCAGTATCAGGGTTTGATTCAGCTAGCCGCCCAAGCAGGTGCGATTTCCTCTTGTGTACCCACGTTGGTATACGAGAACGAAGCCGCTAACTTTGTTTGGAACGGTGAATACACCGCCCCAACGCACCCTCGCAATGTCTTTGCGTCGAGTGCTGAGCGTGGAGCTGTCATTGGTGGTTATTGCACTACCAAGCTGCCAGATGGTTCGTTCCAATTCTATCCAGTTGGTCTTGAGTACATTCACAAGTGCCGAGATTCATCTGAGATGGTTAAGAAGAACGGGGTATCCGGTCCTTGGCGTGATTGGGAAGAGGAGATGATTGCTAAAACAATCGTCAAGAAAGCTGCCAAATGGTGGCCTAAAACCTCGTCAGCGTTTGGTGAAGCGATGCGCATCATCAACGAAGACAACGCAGAAGGCCTCGCCATTGAAGATCGCTCAGCGGTCATCGAGGGTGAAGTTGTTGTCCCAGAAGCACGAGAGTTGCCAGAGAAGGTTGTTAACTTTATTGCCAAGATCATTGATCGCAGCATTGAAGTCGGCTCTTTTGAGGCAGCAGAGGAGGTTATCGAAACCCGTTTCGGTAAGCACCCACCTGAACTTGCGTATGCGCGTTCTGAGATTGAGAAGGCTAAGACCGGCTTGAATCAGGATAGCAACGCAGCGTAATCAATCCGTCATGGATTGACTGTTTTACACACACCCCTGGGGGAACTACTTCTCCCAGGCGGGATGTTTGTAGTTAACCCCCAGCACACTTTTCTGTTGGAGAAACACTATGAACATTATCAAAGTAAAGCAGGGTGAGCCTGCATGGTTGAACTGGCGTGCCGAAGGCATTTCAGCCACGGATATTCCGGTGATTTTAGGGCTTTCGCCTTATAAAACACCGCGCGAGCTCTGGATGGAGAAGACGGGTCGCCAAAACCCGCCGGATCTCTCTGGTAATCCGAATATCCAGCGTGGACACCGTTTAGAAGACGCTGCGCGTCAGTTTGCAGAATCAGCTTATGACGAAGTACTGCTTCCGATTTGCGCTGAATGCTCAGACTGGCCTGTATTGCGTGCTTCGCTGGATGGCTTTAGCTCTGAGGGTGAACCTTTTGAGTTTAAAGCGCCATCTCAGAAGGTGTTTGATGAAGTGCTGGAAAACGGGACTGACTCACCAACATTTCGTATGTACGAGATGCAGGTGAAAGTTCAGGCCGTTGTCGTAGGCGCAACTGCTGGTCGGCTGTTCTTCTACATGGAGCCTACGGGTGACAGTGAGGAGCCGCTGGTTCGGGAGTTTCGCATCACGATCTCTGAGCAAGATAAAGAATTGATTCTCAGCGCGGCTAAAGCGTTCTGGGACCTGATTCAAAACGATACAGCACCTGAGCTGGATCCTGAACGCGATTTATTTATTCCGGCCTCTGGTCAGGGTGAGTTCCGCTTCCGTGCCTTAGCTGAATCTTGGGTTGATAACCAAGAGGAGTTAAAAGCATTGGATGCGCGCGTAAAGGCTCTGAAGGATGAGCAGAAAGAGTTATCTGAAGCTCTGACAACAGAGATGGGTGAGTACCTCTTGGCAGATTACGCCGGAGTAAAAATCACCCGCTTCTCGAAAAAAGGGACTGTGGATTGGACGAAGCTGCAAAAAGCTTTGGAGATTCCTCAGGACACAGTAGAGGAGTTCCGTAAGCCAGATCGGATGGAATCACGGCTAACTTTGAGCAAGAACCAAGTGATCAATGAGAGTGTCATTGGAAACGAGGCGAAGGCCACAAAGGTAGGTAAATTCTAAGTTGGAATGCGGTAAGGGAAACCTTATCGCAGCTCCTTCCTTCTCAAAGCGCATAGCTTGCTGTGTGTTTTGATAAGTAAGGTTTTTGTCACTGTACGGTTATTCCTGCAGTGCAAAAGAAGCAGCACGCGACATCGAGATGCTGCATAGCCAGGTCACTGGCTAATGTCACTGATCTTAACTCGATCCGTAATGGATCCCACACTTTAAACACAACCCTCGAAGGGCGTATCACCCTTCATGGGATTGGTGCGTCTGAGCGGGCAAGGAGACGTACCATGAAAACAACTACTGAACGAAACAAAGCCGTTAACGTCCGTAAAGGCTTTGGTATCGAGGATGCAAAATCAGACGTGTATTTGGCTGGTTTTGAGTTTGATGCAGAGCTGCCTATCCCCGCTGGGGATGAGCACTATGTATTTGACCGTCGCATCTTGCGTAAGGTGAACAATTTCCTAGACAACCCGAGAAAAGATTTTCTCTGGATGGCTGGGGATGCGGGCGCTGGCAAGACGTCATCGATCCTTAACATAGCCAGTAAGCTGAACTATCCCGTTGTCGCTACCAATGGTAGTGAGGATACGATGGTTTCAGACTTTATTGGCAAAACCGATCTGGTGAATGGCAATACTGTATTCACATACGGTGCCTTAGCCAAGGCAATGAAGTACGGGTACATCTTTCTCTTGAACGAGATGGATCGTATACCGCCCGGTCGTTTGACGGTTCTACATGATGTGCTGGATGGCTTGCCATTACACATTGATGAGACCTCGGAGACCGTGGTGCCTCATAAAAACTTTAGATTTATAGCAAGTGGCAATTCCTGTGGAAACGGCGATGACACTGGCCTCTACCAAGGTGTGTTTGCGCTAGAAATGGCGTTGAACGACCGTAAGCGATTGATCCGAGTCCCATATGTGGACAAGGAGATTGAGCACAAGATCCTTCGTGCCTCTGAGCCTGACTTAGAGCAGTGCGAAGGTGCCGATGTGGTAGAGAAAATGGTGCGTCTGGCCAATATTACGCGAGATCGCTTCTTGTCGGGCTCTGATGTGGATCAACCACTCAGTATGC
>Ga0209955_1000534_pt1 | contig 13208 bp, 10 predicted proteins | sample SalPonA_A_H2O_MG_FD_185716 | JGI IMG/M metagenome (GOLD analysis project Ga0209955, IMG submission 185716) | Water microbial communities from South San Francisco under conditions of wetland restoration - Salt Pond MetaG R2A_A_H2O_MG (SPAdes)... | ecosystem: Environmental > Aquatic > Non-marine... | reverse complement strand
ATTGCTAGCTTCAACATCAACAACGGTTACCATGGCGTTGTTAATGTAAACACTGCCACCGCTAGTGCTTACCCCTACGTTTTTTCCATTAGCCATTTCAACAGTGGTTCCCGCTGCCGCTAATGCTGCTGCAGAATTAATTTCACTGCCAGCCACCACGTGGTAGAGCAAAATATCCGTTAATGTATCTGTGTCTGCCAACAAAGTATTAATAGTTTCAGCCCCCAGAGCATCGAAGGCGGCATTAGTCGGTGCGAATACAGTAAACGTAGAGCCCGCATTGGCCAGTGTGCTATCAAGTCCTGCCGATTGAACGGCTGTATACAGTGTTGAGAGATCAGCACTATCCCTAACTATTTCTGCAACATTGAATGATACTGGCTGTGGTTCTGCTATGGTCGAGACCGCTTTATTATCGCTACCACCGCAAGCAACCAGTGCTGTAGCGAATAGCGAAACCGTGAATATCCTCAATTTATTGAACATGGGGTGGAACTCCTTTTTTTAAAAAGTTGTAGGAGCTATACGTTTAAAAAAAATTGAATGGTTCTTGGGAATGTTAGGCTAATTGTGCTAATTAATAGATTTTGTAACACTATGATTAAATGTGGTTTTTTGTTTTTTTATTACTTTTAGGTATTAATTTTATTATTTTTCCTGATCTAAGAGATATAGGTTTGGCAAGATATGCCTCTTTTTGTTCGCTTTTTTGAGTAGCTCTGGGTCATTATTGTTCTTTTTTTTAGTTGTCTTGCCTTGCTTGTCGTACGGTTGCTGACGGCTTGTTCGTTATTCATCTGTCGTTCATACTGGGATGGTAGGCTTTCTAAAAAGTGGAGTTACTATGCAAATATTGTTGTTTACCTTGCTACTAACGCTGGTATCTGGCGGGTCTTATGCGCAGCCTGTCGATCAAGTGATAGTTCAGCTGGAACGGCAGTATCAGGCTAAGGTGATTTCTGTTCAAGAGCGTCGTGGAGGTTTAAAAGTCAGGCTGTTGCAAAATAACGGTGTGGTTAAAACCATTAATTATCAGCCAGAGGGTTGGCGTCCTCCTCGTCAGCCCAGAATAGGTGTTAAACCATCGCCGGGCTCGGATAGCCAAGATCGTTTTGATAGAGGCCCTCGACAATGAGGGTGCTCATCGTAGAAGACGACAACTCGCTCGCCCGTCAAATTCAGCAGCAGTTAGTTGAGCAAGGTTTTGCGGTCGATGTTGCGGTTGATGGCGAAGAAGGTTTATATCTTGGACGAGAATATGACTACGACGCTGCCGTTATAGATATTGGGCTGCCGCTGCTAAACGGCATATCGCTTATACAAACGCTGCGTGCTGAGCAACGTAGATTTCCTATTATAGTGCTTACCGCTCGGGGCCACTGGCAAGATAAAGTTGAGGGTTTAGAGGCGGGTGCAGATGACTATATGGTCAAGCCATTTGATTTCCCTGAGCTAAAGGCGAGACTGCAAGCAGTTATTAGACGCGCGGCAGGTTTTGTCCAGGCTGTACTGACATTTGATGACTTGTCTATAGATACGCATACTCAAAAAGTGGTGTTGGGAGGCGCGGAAATTTCTTTGACCAGCTATGAATACAACACACTTTTATACTTTGCCCATCACCCGGGTAAAGTGATTTCCAAGACTGAACTCACTGATCATTTATATGATCAAGATTATGACCGCGATAGTAATGTCATTGAGGTTTTTGTTGGAAGATTGCGGAAGAAAATTGATCCCGATGGTACGCGTAAGCCAATCAAAACTCTGAGGGGACAAGGTTATCGCTTTGAGTATCAACCTTAATGGATGGTCCATTACTCGCCGCTTGATTATAGCGGGGCTAATGTTGATACCGTTGTCGTTAGCCGTGATTGGGACGGGCTACTTTATTGCGGCTAATAACTCGGCGGAAGCTGCTCAGCGCCAGTATATGCAGCTAACAGTGTACTTGTTGTTGGCCAATGCTGATATTAATCATAACGGTGAACTGGTGATGGGGCCATTGATCGAGGAACCTCGTCTAGCCAATCCCCAGTCTAAGTTTTACGCAGTAGTCAGCAATGAACAGGGGGATGTCTATTGGCGATCTGCCTCATCGGTTGCCGTTTCCCTTCCTCAGCTAGCAACAGACTTGCAATTGGTGCCTTTTGGTAGTGATGCTTTTTCTATGGGAATTGACGACATGTCTCACTACCGTCGGCCAGTGCTTTGGGAGATGGGCAATGGCGATCAGGTTAAATTAGTATTCCATGTATTAGAAGACGGCAATTGGGTTAGCCAGCAGCTGGAAGAAAACCAAGGCATCCTTCGCGCAAGTTATGTACTGACCACGGTACTTTTACTAGCGGTATTACTCTTTATCGTTCGTTGGGGGTTGCAACCGTTGTCGGCTCTAGTCAATCAATTACAAAGGGTGGAAGACGGCATGAGTGATCATATTGTTGGTCGCTATCCTTCTGAGTTACAGGATCTTGTAGGTGCTATCAACCGTTTGCTTGAAAACGAACAAAAACAACGGGAGCGATATCGTAATGCACTGTCTGACCTCTCTCACAGTCTAAAAAATCCATTGTCGGTTCTGCGCAATGATATTAATACGTTAACGGGTGAGGCTCGTACGAGTGCCGACAATGCTATTGCCAGAATGCAGGAAATCATCGATTTTCAAATGCAACGAGCATCTATCCAAAGCATTGATAGTGTCGTTAAGCAGCGTGTCAATCTCTATGAATTAGCTGAGCGTGTGGTGCGTGGCTTGCAAAAAGTTTATGCAGAGCGTGATTTAGATATTGGCTTACAGGGCGAGGCTGCTTGGCTGAGTGGTGATAAACGGGACTTAATAGAACTACTTGGAAACTTAGCCGACAATGCCTGTAAAGCCGCGACTGATAAAGTCAGGATAACGATTACTGCTCGACAAGGGGAGGTGTTGTTGTCTGTTGAGGATGATGGTCCAGGCGTTGAAGCATCGATGCTTGAACAAATAACCCAGCGAGGTCAACGTGCAGATCAGTACAAAAGTGGTCATGGTATAGGATTGGCTATGGTGGCGGATATTGTGGCCAATATGCGTGCCTCAATGACCTTGCAGCAGAGTGAATGGGGAGGAGCACGGTTTGATGTCGTCATACCGTGCCCCAGGCAGATTAACCTTTAAAGTCTTTCCAATATTTATCGACTTCCTGCTTCATTTCCTTGCGTAACAACAAAATCCCCAACAGGTTAGGCAGTGTCATTATCACCACAGTGACGGCAGCCAAGTTCCAGATGAGCGTAGTATCTGAGAATGACGCCCAGAAAAAAGCGGCCACATAGACAATACGATAACCGATGACCGACTTTGCGCCGAATAAAAATGTCATGGCGCGGTCGCCGTAGTAAGACCAGGCAATGGCCGTCGAAAAGGCAAATAACAATAGGCCTATCGCCACAACATATCGACCCGCTTCACCAAAGAATCCTCGGGTAAAGGCCTCGGCGGTTAATTCGGCTGAGTGAATTAAGGATTTGCCAGATACCATGATTCTGCTATCAACCAACTGGCCATCAACGACCTCGATGGAGCCATTGAAGGGTGTGATTGCGCTTACATCAAAGCGAACATCCTCGGCGATGGAGCGGGCATTAATGACCGTAAAGTCATTCTGCAAAGCTTTTGCGCCCACAATATCGATCTTGCCGTTGTAAGGCTCTACGTCAGAAGTACCAGTACCATTCAGAAGCGCCGATAGGGATTTGATATGCTCGGGATTAGACTCGCTGTAGACGCCTTGTACGATAAGCATATCGCTTCGTTGAAAATCATTGTTGAACTTCTCTGTCCATACGCCAGAAGACAAAATCACTAAACCGGTAATGGTACAGATGATAATGGTATCGATGAATGGCTCAAGAATAGACACCATACCTTCAGACACGGGTTCGTGAGCGCGAGCTGCAGCGTGTGCAATAGGCGCAGAACCTTGACCTGCCTCGTTGGAGAATAGACCACGCCCCACACCTTTGTTGAAGGCATAAGCAAAGCTAGCCCCCAAGAATCCACCGACGGCAGACGAGCCAGTAAAGGCATCAGAAAAGATAGAAATGAACGAAGGGCCAATATTTTCAATGTTATATAAAATGACGCTTAACGCACCAATAATATAAATGAGTGACATGGTTGGCACGAGGCGAGAGGTCACTTGGGCAATTCTTTTGATACCGCCGATGATTACCATAGCGAGTAATACGGCTAATACACCACCTGTGATGGCATGGGGAATTTCAAACGTAGCATTCATCGCCTGTGCGATGTTGTTAATTTGAGGCAGGCTGCCAGTGCCGAAAGATGAAGCGACGGTGGCTAATGCAAATAGTATAGCCATCCACTTCATATTGAGGCCTTTTGCCATGTAGTACATTGGGCCGCCGGCCATGGTGCCATCAGCCGTTTTCTCGCGGTATTTGTGCGAAAGAGTGACCTCAACAAATTTTGTGGTCATGCCCATAAATGCCGTCATCCACATCCAAAATAGTGCGGCAGGACCACCGATGTGAAGGGCGAGTGCGACACCGCCGATATTGCCCGTGCCTACGGTTCCAGAGAGCGCAGTAGTCAGGGCCTGAAAGTGAGATGTATCACCCTCATCACCTTTGCGATCATATTTGCCAGTGACCACTTGCCAGGCGTGTTTAAAGTATCTGATCTGGGGGAAACCCAAGTAAAGGGTAAAAAACAAGCCCGTGCCCAACAGCACATACGGAAACCAGACGGCGGAGCCTAAGAAACTATCGAGTGTGAGAAAAAAATTATTGAGAAAATCCATCCTGATTCCTTTTGCGGAAATATAATTATGAATCCAGTGTAAACCACCTACGGATTCACTCCAAGTCGAGCAACCGGTCTAGGGACGCCACCGTATAAATTATCAAAGAGGAATACTAATGGCGATACTTTATTACGATGGGCAATGCCCGCTCTGTGCAAAAGAAATTAGCGTATTGAAAGATATACAGCAGGGCGGACTGTGTTTCGAGGATGTGCATTCTTTGTCAGAATACACCGAAGAGACTCGCCAAAAAATGCTCAAAGTTCTGCATTTGCGAGACAGTGAGGGTGTCTGGCATATAGGTCCCGATGCTACCGTGAAAGCTTGGTCTTACACGCGCTACGGTTGGCTTTTTAAACCTTTACGATGGCCATTGATCGGCCGAGTGGTTGATATTGTTTATGATGTTTGGGCAAAGCGCCGCTACCACAAATTATATGAGTGCGCTGCATGCCAGAAGATCAAGCCATAACAGCCTTAGTCATTGGTGGAAGTGGCGGTATAGGTGCCGCGTTGGTCGAATTATTGTGCGAGCGCGAAGATATTCATCGTGTCTATGCCACTTACCGCCGCCATCCTGCGAACATCGACCATCCTAAGTTGCAGTGGTTGCAGTTAGATCCAACGGACGAAGTCTCAGTTCAAACGATGGCCCAATCGGTGGGTAAGCTTAAGTGGGTCATTAATGCCGTCGGTATGCTTCACTCCGAGCGCAATGGCCCAGAAAAAACAATTAAACGTTTTGAGCCTGACTTTTTTCTAGAAAATATCAGGGTAAATACACTGCCTACTCTTTTGCTTGCCAAACATCTCGATAAAAACTTAAAGGGTGTATCCAATGCGCTGTTTGCTACGGTGTCTGCAAAAGTTGGGAGTATTGCCGATAATCGCCTTGGTGGATGGATTAGTTATAGGTCTTCCAAGGCCGCACTCAATATGGTTTTGAAAACTATCGCCATTGAGTGGGGTATGCGATTGCCCCAAGTTTGTGTGGCAGCTATTCATCCGGGGACAACCGATACGCCATTATCAAAGCCGTTTCAGGCCGCTGTGCCTCAAGGTAAACTGTTTTCTCCACGCTACTCTGCTTCGTGTATGTTGGCCGTACTGGAAAGTAAAACGCCCGAGCAAAGCGGGCGTTTCTGGAGCTGGGATGGCACCGAGCTTACTTGGTAAGTCGGTGCTTATTGCTTGGGCCGATTACCACCAGGTTCCATAAACGGCGATCAACATCACCACCACTGCTACCGCAGAAATGTTGAAACCCTTAGTGGTGCCAAATTCTATATCACCGAGGTGCACCGCACCTGCTTGTGGACGATCCTCAACCAGTGAAACGGCAACGGCTATGGCCACACAGCACAAGAATACGATACCAACACGATCAATAAATGGTAGCTCTGGCATTAACATTTTGAACGCGAATGATAAAACAGCAGAACCAATGGCCGCTAGCAATGCACCGTTAGCTGTCGTTTTTTCCCAGAACATACCCAAGAAGAAAATCACACAAATGCCTGGTGTAAAGAAGCCGGTAAATTCTTGAATGTACTGGAAGGCTTGATCGAAGTTACCCAGTAAAGGTTTTGCTGTCAGCATGGCGATCACCATGGCTGCAATAGCCACTGCTCGACCTGTAATCACTGGATTGTCACCAATATGCTTCATATTGAGCGACGGGTGGATGTCCATGGTAAATAGCGTAGAGATACTATTGACCATCGATGCCAGTGAAGACACGATAGCGGCGAGGAGTGCAGCGAACACTAAGCCTTTAATCCCTGAGGGAAGCATGGTCATAGCTGTTGGGTAGGCTTGGTCAGGGCTGCTTAAGTCGCTGTTCAAAACAAACAGCGCGAGTCCGGGTAACACTACCACAATGGGCATTAACATCTTAAGAAAGGCGGCAAAAGCGATACCTTTTTGCGCTTCTTGAAGACTTTTGGCACCCAGTGCACGTTGAATAATGTATTGGTTAAATCCCCAGTAAGATAAATTCATGATCCACATGCCGCCAATTAACACCGAGATTCCGGGTAGACTCATATAGTGCTCATTTTCAGGGCTCAGAATCATATCAAATTTTTCTGGCGCTTTTTGCTGCAGGATGTCAAAGCCGGCGATAACGCCAGCGCCGTCAGAAACTTTATCGAGCATAATATAAGCGATCATCAGGCCGCCAAAGACCAACAGCACCACTTGTATGATGTCGGTAAAAGCCACGGCTTTTAGTCCGCCATATAGCGAGTAGGCAAGTGCAAAAACACCCAGAATGACTAAACCCTGAACAATGTCGAAACCGCCAACAGTGTGCAATGCTTGGGCACCCAACCAAAGTACTGAGGTTAGATTGACAAATATATAAACACCTAGCCAAAAAATTGCCATCACTATGCGCACTCGGTGGTCATAGCGTTGCTCTAAAAATTGCGGCATGGTGTAAATACCACGCTTCAAGAATATAGGCAGTAGATATTTTCCGACAATAATGAGTGTGATGGCTGCCATCCATTCATAAGAAGCAATCGCTAAACCCATGGCGTAACCTGAGCCTGACATACCAATAATTTGTTCCGCGGAAATGTTTGCAGCAATCAAAGATGCCCCAATCGCCCACCAAGGCAGAGATTTTCCTGCCAAGAAATAGTCGCTGGCATCTTTGTTGTGTTCGTCTTTCTCCATCGAGACCCATTGGGCAAGTAAAAACAAAGCCACCGCGTAAACGGCAACAATGCTGTAGTCGAGAGTACTTAGCATGATTATGACCTAGTGTTGACTAAAAAAACTGATTGTAATGCCAAAATGCATTGTTAAGAAGCGGCATAGCTCCATGAGGCGTTGAATCGTTGCAAAAAGCCGTTTAGATGTCTTTTAAACTGAACCATGACATTTAGTTCGGATGTTTTCGGCATGTCAGATCATAATGTTATATCAGGAAAATATTGCTAATTTTTAATAGCAAATAAACGCTTTTGTACTATGCTTGTTACAAATTTATTGCCATTAGAGATATGCCGTGAATAGCCTAACAGAACATACTCAAGTTGATCTTACCAATTGTGACCGCGAGCCCATTCACTTACTGGGTAAGGTACAGCCTTTTGGCGCTGTTATGGTGCTAACAAGTGATTGGATTATGATTAATGCTTCCACCAACTTGGCTCAGTTCGCCAAGGTTCGCCCGGATGAAATCATTGGCGAAATGGTGAGTAGTATCATACACCCTGAAACGATGAGAGTTTTGCGAGAATCGCTCAACAAAATGAGTACTCAAGATCACTCTGAACGTTTGTTTGGCTTGAGACTCTTTCAACGTAATCCAGAAGTTTTTGACTGTTCGATGCACTTCAGTGGCGATAGGTTAATTCTGGAATTAGAAACTTGCGGCAAAGATTCAACTAAGATGAATTTGCAGACTCTGCGCCAGGCCCTTCGATCTATTTGTAGTACTGACCACATCGAAGAGTTTTACCAAACGGCTACTGAGCAGGTTGCCAATTTATTAGGGTTTGATCGAGTCATGCTCTATCAATTTCATCCCGATGACAGCGGGGAGGTTATTGCTGAGGCCCGAACCAGTAATGTTGACTCATTTTTGGGGTTGCGATATCCCGCCTCCGATATTCCAAAGCAAGCTAGAGCGTTATATGTCCGTAATTTGATGAGGATAATTCCTGATGTGGGGGCAGAAGGCGTTCCTTTTGTTCATCAGGAAGAAATAGATTTATCAATGAGTACACTTCGTACGGTGTCGGAAGTCCACATTGAATATCTAAAAAATATGGGAATTGCCAGCTCAATGTCGATTTCTATTGTTGTTGAGGGCAAATTATGGGGGTTATTTGCTTGCCATCATATGAAACCTTATTTTGTTTCGCTCGAACAACGATCAATTTCAGAAGTTTTTGCCGAGTCGTTTGCCATGGAACTGGGTTCAAGGCTCCATCGAATGCAGCAAGTTGATATGAATATCACCAAGAGCTTGCACCTAAAAATGATGTCTACCTTAAATGCTGAAGATAGCGTGTTTGAAAATTTAAAAGTTCATCTACCAAATATTCAAAAGCTCATCCCCTCATCAGCTTTGGTATTAAAAGTCGACAAAGAAGTCGCTGCCACTGGTGATCCCATATCGAATGAGGATCTTGAGGTCTTAGCCAACCGCTTAAATCGTATTGGCACCGATGAAATTGTGGGTACCGATAACTTGTCACATTTTTCTCAGTTTGCCAGTCTTGGTGAACGATTTGCCGGGATGTTAGCGATTCCTATTTCTCGTCGTCCGAGAGATTATTTGATTTTCTTGCGTCGAGAAGAACCCTACGAGGTGAGTTGGGCAGGTAATCCTGAAAAGCCGGTTGAACTTGGTCCCAATGGTAGCCGTTTAACCCCTCGTAAGAGCTTTGAAACCTGGATGGAGTTGCGAAGAGGTTACAGTGCTCCCTGGAGTTACACCGATCGCAATATTGCCACTCAAATCAAGCATACACTGCTAGAGGTGATGGTTCGTAACATTGATGAACGTGATCGTTTAACGAGAGCTTCCCAAGAGCATCAAGATATTTTGATTCACGAGTTAAATCACCGTGTTCGCAATATTCTTGGGTTGATTGGCTCTGTAGTCTCACAAACCGCGGGTTCGGTACAGGACGTTGAGGAGTTCCGGAGTGTCCTTGGTGGTCGCATTCATGCATTGGCAGATGCTCAAAATCAATTAACTGAATCAAACTGGAGTTTTTCTCCTCTCAAGCGATTGGTCGATATAACCCTTAGCCCCTATTTGAACACTCCAGCAAAAGTAGAAGTTCTCGGCGATGAAGTGTTGTTGTCTCCTAAGGCTTACACAACCCTATCACTCATTTTGCATGAACTAACTACCAATGCTGTTAAGTATGGTGCTCTCAATATGCCCAATGGGGAACTGTTCATTAATTGGACCGTTACCTCCGATCAAGACTTGCAACTGGTCTGGCGTGAACGTGGCGTGGTCATTGAGAGTGTGCCTGAGCGCAAAGGTTTCGGTTCTGTCATTATTAATCGTTCTGTACCTTATGATCTGGGTGGATCGGCTGATGTGGTTTTCAAACGCGATGGTTTAAATGCAACATTTACTATCCCTTCGTTGCACATTGGTGGAACGGCCGCTGCGGTCAATAGTGAAACGTCATCTCCGATGTCGGGTATTGAGACTTCAGCGCCTGAAAAGCGTTCCGTACCTAAATCAGAGCAACGAGTCTTAGTGCTAGAGGATAATATGATTATAGGCTTGGATCTTGAGCAGGCTGTCAGAGATCTTGGATATAATCATGTCTTTACTGCAGCGTCAGTATCTGAGGCGATGGGTGTTTTAGATGAGCACGACGTACATTTTGCGATATTGGATATTAATCTTGGTAGTGATACCAGTTTTAGTGTGGCTAAACGACTGCAAAAAGATAACCGTCCATTCTTGTTTTTAACCGGTTATAGCGAACTTCGCCAGGATGCTATGCATGACTTTAAAGATGTACCGGTGGTATCAAAGCCCTTGCAAAAATCATCATTACATAAGCATCTCGCTCAATTATTGGTCGATTAATTAGTCGAGTTAGGTGATGGCTTTAAAACGCTCAATAGCAATATTGGGCGTTTTTTTATGTCTGAATGGTTGGCGTGAAGAAGACGGTGCGTTTGTCTTAAAAAGTGTTCGGTGTCTTTAAGGGTGAAAATCGCAGCGTGTTTTGCTTATCGTTATCGGCTGTTTTTGAATGATAGTGCTGTCATTGATTTTATGGTGCGCGATTAATTTAAAGACTCGGCAATTCTATTGGCTGTTCCGCTTTCATTGAAGCCAAAGTGGTGAAATGTACTACTCATTACGTCTGATTCGACGGGTGATAGTGCGATAATAGGGTTAGAGAAGCCAAAGCGTCTTAAGCGACTGGCTATTCTCATCTGGCTGTAAACGTTAGTTGATATGTCCACAATCACCTTGGATACATCTTCGATATCTTCTCGTCTAATGACTTCGCTGGATAGGACCTTGGTGGCGGTATTAACAAGCCCTAATTGTTTGAGTAAGTCATCAATTATTGGCTGATTTTGTAATGTCTCTCGATCAGCAACATAAATTAGCACCTTGTTGTCTTCGTTATCTTCCTCTGCCTGTGAGATGTCGACGTTGTCTAAAGGTGTGAACGAGGCGATGATGTGGTCAACGATAAACGCACCGAGCCTTTCAATACCGACTGGCTTGTGAAGTACATCGGTCATGCCTTCATTTATCCCCCTTTGTGTTTCATCGGCGTCTAATGCCGTGATACCACAGATGGGCTTTGTGTAACCGCGCTGGCGCAATATTCTTGTGGCATTTACCCCATCAAGAATGGGCATATTAAAGTCCATAAATATCGCGTCAAATTCGGTATCTTTTGCAAGATGCAGGGCTTGCTGTCCATTATCGGCAATTTGAATAATGTTAAAACCAAAGTTCTGTAGTTGTTTTTTGATCACTAACTGATTGACGTGGTTGTCGTCGACACAGAGTATCCGGCAATTAGGATGGCGGCTGGTAAATCTAGCGATGGTTGTAACATTGTCTTCAACACGCTGGGTTGTATTATTGTTCGCGTCAACCACAGTGTCGGATTTGCCCAGTACCAGATCGTAAAGCTCTGAAGGTAAGATCGGTTTTTGAATGACTTCAAATCCGCGCCAGTCCTGTGTAATGAAATCTTTGCCGGGTCTACTTATCTCCTTAATGATGATGATTCTTTTTTGGCGATTAAATTGTAGTTGCTTCAACTTTGACAGATATTTTGAGGCCATACTTTCATCTAAGAAAAGTAGGTTGGATGTTCGTTGTATCGTCATGTCATCCCATTCGGGCAGACGCTGAATATCGAACTTCCAGAAACTGAAGTAGCTGGACAGTAACTCAAAATCTTTACCAGGTTGTGTAAGCAGAGTGACATTTGTTCCAGGAACTGCCGTGTGAATGTTCAGGGTTTGATCAATGTTGAGCGCGACATCAAAGTAAAATGTGCTGCCACTACCCAATGTGGATTTGATGTTGATTTTTGAATCCATCTTGGCCAGAATTTGATCGCTAATATACAAACCCAGACCGGACCCCATGGTCTTTTTGTCGTTTGATTGAGTGGCTTGCTCAAAGGGTTTTTTTAGTCGTTCAATTTCATCAAGAGGTATGCCAGTCCCGGTATCTTCAACAGCAACCCGGATCACGATTTTATGATTTTCTTTTTTGAGTTTAGTCACCCAAACTTTGATGCCGCCCTGATCGGTAAACTTAATAGCATTACCCACTAAATTATTTAGCACTTGTTGTATTCGTGTGCGATCAAAAACCAGTGTGTAGCCTAGTAATCTAGGGTCCATGTGTAGATTGAAATCAATACCTTTATACTCTGCACTGCCAGCATTTAATTTTACGACGTGTTCGCAAACCTCAGCTAAATTATCTGGAATAACGGTAAAAGCAAGCTCATCTTTTTGTGATTTAGCCGCATCGATATTGTTATTTAAGATAAATAGTAAGTTCTGTGATGCTTTGCGGGCCGTGTCAATATAATGTTTGGTTTCTTCACTGGCATCAGAGCAGTCGATGAGATCGAGCATGCCAATGATGCCATTCATGGGAGTGCGAACTTCATGAGCAAAATAAGATAACTTAGCCTGTTGATCACCTTGCTGATTAAAGCTTGCCAAGTGTTGTGTGTCGCTTAAGTTTAGTTGGGTTTCTTTAAAGCTTTGAAAAATATGCCAATAGGCTGTTAGCCCAATAATTAACGCCACTGTGACGATAATGTTGGAGTACTCACTAGCTGTGAAAACGGCTAAAAGTGCACCTACAAAAGAAAATGCCATTAAATAACTTAATTGAGTTATGCGCTTAGGCATTGTTTGCTATCTCTGTTGTAGGTGTCACATTCGGTAGTTTCGACAAAAGCAATGAGTGACGAAAACGCCCAGCGAGCACCATTTAAAATATCTTTCTGTCGGTTTTCATTGACTATCGCCTCATTGATAAATGACATCACACATTGCCAGTGTCCGAAAGTTTGTGCGCCGTAGCAATGGTAATAATTTGCGATATCATCTCTACCTAATGCGCGGCAGACTCTAGGGGCTAAAACTTGGCCGCCAAGTGTTGATCCTTCACAGACATAAAGTACACCTAAGGCAAAGTCCGCATTTAAACTGGGTATTGGCCTAAGTTCAGCTGCTTGAATAGGCGCGCTTTGACCAATCGCTTTCAAATCTTTAGCAATCAATGGCGCCTTGGCTAGGATATTAAGGTGGCCTGGCCAAGCATGAAAAAATCGAGTTTCAACAGCCATAAACCATTCGCCAAGGGTTCGCATACAATGGCCGTATTCAGCCATTGTGAGATGTGGA
>Ga0209955_1000532_pt1 | contig 13232 bp, 12 predicted proteins | sample SalPonA_A_H2O_MG_FD_185716 | JGI IMG/M metagenome (GOLD analysis project Ga0209955, IMG submission 185716) | Water microbial communities from South San Francisco under conditions of wetland restoration - Salt Pond MetaG R2A_A_H2O_MG (SPAdes)... | ecosystem: Environmental > Aquatic > Non-marine... | reverse complement strand
GCCTGTTGTGAACAGCTCAAACGTGGCGATGGCCTTATCGATCATCTAGGGATCAGCATTGAAGCGGTCGACGCTGGATCAGCCGAAGTAAGGATGAGAGTTCAGGAGTGGATGACAAATGGCCACGGCACTTGCCACGGCGGAATGATCTTCTCTCTGGCAGATAGTGCGTTTGCCTTCGCCTGCAACAGCGAAAATCAGCCGAATGTTGCAGCCTCTGTCTCTATCGATTATCTCAACGCCGCTCACAAAGGCGAGATACTGACGGCAATTGCGACCCGAACAGCACAACGCGGACGCACAGGTATTTATGATATCGAAGTTAAAAATGATGCGGGTACGCTGATTGCGTTATTCCGCGGCAAGTCGCAACGCATCAGTGGTGAACTAATAGCGACTGAACCCTCGGTGTGATTATCGCGATCTGCTGTCTATACTGAGGTTAACGATTACATTTTTAGAGAGTCTTTTCTTGGGGAAAGGGTAAGAGCGTGAGTCACTGCCTAAAACAAAACAGGCAAGGCCGATGGGTTATCTACGCGGTAGACGACCCTTTGCACCCCGTATTTACCTTCGAGAAAGATATGGTAATGGGGGCAGTGGCTGTTACGAACTTTCTCAATGGAGGAACAGGCATCTCGCAAGACAAGCTCATAGAGCTCCTGCGCATGGCAGTCTGGTATCAAGAGTAGCTGTGCCTAAATCGCCACCTAGTAAGCATCAATTGAAGCGCTGCTGGAAACTTTTATCAGGCGCAGGCATGGGACCATCCGCCGATTCTAGAGAGTCCTGTAACCAGCACTCGGCTGCTGGCGTCAGGCGCTGGTAGAGATTGCGACAGAGCTGGCGAGCACCATTTCCCGACCAACTTTTGGGCAGCAGAGTAGCAGGAAGCGCAGGATCTCGTAACGCTAACTTACGATACTCGTGAATCAGGAGAGTCCGCGCCAAAAAAGCAGACTCGGGGCAGAGCGCATCACGCGACTCTAGCTCCTGCCAAAGCGGACGAAACCGCTCCACAAAATTCGAGTAGCCCGCCTCCAGCGCCTCAAGCGACCAACCCTGACGTACCAACTCAAGCAGCGACGCATCGGCTTGCCTCTGCTGAGCTTCAGTGGTTATTAAAACAACCTTAGCGCTGAGTTCGAGGTCATCCAGTATAGCACTTACCTTTGACGTCTCAGCCCAAGGGGTGGCGTAAAGGGAGCTGCCAAAAGGACCGAAACCGAGAATACGCAGGCGATCTATAAGCTGTTTGCGTTCATCTGCGCTTAGAAGATGCATGTTTACCAACAACCACCGCCCATCCCATTCAGGATAGGAGGCGCCGTATACGCGCCGAAAGGCATCCTCAAAACGACTGTGACCGGAATCCGTCAGTCGGTAGTAACTGCGCCGGCCGATCTTCTCGCTGGTTAGCCAGCCGTCTTGGCTTAGGCGAAATATTGAGGTACGCATCAACCGTTCACTAATACCGAAGGGCTCAAACAATTTAATCAGACTCCCCAGCCAGACTGCACTGCCTCGCGGCTCTAGGGCATCACCCCAGACACTGATGATAAGTGATGAGGCGCGCACGGGAGTCTGTTGTTGAAAATGCTCGATCAGCGCAGCGAGCGTGGCGGGTTGATACATCGACTAGCCTGAATTATTGAGAGATTTAAGCTGTTATGAGTTCCTCGGGTTAGACTAAGCCCTTACCTAAAGCGATACAAGATTTTTTATTTTTCCGATTGAATTGTATCTTATTTTAAGAGACTCTAAGGTTTACGTGATAACAATAATAACCGGAGCCCAGAGCGATGGCATTTGAACATATCCTCTACTCAGTCGAGGACTGTATAGCGCGTATCAGCCTGAACCGCCCCAAAACGCTGAACTCCTTTCATGAAGCGATGCACCTTGAGATGCATGAGGCGCTCGAGCGTGTTGCAACCGACAGCTCCGTTCGCGTTCTACTTTTAAGCGGCGAAGGACGCGGATTTTGCGCCGGACAGGATCTGTCGGATCCGTTAGTAAAGCCGGCCGATCCAATGCCTGATCTCGCACCGGTAATCGAACTCTTCTACAACCCGATGATTGAGAAACTCAGCAACCTTGCGGTGCCAACCATCTGCGCGGTGAACGGCATAGCCGCAGGTGCCGGTGCGAATATTCCCCTAGCATGCGATTTTGTAATAGCAGCGCGTTCTGCCAAATTTATCCAAGCATTCTGCAAGATAGGCTTAATTCCAGATTCGGGCGGCACCTGGTTCCTGCCACGTCTGGTTGGTATGGCTCGTGCTAAGCAGTTAGCTATGCTCGGCGAGCCGCTGTCGGCTCAGAAAGCACTCGAGTGGGGCATGATCTATTCGGTGGTCGATGATGAGCTTCTCCAAGAAGAAGCGATGAAACTGGCTAACCATTTTGCCACCCAACCCACTTATGGCTTGGCATTAACAAAAGCTGCACTCAATGCGAGCCAGACTAACGATTTGAGCGCGCAGCTAGAGCTGGAGAAACAACTCCAGAGTGAGGCAGGCGCATCTACCGACTACCGCGAAGGCGTTATGGCCTTTATCGAGAAACGCCCCGCTCAGTTTAGCGGCAAGTAATCGCAGGGATAACGATGAACAAAGTAAACGAATTTCGTCCTGACCGCCTCGATCCGCTTGAGACCGGTTCCATTGATCAACTTCGCGCCACACAGCTCGAACGCTTAAAATGGAGCGTGAAGCACGCTTACGACAACGTACCCATGTACAAACAGCGTTTTGATCAACATGGCGTACATCCCAGCGATATCAAAACACTCAGCGATATAGCCAAACTCCCGTTTACCTACAAAAACGATCTACGAGATAACTACCCCTACGGCATGTTCGCTACACCCATGGATCAGATTGTGCGCCTGCATGCGTCAAGCGGTACAACGGGACAGCCAACGGTAGTCGGCTATACCCAGAATGATATCGACACTTGGGCAGAGCTGATGGCGCGCTCAATTAGGGCTGCCGGTGGTAAGCCGGGCGATAAGGTGCATGTTTCCTATGGTTACGGCCTATTCACCGGTGGCCTTGGCGCTCACTACGGCGCTGAACGCCTCGGCTGTACCGTGATTCCGATGTCGGGCGGCCAGACAGAGAAACAAGTTCGTCTACTGCATGACTTCGACCCAGATATCATTATGGTCACTCCATCCTACATGCTAAATATTGCTGATGAGATGGAGAGACAGGGGGTCGACCCATACAAGCTCAAACTGCGCCTCGGTATTTTTGGAGCCGAACCTTGGACCAATGACCTGCGCCAGTCGATTGAGCGCCGCCTAGATATTCGTGCCACAGACATCTACGGCCTCTCGGAAATTATGGGACCCGGCGTAGCACAGGAGTGCGGTGAAACTCAGGATGGCCCAACCGTGTGGGAGGATCACTTCTACCCCGAGATCATCAATCCCGAGACGGGAGAGCCCGTTGCAGACGGGGAGATGGGTGAGCTTGTGTTCACCACGCTCACCAAAGAGGGGTTGCCGATGATCCGTTACCGCACGCGCGATCTAACCCGTCTATTACCCGGCACCGCGCGCCCAATGCGACGCATCGATAAAATCACTGGCCGCAGTGATGACATGATGATTATCCGCGGCGTAAATGTCTTCCCTACTCAGATTGAGGAAGAGGTTGTAAAGATCCCTCAATTCTCTGAGAACTATGAGATCCACCTCACTCGTGATGGCAACCTAGATAACATGAACGTTCATGTAGAGCTGCGTCCGGATGCCGCAAGCCTAAATCAGACTGAGCAACAGGAGTTGGTTGCTCAACTCAAGCACCATGTTAAGTCATCAGTAGGAATTAGCGTTTCGGTAACCCTTAGAGACCAGGGTTCAATTGCGCGATCCGAAGGTAAAGCTAAACGCGTGTGGGATGAACGAAACCTCTAACACATAGGTGTGAATAGACCATCATGAGGTTTATTCACAACTTAATATGATACGAAATATAACTTTACTAGTATTTTTAGGTATCATATTGGAACAATTAATCAGGAGAGCCGACTGATGTATGCACAGATGGTAGAGACAGGCAGCAAAGGTGTTCGTGACCTCGAGTCTATGTCTGAACAGGAGCGCGCCTTCCAGCAGCGCATTGATGCCGATATCAAAATTGAGCCGAAAAACTGGATGCCCGAGGCGTACCGCAAAACGCTGATTCGGCAGATTTCTCAGCATGCCCACTCAGAGATCGTCGGTATGCTGCCAGAGGGTAACTGGGTAACCCGTGCTCCCTCACTCAAGCGCAAGCTCCAACTGATGGCGAAGATTCAAGATGAAGCTGGCCATGGCCTCTACCTCTACTCTGCGATGGAGACACTTGGTGCCGATCGCGATGAAGAGGTGCAGAAGATGCACGAGGGTAAAGCTAAGTACTCCAGCATCTTTAACTACCCTACTCTCAATTGGGCGGATATGGGAACGATCGGCTGGCTGGTTGATGGCGCGGCGATTGTTAACCAAGTACCTCTACAGCGCACCTCTTACGGTCCTTACGCACGCGCCATGATTCGCGTCTGCAAAGAGGAGAGTTTCCACCAGCGCCAAGGCTACGAAATCCTGCTGCATATGATGCGTGAGGGTAACGAGGCACAGAAGGCGATGGTACAAGACTCAATTAACCGCTTCTGGTGGCCTGTGCTGATGATGTTTGGCCCCTCCGACGCCAACTCGCCAAACTCTGCGCAGTCTATGGCTTGGAAGATTAAGCGCCACTCAAATGATGAGCTGCGTCAACGCTTTATTGATCAAACTATTCCGCAGCTGCAGATACTTGGCTGTACGGTTCCCGACCCAGACTTGAGATACAACGAAGAGACTGGGCACTGGGAGTTCGGGGAGATCGACTGGAGCGAGTTCTACGAAGTTCTCAAGGGCAACGGCCCCTGCAACAAGGAGCGTGTCGCTCAGCGCAAAAAAGCGATTGATGAGGGCGCCTGGGTGCGCGAAGCAGCTGTCGCTTACGCCAACAAGAAACAACAGCGCAAAGCAGCGTAAATAGCAGGAGACTCATCATGGCTGACTGGACCCTTTTTGAGGTATTCGTGCGCAGTAAGCACGGACTCAACCATAAACATGTCGGTAGTGTGCACGCTGCTGATGCAGAGATGGCAATTGAGAACGCCCGCGATCTCTACACGCGCCGCAGTGAAGGTGTAAGCATCTGGGTGGTGCCATCCACTGCGATCACGGCAACAGCAAGCGACGAGAAAGAGGCACTTTTCGATGCGGCGGACGACAAGGTTTATCGTCATGCGAGCTTCTACGAGCTACCCGATGAAGTCGGACACATGTAAGGCGGTTTGAAATGCATAGATATGATGATCTGACAGAACTTCTGCTGCAGCTTGGCGACAGCGCCATGGTGCAGGCGCAGCGTCTTTGTGAACTCGTTGGTGGCGCTCCTGCTCTAGAGGAGGAAGTTGCGTTAATGAATGTTGGCCTCGACCTTGTCGGCCAAGCGCGCAACTGGTTGGAGTATGCAGCCGAGCGAATCGCTGATGGTCGAAGTGCCGACGATTTAGTGTTTCACCGTGACCAACCCGAGTACCGCAATCTACTGTTAGTCGAGCAGCCAAACGGCGACTTTGGCGTGACCATGGCCAAGCAGTTCCTCTTTGATAGCTGGCACTACGCCATGCTGCAGTCCCTGTGTGACTCTGCGGATGCACGTATTGCTGCCATAGCCGCCAAGTCTCTGAAAGAGGTGACCTACCATCTGCGCCGCTCAAGCGAGTGGATCAAACGCTTAGGTGATGGTACCGACGAGAGCCACCAGCGCATGCAGGCGGCGATCGATCAGGTCTGGCACTTCACCTTTGAGTTTTCAATGCCTGCGGAGTATCTCACGGAACTCGAAGCGCAGCAGATTATCCCTGGTGCGAGCACTCTTCACCAGCGCTGGAGCGAGACCGTAAGCGCGGTGCTTAGCGAAGCGACGCTGACGCAACCTGAGCCTGCTGCCCGCAACTACCTAAGCGGTCGCGAAGGTCTGCACACTGAGAGCCTCGGCTATATTCTCGCGGAGATGCAGTTCCTCCCTAGGGCCTACCCCGATGCCAACTGGTGATCTGATCGCCAGCGACCAGCCAGCGGGTGATCCTAAAGAGATCGATCGCGCCTGGCAGGTTCTCGATCTGGTGATGGACCCCGAGGTGCCCGTTATCAGTCTGACTGATTTGGGTATCGTACGTGAGGTTGAGTGGCGCGCCGGCCAGCTTCGAGTGGTGCTAACCCCCACCTACTCGGGCTGCCCTGCCACAGAACACATAGAACAGAGTGCGTTGAGCGCGCTGACTGACGCCGGTTTTACCCAAGTTCAGATAGAGCAGCAGTTAGCGCCAGCCTGGACCACAGACTGGATAAGCGAACGCGGGCGTGAACGTTTGAAGGCCTATGGCATTGCGCCGCCAGTGGGTAGCGCTGCCAAGCCGAGTCTCGACAAAGCAGTCGAGTGCCCGCTCTGTTCGAGTACCAATACCAAAGAGATTACTGAATTTGGCTCCACAGCCTGCAAAGCACTCTACCAATGCAATGACTGCCTTGAACCCTTCGACTACTTCAAGTGCATCTAGACGATGATCCGAGGTTTTTAAAGAATGAGCCACTTCCATAACCTGAGTATCGCTGACCGCCGTGAAGAGACCCGTGACTCTGTCTCTATCGCCTTCGCTATTCCGGCTGAGCTACGTGAGAACTACCGTTTCCATCAGGGCCAAAACCTCACGCTAAAGGCCGATATCAACGGCGAAGAGGTACGCCGCTCTTACTCAATCTGTAGCGGTGTCGACGATGGTGAACTGCGAGTCGCAATCAAACGCGTTGTGGGTGGTGTTTTCTCTAACTACGCCAACGATCAGTTACATGTGGGCACATCAATAGAAGTAATGGAGCCTACCGGGCACTTCTACATAGAGATCGATCCCGAGCGTCAGGGAAACTACCTGATGGTAGCGGCCGGTAGCGGTATCACCCCTATCCTGTCGCAAGTGAAAACCATTCTTGCACAGGAACCCAAGTCAAACATTACCCTGCTCTACGGAAATCGTGCGACCGGCTCAACCATGTTTAAGGATCAGCTCGAGGATCTAAAGAATGCTCATATGGGGCGCTTGAACCTAATCTTCGTATTCAGCCGAGAGCAGCAGGATATCGATCTCTACAACGGTCATATTGACGCACAAAAGTGCCAGGCGCTCTTTAGCCGCTGGATTGACGTGCAGAACCTCACCGCAGCCTTTATTTGCGGTCCGCAGCAGATGACCGAGACCGTTAGTGATGAGCTGATCAAGGCAGGCACACCTGCGGAGCGGGTCCATTTTGAGCTCTTCGGCACAAAAGTGGATGGGGCGAAACAAGCCCAACGCGCTGAAGCCGCAAAACGAGAGACACATATATCTGAGATTGAAGTTATCCGCGACGGTCATCGCCGCACCTTCGAGCTGGCGCAGAACAGCCAGAATCTTCTCGATGCCGGTAATGAGCATGGTGCAGAGCTCCCCTTCTCCTGCAAAGCCGGCGTCTGCTCAACCTGTAAATGTAAGGTGTTAGAGGGCGAAGTGGAGATGGATGTCAGCATCGGACTGGAGGACTACGAGGTGAAAGCTGGCTACGTACTCTCCTGCCAGTCATATCCACTCACCGATCGCGTCGTCCTGGACTTTGACGAAGTCTAAAGCGCCAGCAGACCCAATAACGATAAAAGAGACAAAATTAATGTCAGCGAACCCCACTTTACAGAGTTTCATTGCCGGCGACTGGATCGGTTCAACGGCCAATCAAGCACTAAAGAGCGCGATTACCGGGGAAACGGTTTTTCACACGCACTCGGAAACGCTCGACTTTGGCAGAGCCGTGGACTTTGCAAAAACCTCTGGCCACAAGTCGCTACTGGCCATGGATTTCCAATCGCGCGCCTCAACCTTGCGCGCTATCGGCAAATATCTGCTTGAGCATAAAGAGACACTCTATGCCATCTCGGCGCATACTGGTGCCACCCGTGCCGACAGCTGGATAGATATAGAGGGTGGTACAGCTACCCTGTTCGCCTATGCCAGCATGGGACGCAACCAACTCCCGTCAGGCAATCTTATTCATGAGGGCCCAGCAACACAGCTGGGTAAAGTTGGACAGTTTTTCGGCTCCCACCTGTTGGTGCCGCGCCAGGGTGTTGCGGTGCATATCAACGCTTTCAACTTCCCGATCTGGGGCATGCTAGAGAAGTTCGCACCTAACTTTTTGGCCGGTATGCCATGCATTGTTAAACCGGCATCACAAACCTCTTATCTAACGGAAGCCTGTGTGCGCTTGATGCAGCAGTCGGGACTCTTACCTGAGGGCGCTCTGCAGTTGGTGATTGGCGGTACGGGCGATCTACTTAACCGTCTTGAGGGACAGGATATCGTCACCTTTACAGGTTCGGCTAACACCGCCGCAATGCTGCGCGCCAACCAAAATCTTATCAACCACTCCGTCCCGTTCAACGCGGAAGCAGATTCACTCAACTGCGCCCTGTTAGCACCCGATGTGACACCCGAGGACCCAGAGTTCGATCTCTTTATCAAAGAGGTCGCGCGCGAGATGACCGTCAAGGCCGGACAAAAATGTACCGCTATACGACGCATCCTTGTACCAGAAAACCTAATTGAGCCGGTAAGCGAGCGCTTACAAGCGCGACTCTGCAAAACCAAAGTAGGCAACCCTGCCGATGAGTCCGTGCGCATGGGAGCTCTGGCTTCGGCGGATCAGTGCGCTGACGTTGCTGAAAAACTCGAACTACTAAAGCAGAGCAGCGAGACCATTTTTGGCAAAGGTGCAGATTGCGCACCTGAAGGGGCTAATGCTGCTGCGTTCTTCGAACCGACGCTGCTGCTAAACAGCACGCCGGATGCTGAGGGTGGTGCACACGATATCGAGGCGTTTGGCCCTGTTAGTACGCTAATGCCCTACCGTGATACACAACACGCGCTGGCGTTAGCTGCACGTGGCAAAGGTTCGCTCGTTACCACCTTGGTGACCCGTGACCCGCAGATTGCAGCGGAGGTTGTACCAGCTATGGCGGTTTGGCACGGTCGTGTACATATCCTTGATGAGCGCTCAGCCAAAGAGTCGACAGGCCATGGTTCGCCGCTACCGATGCTAAAACATGGAGGTCCTGGCCGCGCAGGTGGAGGTGAGGAGCTTGGCGGTATCAGCGGCGTGAAGCACTACATGCAACGCTCAGCGATACAAGGTTCGCCAACGATGCTGAGCGCGGTGACCAACGAGTACATACGCGGCGCAGACCGAGTCGAGAAGCCGGTACACCCATTTCGTTTTCACTTCGATGAGCTCGAAATTGGACAGACGCTGCTGACGCATCGCAGAACCGTCACGGAGGCGGATATTGTAAACTTTGGTTGTCTCTCAGGTGACCACTTCTACATGCACTTCGACGAGGACGCGGCGCGCGACTCAATGTTCGAAAAGCGCATTGCCCACGGCTACTTTGTTCTGTCCGCCGCTGCGGGCCTGTTTGTCGATCCGGGTGTTGGCCCTGTTTTGGCCAACTATGGTTTGGATACACTGCGTTTCGTTAACCCCGTAGGGATTGGCGATACTATCCAGGCGCGCCTAACCTGCAAGAGCAAAATCGATCAGGGCAAGACAACTCCCAAAGGCGATCCTGTGGGTGTGGTGAGCTGGGATGTTGAAGTGACAAACCAGAATTCAGAACTGGTCGCTAGCTACGACATTTTAACACTCGTGCAGAAGCGGAGTTCAAACGCCTGAACGCGTTGAATTAAGTAAATTATAGTTGTGCTCCACAACAATCATGTAGTACAACATTAAAAGCAGCGCCCAGAGTGGCATAACAATAATTAGAAAATAGAAGTATTCCAGTGAAAACACCTGAATTAAAACCCTTTGCGACGCTGAGGGTAGAGATCGCACCGCCACAAGAGATTGGTGCTGCGCAGTTCGGAACCCGCCGCGTCATACCCATCACGGGCGGTACAGTCATTGGTGAGGGTTGGCAAGGTCGTGTCTTAGCCGGCGGCGCCGATTACCAACGTATAGTGACGCCACGCCTTGCTGAGCTTGATGCCCGTTACGTGCTGGAGACCGACGAGGGCGAGACAATCTTTGTCGCCAACCGTGCGCTGCGCGCGGCCGATGCTGAGGTGACTGCCAACATCATGCGCGGAGTACCGGTCGACCCCGATCAAGTCTATTTCAAATGCACCCCCGTTTTTGAGACCTCTGCTGAACGCTTTCAGTGGATTACCGAGAGGCTATTCATTGGCACCGGTATCCGCCGCCCTGACTGCGTCGAGTTGAAATTTTTTGAAGTGCTCTAACTTCTGAGTTTTATATTTGGAGGCCCAACGTGACACGTGCTGAATGGTTAGACCAACACTACCCCGAACCCGGCGCGCTGCGCTGGGTCGCTTTTGGACTCGAGATTATCGCTGCCAGCGGGCTGTTCCTGTTGATGCTGCTGACGGTTGTCGACGTCGGCGGCAGATACCTGTTCAACGATGCCGTTGATGGCGCCGTAGAGATTACTCAGATCGGTTTGGCAATTATCGTTTTTGCTGAGATGCCTGTCGTGACCTGGCGCGGTGGGCACATACTGGTGGATCTACTCGACCACATTATGGGGCCAAAATTGGTCCGCCTCTTTTCGATGTTTGCGGCTTTTGCTATCTCAACCTCGTTCTACGTAGTTGGGGTGCGTATCTGGCAGCTCGGGGAACGTAAGTTGCGCCGAGGTGAGGTGACCGAATATCTGGAGCTTCCTGTGGGCTATCTGATTGAGTACATAGCGATTATGAGTTGGTTCACTGCACTAGGCATGATCACTTACGGCATGTACCGAATTGTTAAAAGTAAGCATTAAGGAGCAGGTTACATGGAAGCCGTAATCATTGGTTTTGCTCTACTCATTTTTCTAATTCTGTTTATTCGCATGCCGATCGCCTTTGCGATGGCTATTGTGGGTTTCTTCGGTTTCGCCATCTTGCAGGGTCTGACGTTTGACAATATGTTCGACTTCCGCTGGAAAGCCTCACTGACACTCGCCTCCAACCGCGTCATTGAGACGGCGCAGGAGTACAGCCTTTCAGTTGTGCCGTTGTTTATTCTGATGGGGAATTTTGTCACACGCTCAGGACTCTCTCAGGAGCTCTACAACGCTGCTTACACTTTTTTGGGACATCGCCGCGGCGGTCTGGCAATGTCAACTGTTGTCGCCTGTGGTGGTTTCTCAGCGATCTGTGGATCCAGTTTGGCCACCTCAGCCACCATGGCCAAAGTAGCACTGCCACCGATGCGCAAATTCGGCTATGCAGACTCTCTCGCTACCGCATCCATTGCTGCGGGCGGCACGCTGGGCATCCTAATACCACCTTCGGTAATACTGGTGATCTATGGCCTGCTGACAGAGACCAGTATTCGTGAACTCTTTGCGGCAGGTTTTATACCCGGCCTTCTCGGCGTAATCCTGTATATGGCGGCCGTGCGCTGGGTGGTGATGCGTAATCCAGAGGCAGGACCAGCAGGTGAACGCTCGACTTGGTCAGAACGCTTGGAGGCGCTCAAAGGGATCTGGGGGGTGCTGTTGCTGTTTACGATAGTTATGGGTGGTATCTATCTCGGTATTTTCACCCCGACTGAGGCTGCGGGTATAGGTGCGGCAGGCGCTTTCCTGATTGCTCTAGCGCGGCGTAAGTTGACGCTTGTTACAACCTACGAGGTTCTATCAGACACGGCGCGTACATCAACCATGTTGTTCGGCGTAATCATTGGCGCACTGATATTCTCTGACTTCATCAACCGTGCCGGACTACCTAACTTCCTACTGGAATTTGTAGAGACGCTCGATGTCTCACCCATGGTCGTTATTCTGGTCATTCTGGGAATTTATATCCTACTGGGCATGGTGTTCGAGAGCCTCTCGATGTTGCTGCTCACCGTGCCGGTATTCTTCCCGCTGATCGACAGCCTCGGATTTGACCTAGTTTGGTTCGGAATTGTCGTCGTTGTAGTGACTGAGATTAGCCTTATCACACCACCGGTGGGTATGAACGTGTTTGTGTTGAGTGCCGTTCTACGAGACGTGCGTACCGGTACAATATTTAGAGGCGTTACACCCTTCTGGTGTGCGGATATCGTCCGCCTGGCGCTAATTGTTGCATTCGTTCCAATTACCCTATTCCTGCCGGAGTTGCTCTATCGCTAGCCGCTTCGACTAAGGTGCAGTAGCAGCGAAGCGTGGAATACTTTCTACTGCTTTGCTGAATATAAAAATAAATGTAAACAGACGAGGATTTTGAACAATGACAAACCTTAAGCTTAAAGTTCTTGGCGCTGCCGTGGGCGCTGCTATCTCGATCAATGCCATGGCGGAGACTACCATGCGTGTTGCAACTTGGCTGCCGCCGACTCACCCTCAGAACACTGTGGCGATGCCTCAGTTCGTTAAGATGGTGGAAGAGGCTACTGAAGGGCGCGTTAAGGTGGTTATCGAGAACTTCCAGGGTCACCCTAAAACAATCTACTCTTCGGTTGAGGATGGCATCATCGATGCGTCTTGGGGTGTAAACGCCTATACACCTGGCCGTTTCTCTCTGACCGGCGTTGCTGAGATCCCAGGTGAGACATCTAACGCAGAGACAGCCTCAGTTGCGCTCTGGAAAGTACAGCAAGAGTTTTTCGCTGACGCCAACGAATACGAAGGCCTTGAACTGCTCGGTATGTGGGTCCACGCTCCAGGTGTAATGCACACTAAATTCCCAGTTAACAGCCTCGACGACCTGAAAGACAAGAAGATCCGTCTCGGCGGTGGCATGGTAAACGACCTGGCAGAGCGCTTGGGTGTTACACCCGTTGCTGGTTCTGCACCGAGCTCATACGAGAAACTTCAGCAGGGTGTTGTAGACGGCACTTTCCTGCCAATCGGCGAGCATAAATTCTTTAAACTGTCTGAAGTGGCGAACCACCTGACTGTGTTCCCAACAGCACTCTACACTACCGTATTTAGCTTTGTTGCGAACCCAGAGTTCATGGAAGATCTAGACCCAAAAGATGCTGAAGCAATCCGTGCGGCAATGGGTGAAAACTTGTCTCGCATGCAGGGTAAAGCTTGGCAGGACATGGATGCCATCGGTATGGCGCACGCTAAAGAGGTGGGCACCAACATTCACATGGTCGACTC
>Ga0209955_1000523_pt1 | contig 13344 bp, 23 predicted proteins | sample SalPonA_A_H2O_MG_FD_185716 | JGI IMG/M metagenome (GOLD analysis project Ga0209955, IMG submission 185716) | Water microbial communities from South San Francisco under conditions of wetland restoration - Salt Pond MetaG R2A_A_H2O_MG (SPAdes)... | ecosystem: Environmental > Aquatic > Non-marine... | reverse complement strand
CTTGTATTCTTTTAATCATATTCATATATGTTTCATTACCTTTGATTTTATTACCATTAACAACAGTTTCTACAAGTGTTTCAAATATTTCATGTCTTCTCATACTATATCCTTTTTGTTTATATAGTATATTATATACTAACTAATATTAAAACAAGATTAATATTCAATTAAATCAGAAATTCTTGTTTCTAAAACAATAAAATATTTTTTCATATAATGTAATTGTTCAAATAGTAACCCTCTTTGTGAGTACTTAATGTCTTTTAACTTTTCAGAATCTAAAAAAGATTCTAAATTTTCTATTTTATCTTGAAGTTCATACTTCTCGTCTTCTAATTTTTGAATTAATTCTTTCATTTTCTATCCTTTATAATTTTGCAATACTAAAATCATTAGCAACAATATATTTTTTTCTTGGTTCAGAGTCATTGCCTAACCATTCTTCTATAATTTTATCGGCGTTATCATCAAATTCTAAAACGTTAATCATTTTAGACAGACCGTCTTTTTTAACTACTTCTTTAAGATCATCTGAATCCCATGAACCTAAACCTTTGTAGTAGTTTGAATGTTCACCAGCTTTTAATTTAACCTCATCAGATAGATTATAATGCCAACCAACAAGTTTATCTTTTTTAGTAATACCAATAACTGGTGTTTGTAACATACCAATTTTACCTTTAAGTTCCGGTAAATATTTAACAAAGAAACCAGTTAATAGACCTCTAATATGATAACCATCTAAATCTTGGTCAGTTGCATAGATTACATAATCATAATTTTCATTTTGAATAATTTTGTATAATTCTGATAATTCTTTATTTGCGGTAAACTTCGCTTGTGGTGCACTATATGCGTTTAATGGTTTTCCTTTTAATGTATAATAACCACATTCTTTTCTACCAAGAACCGGTGCTAAACCACCTAATGCAGATTCACCTTCAACTAAAAGTAAATATTTTTTATTACCAATACTTGGTAAATACTTATCAGATTTAATTCTTTTAACTGTTTTTTGAAGACCTTTTAATTCTTGTCTCTTTTTAAATTCTTCTTTAATTCTGTACACTTCAGTAATAGGATCAACGATATTCTTATTTCTTAGAATTTTATTACCTAGCTTTTGAAAATCAATACCGCCATAGTAAGATAACATTTCAGGTATACTGTTTGTAATTTTTTCTTTTGATTGTGAATTAAATTTAGTATTTTTAAAATTCTTTAAAAAAGCAATAACCATTAATTTATTTTTGATATCACCAGGTTTTATGTTTTTAAATTTCTTTTGTAATTTATCTCTTATTACTGAAATAGTGTTATTTACAATACAATCAATATGAGTACCTCCATCTGGTATTTTTAATCCATTTACATAACTAACTTGTCTGAAGTCATCAGCATCATTAGGTAATATAGCAAATCTATAGTCGTCAGTTTCAACAATTTCAAAAGTATCATTGAATAAACTAACATATTTTTTGAATGAGCTAACGTTAATTTTTTTATTATTAAATTTAAATGTAATATCAGGAAAAGACATACTCAAATTTATTAATCTTTGTTTAATTATTGTCATATGAGTTTCATCGATTTCATTTAATCCAAATTTTTCAAAGTCAGGCCAAAATTTAACATTAGTACCAGTAATTTTACCGGTAGATTCTACTTTTTCAGTAAAACTTTCAGCATTATTTTTAAATGTAATAGTATATGAATTTTTTCCATCGTCAGTCTTACCTACAAATTTCTTAGAGAAACAGTTCGTAGCAAATGATCCTACACCATTCATACCAATTTGAGTTCTATTTGCATCGTCGTCAAAGTTAGAACCAGCCCTAGCATGTCCCCAAGCCAATTCTGGGAGATGATGACCATCCGGATTTTTAATAACAGGTATTCCTGTACCATTATCACCAACCTCAACAGTATCTTTTGTCATTTTTATTGCAATAACATTAGAACTTTTAAAATTAGTCTTAATAGCAACGTCAACTGAATTATCGATAATTTCATTAATGATTTTAATTAACCCAGGTACATAATTAAGAGTTTTGTATTCAATTTTATCATCTTCAATAACATAATCTTGAATAGTTGTTAAATTAACTGCACCAATATACATCGCTGGTCTTTTTAATATATGTTCTCTTTCTGAAAGTTTTCTTAGCATTTCTATCCTTTAGTTTGGTAATTAATATTATATACTATTTTTACTTAATATTTTCTAATGGGTTCTTATCAGATTTTCCAAATAACCAATCCATTAATTCTTCTTTTTTACCTTCTTTTGACAGTTCTTCTTTTTTAGCCGATTTAATTTTTTTATCACTATGTATAGCCGATAAACCTTTTCTGCTCATTATGTCGTTTTCTTTGTTGATATCTGATTTCAAATTATTCCTTTTTTGTTTTTATTTAATATATTATATCACTATTATTATTAAAGTATTATTAAACGATAAGATAAATATTTATAAATACTAACAAAAAGGATGTTTTATATGATACATCATAACACCATAAGAAAATACGTTGCTGCGTTATTAGATACTTTTAATGATATTGAAGTACAATACACTTTAAGTGATGGTACTGTGAAAAGTAGGAACGTACCAATAAAATATAGTTCTAAAGAAAAATCACACGAATTTGATAATCACACGACTCAACAATTATTATCTGGTAATTATAATATTTTGCCAAGAGCAAATATTGCATTATCAACATTGGCAAAAGCGGATTCCAGAGTTACTAACAAAAATTTAAAAATAAACACTGCGGCGTCTGAAGAAAAGTTTGAATATATGTATAATAGCGTGCCTTATACTTTTACATTTGAATTAACTGTACAGTGTAGAGGAATGAATGAAGCTACTATGATTATAGAACAAATTGCGCCTTTGTTTAATCCTACTATTAATATTGATATATGGGACGGTGAAAATTTAAATGAACCAACTAGAATTCCGGTAAAACTATTGGATATAGGTATTGAAACAGAAGAATACGAAGAATTAAGTTCAAATATAGTTACAATAAATTTTGGTATTGAATTAACTGGTAATTTTTATCAGCCAATTAAAGAAATACATAGAATTAAAAAATTCAAAATGCTAATTAATGAAACACCCGGCGATGGATACTTTGATAGAAAGAGTATTTTAGGTTGGGACGTAGAAGATGATGGGACATTACAAAATGGAGAAATTGTATCCGTTGATTATACTGAAAAATTCCCACCTTCAATTTTGAGTATAAATGTTTCAAATTTATCAGTTGGCGAAAATGAATTCTTTGTATTATTTGACGATAAAGATAATAAATTAAATGAATTAAACTTTGAGTGGAACGTAATATATGGTGGTGCAACAATAATATCTAAAGATTTAGATAAGTGTATTGTTAATGTAGAATCTGATTTTGAATTAGAAGTAGTAATTACCGATATATACGGTAATTACAGTTCTTTAAGTAGAGAATTTATATTATAAAATATATGATATTATGTTATATTTTTCATCAGTAACGTCTGAGTATAACATAATTTCTCCACCTTGTGGTTCAATTATATAAAGTTTTAAATCTCTATCAATAAAAAAGTTAAATGCATGTACATTTGATTTACACCAACCCACTGCATATTTACTTAATAACTTATTTGAGAAAAATCCCTTTAATTCAAAAGCATAGTCATCGCAGTCGTGTTCTTCATTAATATACTCAGCATATTGAAAAACTGTTGCTTTCATTAATTCCTGTACTTCTTCTGGAGAAATGCCGTAATAAAATCTATCTGATTTAGATAAACATTCAGCACTAATATTTCCCATAATAGTATTAATCAAATACAATTCTAATTGGTAATCTTCTTTTAAAATTTCGGGTAACTTAGTTTCTAGTCTGTTTATATATTCTGCTCTTAAATCCATTAAATCTTGCATATTTTTTCCTACATTATAATTTTTGAAGTACTATCTGTTACGATACCAGTAGTCTTTTCAATATATAATTCGTTGGCTTGTTTAAAATCTTCTAACGGCGCGCTCCAAAGAATATTCATAGGATGAATTTGAATAGCACCAACTGCTTCTGTCATAATATCCATCATATATGGCATCATATTTCCATTTTTAGCCGTCCATGGGTTCTTAATTAATACTTCTGTATTGCCGTCTTTTGTTTGAACTGTTTCAATATCACCAAAAACAGTATCTCCGTCAATTAATTTGAATAATCTTTTCAATTTTTTCCTTTATTTTTTATTTATGCCCAAGTTGAACAACCGATCCTGCTTGTCCAGCCCCTTTAGAGAAGCTTAAGACTGAAGTAGTTGTTATATCATCTGTAATTTCTATATTTGTTGGATCTATAATTCTATAATTATGTGTTCCTTTTAATGAGATTAATATAATTGCATCCCATTTATGTTTTTTCTGATAATTGGTTAATCCGATTTTCACAAGTAATTTTTGTAAATTGTTCACATCTTTTGATTCCATTAATTTAACACATTGTTTTATAAAAGAAACGTTATCTTTATTAAATAATAATTTAGAATAAATTTTCGCTATTTTTTCAAGAATTTCATCTTTATTGTCTTTATATACACTATCAATTAATTTATGTAAAATATTAAATTGTTTATTATTAGGTGTTAACGGAATAAAGATATCAGACTGATTTGCTTCTTCTAATAACTTAGTCATTAGGAAATCATTTTCAGTCATATCTTTAGCAACAATTCTACCAGAACCATATAACGATGGCGCAAGTCCAGCAATACCCGACTTAACTTCTAATTGTTTTCCATTTATCTTAACGTCTGACCCTTCTGACGCATCTTTTGTAAATAAAATTAATAATAACTCAGCTTTACCAAAACCTTTACCTTTTACATGATAAACATTTTCAAATATTTTATTAAAAATGGTTTTAGCGTCATCTGAAATATTCAATGAATTATAGTGAGTACTATATAACGCATGTAAATTTCCAGAACCAGCAGTAAACAAAGTATTACCATCAAACCGCAAATCTTCATTAAAATTATTATCTAAATAACCAGGAATAACTTCTTCAATAAATTTTGTAAAAAATTCAAATTGTGTTACTTTAGATTTTTTTAATGCAATTTTAAAATTTTGAATAATTTCTTCGTTTTTAAGAAAATTTGAATTAAAAATTGACCAATATAACGTATTATCGAAAAAAGTATCTTTAATAAGCATATCTAAATCTTCTTTTAATTTGTTAACATATGAAGTCAATTGTGCTGGTATTTTTGTTTTATTTAATATATTATTAAATTTCACCATTATATCATCAATAAAGACTTCATTAATTTGTTCTGTTTCTAATATATTTTTTATTTTATCGTATTCTTTATATAAATCTGTTTTTTGAAATTCAGAAATATCGTCCAGATATTCTTTAAAATTAATCATTGTAACTTCCTTTTATTTTATTATATATACTATGTATTGCTTTTGGTGTGTTTTTCTTAAAAAATTCTTCATCATTTATATTAGCAATAATTTTACTAGCTGAAATATCATCATCTGTTCTAGGCATTTCTCTAACATCTGTTCCTAAAGTATTTTTTAATTGGTCTTGGTATGATCTAACTCTATCAGATCCAGCATATACAACATTAATATTTATAGGCGATTTGTTTAATATTGAAATTAAATTACCATTTGAATGATGAATTATTTCAACATCAGGAAATGTTTTTCTAATCATTTCTTCTCTAAGATCTTTAGTTTCCTTTGTATCTTTAGAAGTTACAATGCAAATAACCACATTGTCGTATAACTTTTGGGCTCTTCTAATCATTTTAGCATGCCCAGCTTCAGTTAATACTCTAAATTTACCAAGAATAAGAGCATTATTATTTCCTCTCATTTGCTTAATCAATAAATTTTTAGCTGTTAACTGTATATCATCTTTAATTATTGCTGTAGTTTTTTTACTATGTGCAAAATTCAAAGGAATTTTTTTCATGATTAATGCAAGTTCTTCCAAAATTTCAGGTAGCTTTCTTGATTTTACTACAATAGTTCTAACGATACCTTCTGCTGCACCAGTAACGTTATTCCAATACTGTGTTTCTGCCTCGGGAGATTCTTCTCTGTATTTTTGTTTTATAGCAAATCTTGCAGCTTGATCTAATTGATATTCTTGTTGAAATTTAAGAATCCTATCATTATATTTTAATACAACACCTTCTTCTAAACCACCATATTTACTTTCAATAGAAAGAAATAAATTTCTAATATCATCAACTAATATTTTTGGAGTATCCCATGTCATTGAATTTTTAACTTTACTAAATTCTGAATTTAGTACTTTATCAACAATACCGGATTCAAATGTTATTTGAGACCCAAGAATACCTTTAAATAATAAAGCAGGAATATCTAATTTTAATTCTTTAGCATAAATATCTCTTTTAGAAATATCAAAACCAGAAGGCTTTGTTTTTAGTTTTCCGAATTTTTCTGCATAAGTTGATTTGGAGTGTCCAATTAAAACCATTTTATGTTTTTTAGTATAATCAGAACTTAATGTTGGTTTGTTCATTAAAAATTCAACAAATAATTCCGTGTCAGTCGGTATATTAGCATTTTTAAATTTTTCAAAATGTTCTAATACTAATTTAAATTGAGATGCACCAATTGATTCACCTTTAATTTTAGTTTTCGGTTGATAATCAAATTCTGAAGAATAAAGTACATTACCTTTATAAGCAATTACCCAGTCATTTTCGGTTTTAATTGCTGTGATTTTAACACCATCTGTTTTATGTTCAACAGTAACTTCTGATGTTAAAAATTCTTCAATTTTTTTATCTGATGTAAGGTATTTTCCAGCAGCTTGGATTGAAATGTCTAACATTTCCTTTGATTCATTTAAATATTGTCTAAAATTCATGTATTTACTCTTTTGTTAGTATTTATATTTAATAAGAAGAAACAAAATCTTCAAATCCTAAACCTTCAGTTAATTCAATAAATTCTTCACATAATCTTTTTAAATCATCAAATGCAACTTTCTCATATTTTGAATCATTAAATTCAGATTGATTAGCCAGCTCTAAAATTTGACCCATTTCAATAACTGTGTTTTCTAACGCGCAATGACTCATACTTGCCATAATTAATCCTTTTTGTTTATATAGTATATTATATACTAACTAATATTAAAACAAGATTAATTTTTAACAATAAATGAAATATCTGCTATATTTTTATATTCTTTGAAATTTTCTTTAGCTTCTTTATTTGTTCTTTCTATTTTATATTCAGGAATAGGAGATCTATTTTCTTTTTCTGCTCTTGAATTTACTCTTTTAATTGCAGTTTTAATGTCAGTGTCTATCAAGATAACAGCCGTTTTCATACCTAATTCTTTTGCTTTGTTTAACCTGTTAACTGTGCCTTTTAAACCAGCACCAGTTCCAGTAATAGCAATAGATGTTTTATTTTCAAATGCTTTTGTTAAATTTTTATTAACTTCAGCAATTGCCTTTGATACCATTTTTCTACCAGTGTCATGATCGCCTTTAGACCATTTCATAGTGTATTCATCAACATCTTCCAATGGGATATTAGATAAATTTTTATTGTACCAGTAATTTTTACCAGAACCCGACCCACCAATGATCATAACAAATACGGCAGACGTACTTACTTCTTTAAGTATATCTGCTACATTTGATTCATTTAAAAATTGTTTAAAATTCATTTTCGTTAAGCGTTAGAATTGTTTAATAGATTATTAAGCTTGTATTGTTACATTTACTTTTGATGAATCAACATCTATGTCGTAATCACTTGTATTAACATATGCAGTTGCTGTAACTTTTGCTGAAGAAAAATCTTTACTTAAAGTTATTTTATCGAATACCACTAAAGATCCGTAACCTTCATCTTCTAACCCAGCTTTATCCATATAATCAAACTCTTTAATTTTTTTATATAATTCAATTAAATTTTCAGCTGCATCTTTTTTGTCCGTTAAATTAGCCAACACCTTATCATTAAAATACCCATTAACCACTTCTTCGTCAGAAGGTGTATTACTCTCATTAATAATACCGTTTGTTAAAAATTCCTTAAAATTGTTCATTTCTTAATCCTTTTTTATTTATTTATAAAATTCATTTTCGTTAAGCGTTAGATTATATCTTTTAATTTTATCTTCTACACTTTTCATAACAACTGGATCTTTAGTTGGTTTATCTATATGAAAGAATTTTTTATCTTTTGTGATATACACTTTTGTTGTTTTACCAAAATCCATAATTGCTTCATCATTATAATCAAAAGTAAGAACTTCTTTACCTTTTAATTGTTTATCCATTTGGTCATCTGAATAATAACCAACACTTTCTAAAAATTGTTTAAATTGTCCCATTAAATTTCTCCTAAACTTTCTAATAAATCCCTAAATGTTTCTCTTAATTTTCCTCTTTGACCATAATCTTTGTAATATGCATCTACGTATTTACCAGATTCATCTTTTATCCCAAGAGTTTTAACTAATTTTTGATACCCAGATGATTTAACTTGAAAATCTAATTCAGGGTTTTGAACTTCTAATTCCTGAGCTCTTTGTCCTTTAGTTCCCCAAAGTAATTCAATATATCTATCATGTGTATTTTTGATTTGATTTTTATTAAGATATTTCTTACATAATTCTAATACACCTACAAACGATTCAAATAGTCTAACATCTTGTTCGTTTCCAACTAATTGTTGAAATGCTAATTTATATATGTTTTCTATAATTGTTTCATATGTTGAATTTTTAGAAGGGATTTCTTTATAAACTTGTTTACCGTCAATCTCTGCAACTTTACCTGTTTCTGGGTCTATGATTGGTTCATAAGCTAATCTAATACCTCTTGAAACTGAGAACTTTAACATTCTTGGCATAGCATGTGCTTTTGATGAAGTTAGTTTAATATTATCTGGTGTAGATTTAGGTGTTGCTATAACGATATCATCTCTTACAGAAGCTCCACCAACCAATGCTCTAATTAGGTATTTGTGGTGTACTGCTTTAACGCCGGCTTTTGCATCTGAGAATGATGAACTATGTGAGAACTTGGCCCATTCAGTTGGTTTATCGTTTTCAAACTCAAGAAACTCAAAATCTACCTGCGCATACGATTTAGTGCCATTAGAAAATTCAACCATAATTACTGAATTAATTTGTTCACCGATACTAGAAATAGTTGGTTTATTAGAACCCATATATTTAGCACCAGGAATAATTTCTTTACCTTCCAATGAATCTAAATAAGACCATAAATCTTCTTTTAATTCTTCAGGTACAGTAATATCTAAATCACCTGCACTTGGTTTATATTTCATTACTTCTTCATCAGATAATGTTGGGTCCATAATAAATGACGTACTACCATTAAATGCAAACCCAGAAGTTAGAACACCTTCATCAACCCAAATAGGTCTTTTGTATTTTGATTTGAACTGTTTGTTCATAACTTTAAATATTTCTACAAATTTAGAAATAAATTCTTTTCTACCTATTTCTTTAACTGGTATTTTTACTGCTCTAGTTTCTTCGCCAGTTGCTTTATTAACAGCCGTTACATTTCCACCCATTGTTGTGCCTCGTTTTATTAATATTTATATTACAGTGTAATCGATATTTTTATTGATACATAGAAATTCTTTTTCTGATTTTAATCTTTTAAACATATCTTTATAATCATTATCTATATTTATTTTTTCTTTAAGAAACACATTAGCTATCTTAGAAACATTAATGCCTTCTGGGTTTTTAATTTCTAAAAGAGTTAAATTACATGTTTTTTTATTATAGTATTCCCATCTATCTTTCATATCTAATACAACACCATCTAAAGTTTTACCTTTTAGTTTTGTTGTACTAGTTGAAACAAGATCAAAATTTCCTAAGCTCTCATTACATGTTATTCTATAAACTTTATTAATATTTTCAATTAGATCTAGTTCATTAGCAAACATTAAAATGTTTGATATTGATTTTTTATCATTAAATTCCATATAGTTCTGCAAAGAATCTAGAAATTTATTAAAAAGTTCCTCATTATTTTTATATATATTAATGTAATCTTTAGATTCATTTAAGAATTCTTTAAATGTCATTTATATTGCCTTAAATTATTCAACATAGTCAGGATCGCATGCTTTACAGTTTAATCTTTTATGCTTTTTACACTTTTTACCTTTAACCAAATGTTTAGGTCTTTTAACTAAATCCAATTTAGTGTCAACTGTTGCAATGTCTGCCGCCGTAGTTTCTTCTTGTATATCTTTTAGTAATTTTCTAAAATCACCCATATAAATTTCCTCTTAAGACTAGGGAATTCCCTAGTCAATTTTAATTAATTTTTTAGTTGGTTCTTTTGGAATAACTCTAATAGTTAATAAACCATTTTTGAATGTTGCTGAAATATCTCCTCCAACAAATTTCTCATGTAATCCTAGAATTCTTTCAAAATCATCTGTACTAATATGTTTTTGATGATATGTAATATCAGTCGGTAAAGCTTCTTTTTTACCAACTACATGAAGTTCATTGCCTTTAACTTCAATATCAATCTCTTTTTTACTGAACCCAGCAACAGCAATTTCAATAATAAGATCTCCATTATCATCTTCAGCAATATTTGTTAATGGGTATCTATTAACTTTCTTAGGACTAACTGGCCCAAACATAAACTCTAAATCTCTTTGTGTAAACATCTCGTTTCTCCTTTTGCCATCTCGGCTTTTAAATTTATTCTTGGCTGTGTACTATAAAAAATACACACCCTCGAATAAATTCGAGAACTATAAAATATTTATAAGTTTATCTCTTCATAGTTTAATTTAACATATCCAACAATAAATATGTTAGAGAATATTAACTCTAAATGTTCTAATTCTAACATGTTATCATCCGGGTTTCTTCTTAAGTGCTCTTTTTGAGCAAAAACTTTAGGATTGTATTTAGCTAAATCTTTTTCACTAAGAACTATTGATGATAAATATCTTTCACCTATGTTTCTATCTTCTATTAATAATTGATACATTTTTATTCCTTTAATCTATCCAAATTTTGTATTGCTTATGGTTAGTATAGAATTTTTCAATTTTAATCCAATCTTCCAATGAAAAATCAGAACCAAATAATACTTTTCTTTTACCATTTGCCATATTAATTATTTCAGCTATTTCAACTGGGTGTCTTCTTAAGTGCTCTTTTTGAGCAAAAACTTTAGGATTGTACTTAGCTAAATCTTTTTCGCCAACAACGAATGATGATAAATATCTTTCGCCTATGTTTGATCCTATAAAACCGGCTCCACCAGTAACTAAAGCTTTCATTTTATTCCTTTAATCCATCCAAATTTCGTATTGTTTATGGTTAGTATAGAATTTTTCAATTTTAATCCAATCTTCCAATGAAAAATCAGAACCAAATAATACTTTTCTTTTACCATTTGCCATATTAATTATTTCAGCTATTTCAACTGACCTATTGTGCGTTTTATTGTTATTTTTCATTATTTATCCAGTAACCAAAAAGGAGTTTCTCTATTTGTATATTTAGATTGACCTTTTTTCTCAGTAATATAGTAATTTCTATATGCCTTAACAGAATCTTCGTCTTTGTAAACGTCTGGCATTGCTTGTGGCATTTTAGTTAAAGGCTTATTTTCTATATTAGATGGCGGTGTGTTAAGAAATTCTTTAAGTTTTGTTTCAGTTAAATGCACCTTACCATATCTATGAGTATACTCAGAACATAATGCAACAAATAATCTATACGCCCATATATAGTTTTCTTTACATTCTCTAACCCATATGTTACTAGGATGGTTTACATGAGTTGCTTTATATAATATGTTTTCTAATGAACCATTTAGTTTCCATCTTTTTATTTTTCTTCCATTTTTAGACTGGTCATGCCATAACTCACCGTCTAAAACTCTATGAGCGGTACTTAATAATTGCGCTGTTTCTAAAATCATTTTAACAACATGTTTGTCATGGTGCATTTTTGCAGCTGTTTCCGGGTTTTCGTCTAAATAAAAAAGATTCATTTTTAATATCCTTTGTTTTATTAATATAATAATTATATCTAATCTAATATTAAACTAAGATTAAAATAATTTGTTTAATTTGTTTGTTGGTAAAAAATCAACTAATTTTTTGATACCATATCCTACTAGTCCAAATAAACCAAATGTTACAGTTAATCCACCTAATGCTTTAAATAATTGAATTTGCTCAGCTGTTAAATTTAAAATTTCCATGTTATTTCCTTTTATTTTTTATATATTATATTATATCAATAAAAAAAGCAAAAGTAAATAGTTTTGATCGAAAAATCTTATAAATTTTGAAATTTTTGTATTTCACCTTCGGCAAGTCTAAAATAAAATTTTGCTTTCTCTTTATCTGAACCAAGGTATGATGTGCCGGTGTTCATTAATTTGTGGAATCTTTCCATTGTTTGTTTTATTTCTGAATGCTTCATATTTTTTTCTCCATGTAGTATTTTGACGTAAACCAATTATATGCGGTATCCATTGCTGATTCAATTGCAGTATCTAACACTGATTCAACATCAGAATTCCATTCTAAATTTTTGTATCCGCTATCTTTTATCTCTTCTCTTAATAATTCATATTTAGCAGAATATTCGTAAATATATTGTGGCGGACACGTTTCTATATTTGTATTTATCTCTTCGCCTTCATACTTTTTAACATCCAAAAATGCATCTCTTAAATCATTTGCTGATACTATCACTTCTTGGCCATTTAAATTAATTTTGTATTCACCATTTGAAATATATTCCATTTTATATCCTTTTGTTTTATATAGTATAATTATATACTAACTAATATTAAAACAAGATTAAATATATAAATATAATAAAAAATAAGAGGTTTAATATGGCTTTATTTAAAGACTTAGGTTTTAAAAAAAGATTAGATAACACAATTGTATCACCTGATGCAAATAAATTTAATGGTTATGATTTTACTGAATTCACTGACCATATACAAAATGGGTGGACGCCGATACAACTGCAAGAAGACGTTGATGGCACAATAAATATTAGTGGAGATTCGTTTAGTAATATATCTAGTGTTACAATAGGAGATAATAGTACAAGTACACAGGTGATACCAGATGCTTCGTCTTATACAACTTATGATGGGTATGATTTTAGTAATGACTTTGTCTTAACATATAATGTTACTCATACAGGATTTAGCCAATATACTGGTCATTTATATATGTACGGAACCGCGGACGGGTATGATGACGCATT
>Ga0209955_1000518_pt1 | contig 13443 bp, 26 predicted proteins | sample SalPonA_A_H2O_MG_FD_185716 | JGI IMG/M metagenome (GOLD analysis project Ga0209955, IMG submission 185716) | Water microbial communities from South San Francisco under conditions of wetland restoration - Salt Pond MetaG R2A_A_H2O_MG (SPAdes)... | ecosystem: Environmental > Aquatic > Non-marine... | reverse complement strand
ATACTGAACACACTAGTACCTTTCTTTCTTTTACATCTTCATCCATCTTAATTTTTAGACGAACTCTCTTGTAGTTGCCAGAGAATAGTTTAACTGTTTCTTGATCCACTCTCCAACCTTCTTCTAAGTTATGCCCTTCTTTGTCATATACTTCTAATCTGTATATCGCTGGAAACTTGTATTCGTTCTTAATAGTGTAAGCTAAGTTTACTACGTCTCCTGGCGCAAATTTCTTTTCATATCCCGGCGTCATTGAATGTGCTTGAGCCCCGAAAGGAGCCCAAGCCATTATCATCAAAGACGCAATCGCAAGTTTAATTGATCGCATCTTTTCTCCCCTTACTGCGTACAAGTAGCAGTGTTGATCATCCAATAAGAAGTGTTGTCCTCAGCAACAAAGCTGTCTGAAGCTAGAACACCGTGGTCAACACCAATGTTAATAACGTTACCACCAGCATCAGTAGTAATTACTAGCAAGTTTTCATCTGTTGAGATAGAAACGTTCTTACGAGTGTTTTCACCTTGAGCAGTTGAAGCTGAGTAGTCTACTTCTACAACATCATCTACTGCACCAATAGCGTCATAAAGTGCTTTGTCAGTTGCAACAGATAGGCCTAGGATATCACGAGTCTTAACACGGATTTGTGCGTCTGAGCTTGTGTACCAAGAGTTTGTAGACTCATCCCATTCCATAGCACCGTCTTGTAGATTCAAGAAAGTACAGCCTGCTGGTAGATCATCAGTTGCACCTTGAATTTTGAAGTCTTCTGCTGCCTGTGCTGATACGGCCATAGTTAAAGATAGTGCCGCTACTGTAAATAATTTTTTCATTATAAGGAATCTCCTTTTAGTTTGTTTAATTATTTGGGCACCTTGATTAACGTGTCACCACCCACGATTCGTACTTGAATCCACACGTTTAGTCTAACTAAATCTTATCTAACTACAATACTAGATGATCCTTGTTTTTGCATACGCTCTAGTTCCATTTGTAGTCTTTGAATTTCAAGTTGATATAATTGTGTACAATCAACTCTTGGAATATCCTTATTTCCTAATGGTATAACCACTCTTGCGTAAACGCCTACATCATCAGAATTATTTCTATTTCTAAAGTTAAACGGATCATTGCCGTTATTGTAGCTGTCTAGATTGTTTGCGGTCACACCAAAGTCTAGTGTTGGACTATGGTATGTTCCTTGTTTGCACGTTGTTCCATCTCTGCCACGAACTGAGTCGCCACCCTCTACGACACTAGGTGATCCTGGGATCATCGTGTCTGCGTAACTGTAGCTTGTACCAATGAACAAACTCGCAATCGCATAGATTGTGAACTTTTTAATACTGCACATATGTAATACTCCCTCGATTTGTCTGGAATAACAATATCGATTGGTACAAATGTACGTTGCTCAGTTCCTAATACGAACTCTGCTAACACTTTATCATTGTCTTCTCTGATACTTTCAGCCTGCACGAATTCAATCTTTTCGTAATCAGGATGCCCGTATATCTCAAATTGTACCGGCGCTATTGATCCAGCTTTTCCTTCTACTTGAATGACATTTGGATAGATGGAAACCGCTTGAGCAGTCCCAGCAAATGTCAGAAAGAAAGTCAGTAAGAATCGACTAAACATTAGTCGTTTCCTTGACCTTCATCCCCAGTGCCGTTACCGCCACCATTGCCGCCACCGTTTCCACAGTTGCCACCATCTGCACCACATTGGCCGTCACCAGAACTTGTTTCTAAAACACAAGTAACAGGTACACGTACAATGTACTCTCCTGCTGGAAATCCACCTTTGAGATTTGCATAAACAGTTGCGTCTGCTTCTACTTCGTAGCTACCAGCTTCAGAGAATACAAGATCGCCCATGCCATTTTGTGTCACGGTTCCTGTATTGTCACCCATAAGAGTTACACCTGATGCAGATGCTTCGATTTCAAAGTCAGCGGCCCATTGAGAAATGTTTTCCTCAGTTTCAGCGTCAAGTAGTGCTGGTTCACCGAATACAAGTGTATAGCCGTCAGTATTAGTACGAACATCTACGCTCGCAACTTCACCGCCGCTAAACTTACTTGATAGAGTATCTTGATTGATATTTGCAGTGACAGTACCATCTACGAAAGATTGTAGTCCACATGCTGATTCAATGTCTCCTCTCCAATCTAGATTACCGCTAGTTGGACCTTCAACATTGTATTGATCTGCCGCAGAGACAGATGCTAGAAAAGTAGTGGCGAGTGCCACCGATAGAAATGATTTTTTCATGCCTTCCTCCGAATATGTGTAATCATTCGGGGTACCAGTTTTTACGTGTCTTCCTCCCCAGCCTTCACGATTAACGAAGTAACCTAAGATGGGGATTCTGGTACATAGAAAGACTTTTCAGGGTGTACACATCGAACCTTATAATCTTAGGTTCGAGGCACCTTGTTTAACGTGTTACCACCTCGGCCAGCACGATCTCAAAAAGTTAACGTTTGAGGAGACACCCTGATTATTGTGTTACCGTCTCATCCAACACGAAAGTATTTATATAAATTAACGGCCTGACTTATGTGTAATTCACGACTTTTATAGAACTTTTTTCTATAGCCTTATTACATATAGGACATGGCTTAGCGATAAGTGGTTGCCCGTGCTTACCGTATCGCTCTATGTCAATGCGATATGCTTTAGACCAGTCTTTGAGTTTGACAAGTGCGGCAATCTCAGCGTGAAGATAAATCTGTTCACCGTTACCGTACTTTTTGGATAGTTTTACTTGAAGGGGGTGAGTCTTTGTGTAAGAGTTTGTTGCCTGAGCTAGTAGACGCCCACGCTTATCATATATCTTAGCTGTAGTGTATCGTCTATCGTTGCACATTGTTATATAGCTATAATCTTCTTTGTTTAGTTAATGTTCGCTATATGGGTATTGGTGGGCCCGGTAGGATTTGAACCTACGATCAATGCGTTATGAGCGCACTGCTTTAACCACTAAGCTACAGGCCCAATTGGCGTCCCCAGCAGGACTCGAACCTGCAACCACTCGCTTAGAAGGCGAGTGCTCTATCCATTGAGCTATGGAGACTTAATTGATTAAGAGTATATTACTACAGAATAATACTAGTTGTCAAGGGCTAATTTGAAACTTTTTTTGTGCTTCGCATAGCCGTTCTTTGAGTTGCGCTTACGATCAGTGAACGTAGCCGCTTTGTTGAATTTGTGTGCATAACGACACACAGGATTTCTTGTCTTCATTATTGCACCCATACGTGATTATATTTCTTAGGTAGATTCTCGCAAGAGTATTTATCAGTCTCTTGATAATTCAGAACCTTGACGCATTCGTTTGTTGAGTAGCTTACCCAAACATCAGGTAGCATCATAGCATCGATAAAGACTTTAAAAAGTAAAAGACCCATAGCTGAGCATAGTACTAATATCAATAGTGGATCTTTCATATTAGTACTCCTTACCTGCGAGATAGTTGTCAACAGCTTTGCTAAACATTGGTAGATAGTAATCATCGTGACATGCTTTAGTCATGTTCAAGTCTAAGCAGATATCAGCATCTACAAAGCACCAATTAACAGTGCCGTCTTCATTTTTGTTTTCATCAAGCTTTGCATATTCTTCAACTTTAGCACGGATCATACGGTAGAAGTCATTCATAATCAATCTCTCTCATCAAGTTACAGTGTAAGTATAACAGGACCGTGGAGAGAGTCAAGGCTTTTTAGCCATCTTCCCACCATCTTATGTCTCTTTCTAAAACATTACATTCAAATGCCAATATCAGCTTTTCATAGCTCCAAACTGTTTTAGTCTCAAGATTCATCAACCAATCACTAAGTCGTGCCCAGTCTTCGCTTCGCATTGGCGGTACTGCGTATTCACTCCAACCTTCGTAACCTTCTTTATTACTATCACGAATATCTATGCGACCAGCACTGTAGTTAGTGTGAATTTCTTTTATCTCGTATGTATCGCCTATCTTAATGTCAGGGTAGTTTAACTCCGGACTGTTGCGAAGCGTATCACGAATAAGTTCGCTTTCAACCACACGCTCAACTTTATGAGTTAGTCCTCGCTCTTCGTACCATGTCATAGTGACAGGACCCATCCAGTTTAGGAAATAACTAACACTCACTGACCGCTCCTTCCTACACTCTTCTTAGTGTAGATTGCTGTCACGTTCTCGCCCATATGAGGACAAACTAGAATGATATCAGGTAGCCCATAAACATCTTTATGATTACCGCCTTCGCCACAGATAAAGTAAGCACCAGTCTTTTCCGGAGAACTATGCTTCCATATCTTTAGCAATCTCTGGAACATTTCGTATTCTTTATCTGTGATTTCTCTCATCACCATGCTCTCCCACTATTGTTTACGATTGCTACCCATTCATTGGTGTAAGTGCTATAAGAAATCTGAACCTGTTCACCGTTCTGCCAAACCCAGTAGACTTTATCTCGGTCAAGTTCTGCTGGTTTCTCTTTAACTTCATTCATAACTGTATTCCCTGTTTTCATTTGATAGAACTATTATACCAAATAGAATCTAGAATGTAAACAGATTTATTAGATTATTTTGTTATAAGACTATACCTCGATATACTCATCACATTCGTGGTCTTCGCCACCCCAGTCCATCCACCCATGGCACTTGCCAGTTTCTGGATCGTGATCAGTATATTCTTTACAAGATGGACACCAACGCTCGTACTTAGTAATACGATCTGCTTCATCGACTTTCTTGGTAATATCCTCGACAAGAGTATCCCAAGTCGATTCAATAGACTCATGACGAGACCAACCGCTAACATTATATCCACCAAACTCTACGTAGACTTTATCGTCCCAACAGTTAAAGCTTAGATGAACAGAGAACGAACTGGTCTTATCAGTACCAGTTCGTTCTTTGAATGATTGGAATCGTTTGATTTGCTTTTCGAGTTCTTCAACATTTTTCATCATATATCTCCAAAAATAAGAGAGGGTTTTATTACCCACCTTTCCAATTCATCAACACTTGAAGTAAATCCCATTCACCATAACTGAGGCTGAACTTTTAAGAACCACGCTTACTATCTCCACTAATTCTAAGGTTTTACTGTCAGTTCAATCGCAAACACTTTCTTTAGCATATATCGCTGAAAACGATTTGGCAACTTATCGAGATGAAAATGATATTGAAGATTTGAACCGCACATTCTAGCAATTACGTTAGATTGGGTCATATTGAACCCAGTAAGATTGTAACCTGTAAGTGTAAGAGGATGTTTGTTCCAACTATATTCAGGATTGACCTCAGTCTGATACTTGTACCAATCATCATTCCTATGCTTGGCATCCCAGTATAGTTTTTCATGCACTTCCATCACTCACTCTCCTTAGGTAACTTAGGAATTTTCATCCAATACGGCACTTCTGGAATCATACTCGTAAATCCACTAGTACCATACACAATGTCATTCTCTTTGTCATATTTGCCCTTGTGGTAACTACCAAAAGGTTCGAAGTAATAAAAGATGTCTTGCTCGTCGTTGGGACGTTGTTCTTTAGTTTTAATCCACATCACTCACCTTTGTAATTCATAAGAACCTGAAGCAATTCCCACTCACCCCAAGTCAATGTAAACCTTTCTTCACCACTTCTTCGTGAAATGTTGATATCAACCCCTTCACCGTTACTAAAGTGTGTGACTTCCATATAATCACTTTCACCAGCACAATGACAGTACTCTTTGAGTTCAGAGAACACTGCTCGTCTTTGATCTACTTTAATACTCATAATCACTTACCCTTTAATCTTTTACTCGTCCATATAAGTATGATAACCAAATCTCAGCATCACGATAGTTTGGTTCACTACGAAATAGCTTCCAGTACTTCCATGCGTAGTCAATCTCTTCTTCTCTTGTCATCACTAACTCTCCTGAATTTGTCTACCCTTTCATTAAATGGGAACACACCCACCGCTTACACTCTGCTTTATTTCTAAGGTGCTTGGCCCCACCTATACGGATCTCTGTTTTCCAGAACGTCCCACCACCGACAATATGGATTTCAGTTCCTTCATTTGCGACATAAGAAGTTGACTCAAGGGTCTATGCCTCGTCTTAATAGGCTTTACAGCACCAACTTCCATCTTCGTCTCATGCGCCCACCAACCTCCAACCAACACACGGGGCGCTCAGGGGTCCTTTGTTATGCGTTATCTCTCTTGTTGATAAGATTCTGCATTAATTCTTTACCTTCAACAAATCCCGCTGAATGGGCATCTTCACGTATCCATTTCTTTTCTATCTCTGTCAACTGCTTATGTTCTTTTTTAGCCTTGTTATAACCAATCTTATAAGCGGCATGTAACATATAAAATAGATTAGCAAATGTAAAAAATGCAACCACTGCAATATTATAAACATCCCACCAACTATGCATAAAATAATCTCCTTAATATCAATCGACAGAATCAATAAAAATCTTTAGCGTTCTACCATCATCTTGAAGATCGCTATACATAAACTCTTCATCTTCAAAGTATCGAACATACTCACGACCTTCTGGGCCAATGACTTCAACACGGCTAACAGAACTAAACTTAAGTTCACGCTCTAGTCTAGACATTGTTTTGTACCATGACCAAGATAGTTCCTGAAGTTGCTCAAGAGTCAAGTTCTTGATAGAGTTTGGAATTTCATCAGACATTACGCAAACTCTTCACATAGCATGTTCATTTCATATTCAAGTTCTTCACGATAGTCGAGGTAACGGCTGTAATCGTCTTCGCTCAACAAGTCAACTTGCTTATCAGTGAACAGTAGAAAGTTATCGAACATATTGATCAGATCGCCGTTAGCGTTACGCTCAAGGGCGTTGAATTCTTTCATGCTTAACTTTTTGATTCTCATAATATAATCTCTCTTAGAACTCGTTAAGATTACGTGCCATGTAGACACCACCAGCAACACAAACAACAGAGAAGAAAGCAATGATACCGTAGTGAAGAATCTCAAACATAATAATCTCTCTCAAACTTTATTAACAGTCGTAGTCGTCCCAGTCCATGGTAGTTTCTGGATTTGGGTTGTAATCTAGTGCGTTCATAATCAATCTCTCTCATCAAGTTACAGTGTAAGTATAACAGGACAAGAGAGATTGTAAAGGCTTTTTTTGGAATTATTTTGGTAGGATATGTAGATACGTTTGGTTAGCATCTATGCGATACGTACTGTACACTGTAACGTCTTCATTGACCATCGCCGCACGAATACCTATAGTATCTTTGAAGTGTTTACCAGCAGAGATAGTTGAACCATACTCAATGAATGGTCCAGTCTCTTTATTGTCTGGTGTATATTTGTAGTGTACGTACTCACGATTGTTACCATCAACGAATCTATTGAATTGATAGTACTTCTTAAACATAGTATATTCGTCTTTATTTACGTCATACTCTAGACCAATCCCTGTGCGATCAACTGGGTGATTAAATTCTTTTTCTGGTAGATTTAGTTCAGCTTCAAGTCCAGCATAAGAATAGAAACGAATTTTATCAGTTAACAGTGAGTCAAGATCGACTAACCAAAGCGCTGTACCAACATCAAATGTATGCTTCAACTTGTCTGTGATAGGTACGCTAAATGCAGTGAATAAAGATTCGACAGCGCTATCTGAAACGATAAGCGCTAAGCTAACGTTTCCTTCACGATTAGCTACAACTGCGCCTCTACACGCTTTACGTACATTTTCTGGAACGAATAGCACACTAGAGAAGTAGTTTTCAAGTACATTAAACATTAGTGATTACCCCATGACATAGTAAAGGATGGTGCCTGTACACCCATAACTGGTGCACCTGTAGTATAGCAATCTGCTATTAAGAACACTCTGAATAACCCACTAGCAGTTATATTGTATGTTGTTTTAGCAGGCACTGCAACCGAAGTCCACCCACCATCATCATCCGTATTTGAACCAGAGCCTCTAATTTCGTGTACAGTTCCAGTGCCTTCACAAACAACTCTGATACCTGGATTTCTTACACCCGCACGTTTTGTGCTAGAATATGGATCATCTTCACCAGTTTCATCCCCATGAATTTTAACAGTAATTGCTGGAGTGGAAATGTATTTTCTGGCTGAAAAGTCATATGCACCACTACCTAATAGATATGCGAATGTTCTCCAACTACCATCTGCACTACCTCCACATAGGCTTGGAAAAGCTCTAGTATCTACAGAACGACCTACTCCAGTCTTTGTATATTGTTTAGACGCACCACGAAAGTCAGACCAGTCTCTTTGACCATTTGCGGCTGTAGTTATCCTAAGATTATCCCCAACATCGGGAACAAGACTAACGCCACGTCTATAGTCACCTATATTACGTGTTCCATCATTTGCTTTACCGAATTCAGCTTCGATATCACTAAAGTTTATGGTACCAGATATATTGATCATATGATTCTCGCTATTAGAATGTTACTTCTTCTATTTATGCTCTGAATCATTTTCCAAGTCTTTCATGTATTCACCAGCAGTAGTGAACTTTAGATCCTTCTCGGCTTCTTTCTCTTTCTTACCAAAGATAGCATCCCAGTTATCTGCGTACTTCTTTTGATCTGCGCCTTTACGTGTACCTGATCCTTTACCACCATGCCATTGACTCATTTGTTTCTCCAGTGTTTTGAACAGTCTTGATTATGACCTTTAGCACGTGTACCGCTACACTCAGGACAAGGCCACTCAGCTTTGAATATCTTATCAAAGTTTTCGTTATACTTTTTCTGGTCTTTTTGATGACCACCAGAATCATACTTCCAACTCATAATATACCTCACTTGACATAAAAAAGCCGACTTTTAGATAGCGAGGGTAGCGAGTCCAGCTATCAAGGTAGTCGGCAACCTTTGACGCCTAGATTAGCTGTAACAGCTAACGGTCCTAAGCGTGTTTTGGTGGAGGGTGGTGGATTCGAACCACCGAAGCTTTCGCATCAGATTTACAGTCTGGTCCATTTGGCCGCTCTGGAAACCCTCCGAATTTTATTTAACTATTTATCTAGTCAATATCTGTTAAATACGCTAAGTCTTTTATTGATGAGGGTTTACCCCAATGATAACCTTGATGATTGTATATATGCAATGTTTTCATTGCCATTGCAATAGAGCTATTGCTTATACCTTCAGCGATAATAGTTATACCAAGTTTTTCTGCTAGAAGTCTTATAGAACCAGCAGTTCTTAGTCCTACAGAGTTTACATTGAGAATATCAATAGTATCGACAAACGACTTATCTAACTTTATAATATCGACTGGCAACTCAGACAATCTAGTGAGATTTGAACTATCTTTCCCAAAATCATCTAGTGCTATTCTTATACCTGCATCTCTGATATAAGAAAGTTCTTCATATATAGTTTTTTTGCTATACCTGTTTACACCAGCAGTCTCAGTTATTTCTAATACAATATCATATGCGCTCATCTTACCGAGTGTCGAAAGTAGATGATTAAGAAACTCTTTCCCAGCGCCCTTAACAGCAAACTTGTCGATTGTTGCATTGAGTGATATATATGCTTCAGGCCAAAGTGCTTTTATTCTTCTTATAATTTTTAGTCTAGCTTGCTCTAACTTAATCATATATCTTTCATTTTCTCGTGCTACACTTTCAACACGTTCAGCATAATACTCTGGACTTAACTCTCGATCTTCTAGATCCCAGCGCATGAGTAATTCAAAGCCAATTATTTTAGGATCTGCTTTAACATTCACAATAGGCTGAGCAACATAATAGATTTCATCTTCTAATATAGCACGTTTGATATCTTCTATGTTGATATCTCCACCTCTATGATACAATATAGACAAGAAATCATTATTTGCTACAGTATATCTATTTCTACCTGTGTGTTTAGAGTAAGTTAGTGCTTTGTCTGATAAAGATATAACATCGTCTATGTTCTTGTCTTTATCATGGTACGCTATACCTATGCTTATAGTTCTATCTTCTAGAATCTGTTTATTAGGTAATATAAACTTATAATTTCTAACATCGTTTAGTATCTGTTCAGCAATAGATTCTGCTTCTAATTCTGCGTTGACCATGTCGTTAGTTCTTACAGAATTCTCAGGGATGAACATTACAAACTCTTCGCCACCCATTCTGACTGCTACACCCCCTTGTATAGTAGCAATCTTAAACAATATATTACCTACATCTGATATAACTACGTCACCAGCATCATGACCATACACATCGTTAATAGCTTTGAAGTAATCCAAATCCATTTGATACAACCAGCCTTCAGTACTATCCAATTCGCTTAGATATTCATAGAAACCTTTACGTGTATATAATCCTGTCATACTATCACGCAAAGCAACCATGCGAAGGGCTTGATTAAGATTGTGCTCATGTGTAACATCGTATACACTGCCTATTATAGTGCAATTAGTGCCGTTAGCATCGCACTCATAAGAAGCTACACGATTAACATTGAGCCTATCACCATTTCGATGATATACACGATATCCTTCGTCGGAAGAGTCTGATATGCCCATTAGCCAATGAGTAGTTGCTTCAAGTATCTTGTTATCATAGTCATTATGCACAGGATCTATATGGCGCTTTACAACATCTTCTAATCGAACTACTGGATATTCATCCAATGGTAAATCATATATTTTACGAAAAACGCTATTAGCTATTGTAAAGACGTTATTTTTTATATTGTACTCAAATATACCTAATCTACTTTTCTCAGAAATTTGGCTTATGCGGTTTACTAAAGGGTGTGGGTCTTGCATAGTGTTACTTAAATCATTTTACTTTTTAGCTTGGGTGAGGGAGTCGACCTTGCGATCCTTATCCTCATTATCTGCCCACTGTACACATAGGACTTACGAACTCAGTCTAAATGACCACTCTATACAGTTGACCAATCTATATAGCATTTACCCTACTTCGCCATCGTTCCCATTCACTGGGTGATCAACTTTTCAGCGCCGATTTGAGCATTGTTAAGAGGCTTGGCGGGTGTCTCACTTTCTAAAATTGGCCTCAGAGTAACCTTAGGAGCTAACCCTATAGTGCTTCGCTTTACGTTACGACAGCTTTTAACTGAGAGATCGTAACAACTAAGACCCTGAGATAATTTGGCTCCTCGACCTGGACTCGAACCAGGGACCAATAGATTAACAGTCTACTGCTCTACCAACTGAGCTATCGAGGAATAAACTTGGTGCCCTCGGAGAGACTCGAACTCTCACATCTTGCGATACTGGAACCTAAATCCAGCGTGTCTACCAATTCCACCACAAGGGCATAACGCTTGTTTTTATGAGGAACAAGCAAACCACTGAGTTTTGATATCGTAGTTCACCTTCTACGTCACGGGCGTGTTATCCACTTTAGTAAGTTTTCGCTGATATCATCACATGGATCGTCAACGTAACTCATAGTAAGACTACTTATTTACCTTGACCACGGTACTTCTTATAAGTACGTTTCTTCGTCTTGTTCATTGAAGAAAGCTTTACATTTCCCCGTCCTTGGGAAGTCTTTTTGTTGCTGTTTACACCATATGAAAGTACAACACCTTTGGCTGCCATAATATATTCTCCTAGATCATATCTGCTTCGATTTCTGCAATTACTTCAAATGGAACTTCAGCAGTACCACTGAATGCATTATCGAAAGTTTCATTTACTGCATCGATTACTAGCTTACCGACTTTAAGCTTGCGTAGAATCTCTTCTGCTTCTGGTGCGTACTCATCAAACATATCGTTTGCTTTACAGTCTACATTAGCAGGATCATATTCAAACAAGATTTCAGCGATTCGTTCTTTAGTAATCATAATATTTCTCTCAACAATTTATAGTTCCATATTACAGTACTATGAGTGGATTGTCAAGGGCAGATCCGAAAAAATCTTCACTGCCCTTTGGTTTAGTCTTCGCCTGGTCTACGTGCTCCAGGATGTACACTTGGATCAATGAACCTAGTAACATCAAATTCAAATTCACCAAGTCTAGTAACAAGGTCGATTTGACAATTTCCCTCAGTTTGAATCTCGTACTCCACTTCATCTAAAGGAGGAAGACTTTCAATTTCACATAAAGCGTTTTTGATTATATATCCAACAAGCTCTTCGTATGATTCAGAAACAGTTGAATAGTGCTCCACGATAGCTTTATTAGGTGGCTCTTCAGTTACAGAAGAGTCTATTACGCTATCGGATTCTTGAAGCTCTTGAATCTTCGCTTCTCTATCAGCAATTTCTTCTGGAGTTAAGTCACGTAACTTTACACCATTTATCTGATACATGATATATTAATCCTCTACTCTGGTTGCACTTCAATAGGCGGCTGTTTAGTAATGGTAAGACGAATTTCTAGTGAACCCTCAGCATAATCTAGCTCAAGTACGTTTTCCGCATCAATGATTGTTTGAGCTTCTTCTTCGCTAGGTAGAGTAGGATGACCTAGATTTCTAGCCGCCCAAGAAAGAGCGCCAGCAACGCTATTGAAGAACTTTCCGTCTACACGAACTTCTTCGATTTGATTCTCTGGTGAAGGTTCAGCACCCTCTTTGTATTTTAGTTTAAAACCTTGGACAATGTATCCCATATGATTTACTCCTGTTTGCTCAACATTCTTTCGGCACGTAAGCGATCACGTGCTTCTCGTTCTTCTTTAAAAGCGTGTAGCTCCTTGAGATATTTATTAACTCTTCGCTTCCTACGTGCGGTAAGCGAACGTTTTAGTCTTTCGCCTTTAGCAGTTTTACTAAAAGCTTCAAGTTTAATCTCGTCTAGCATGGTACACCTCTTACTTGATATTCTATTTAGCTTTTCTCAAAGACCCTATTGTGGGTATCATTACAAAGTATAAATGTAGTACATTTGCTGAGATTTTTCAAGTTATTTGCCCCAACATATGTACAGGTACTACGAAGTCCCCCAAGAATGTCTTGTATAGTATCTTTTACATCGCCACGATATGGCACTAGAACTTCTCGACCTTCGCTTGAGCGATATTCTTTGAGTCCACCAAAGTGTTTGTCATTTGCAGCTTTAGAACTCATACCGTAGAACTGTACGAACTTCTTAGTCTCAATAACGTTACCAGCGTGTGTGTAGTGTAAAGTATCGCCTATACCTTCACGAACTGTAACATTTGCTAGCTCATTAGTTTCATAGTACTTCGTGATTACCTCGCCACCACCTTGATCGTGTCCCGCAAGCATACCACCAAGCATTACGAAGTCAGCACCAGCGGCAAATGCTTTGGCTACATCGCCAGGACTACTACACCCGCCATCAGCAATGATGTGTCCACCAAGACCATGAGCGGCATCAGCGCACTCAATGACTGCGGATAACTGCGGGTACCCAACACCAGTCTGAATGCGAGTAGTGCAAACAGAACCGGGACCAATAC
>Ga0209955_1000517_pt1 | contig 13445 bp, 7 predicted proteins | sample SalPonA_A_H2O_MG_FD_185716 | JGI IMG/M metagenome (GOLD analysis project Ga0209955, IMG submission 185716) | Water microbial communities from South San Francisco under conditions of wetland restoration - Salt Pond MetaG R2A_A_H2O_MG (SPAdes)... | ecosystem: Environmental > Aquatic > Non-marine... | reverse complement strand
CGTGCATATCAACCACGATCAAACCCTGGGCATTTTCGGCGAGTATGTACACCCCTTTCAATTGGGCGATCGCAAAACCAAGCGGTGGGATTTCCTCACTGCCTTGCTCTTCAAGCGAGGGGGCTGGTGCCTGATAAAAAGATTGGTTAGCCTGCAGCTGATCGCGAATCACACCGCGACTTGGCGAAGAATGCCCCGCATAGTGACCCAATCCAGCAGCCGAGGATGCCGCCGCTGGAGTATCCGAGGCTAACCCCATACTCGCTTGGCCTTGAAACTCACCCCTAGCCAATGGATCCGCAGGCGCCGCTGCGGGCATCTGCTGTGCATACTGTGTCGGTGCTGGATTATCACCCGGCCTGACATCGGCTAACACTCTGTGTAGGCTACTAAACAAAAAATTGTGTACGGTACGCCCATCGCGGAAGCGCACTTCATGCTTGGTAGGGTGCACGTTGACGTCGACAATAGTCGGGTCTAACTCAAGATATAACACATAGGCTGGGTGCCTACCGTGGAATAACACATCGGCATAGGCTTGGCGAATGGCATGCGAAACTAGCTTGTCGCGCACCACCCTTCCGTTGACAAAAAAGTGCTGCAGGTCAGCTTGGCTTCTAGAGAATGTCGGTAGCGCAATCCACCCCCACAATCGAATACCATTCACCTCATGCTCGACAAACAGGGCATTTTCCATAAATGCCGGCCCGCATACCGAAGCAATGCGGCGCTCTTGTTCGGCCTGACTTTTACATGCTCGCAACGCATGAATGCCGCGTTGATTGTGACGTAAGTAAAAACTCACATCAAAGCGACTCAGTGCCTGGCGTTTCACCACCTCTTCCAAATGATTAAACTCAGTCTTTTCAGTTCGCAAAAATTTGCGCCGCGCGGGGGTATTAAAAAATAAGTCTCGCACCTCGACCGTGGTACCCCTAGGATGAGCCGCCGGCTGAATTTGTACATCCATTTCGCGCCCTTCAGAAAAAGCGCTCCAGCCCTGCATAGACGTTTCACTATCATTGGATGTGAGCGTCAACCTCGACACTGAACTAATACTCGCCAGTGCTTCACCCCTAAAACCCAATGTCGCCACACCCTCGAGATCATCAAGCGTGTAAATCTTGCTCGTAGCGTGTCGGCTTAGGGCCAGAGGAAGATCCTCTGAGCTAATGCCTATGCCATCGTCGCGAATGCGTATTTGCCTAACTCCCCCTTCTTCGATATCGACTTCAACCTTGGTGGCACCAGCATCAAGGGAGTTTTCAAGCAATTCTTTGAGTACAGAAGCAGGGCGCTCAACCACCTCACCGGCAGCAATTTGGTTCGCCAAGCGAGGACTGAGCAATTGAATTTTAGACATTAGCTGCGGGGTATCCTAAGGGTCTGACCTACGTGAATCACATTACTTTTCAGGGCGTTTTCACGTTTCAACTGGGTAACACTGGTATTGTAGAGCGAGGCGATCTTGCTGAGTGTATCGCCGCGTTTTATAACATGTTCGCCGGCGTTCTTGTTGTCTTTTTGCCACGCAATCAAGGTCCCCATCGGCGGATTTTCTTCGAAGTAAGCCTTAACTCCTTGGGTAATTGCCCTCGCCAATTTTTGCTGGTGGGTTTTATTTGTCAGTTTGCGCTCTTCTTTTGGATTGGAAATAAAACCTGTCTCGACCAAAATCGAGGGGATATCCGGTGCTTTCAAGACACGGAAGTTGGCCAGTTCTACACGCTTGCTATGCAAGTCAGTCATCTTACCCATGTGGCCAATAATGCGCTCACCGACATCAATACTGCTCACCAAACTACTGGTCATCACCAGATCCGTGAGGGTCTTTTGCACCATTTCTTCGTGATCGCCCAGACTCACCTCACCCGCCAAATCGACGTTCTCAGAATCGGCTAAAAACCTCGCCATGGCGCTGGTTGTTCCCTTGCGAGATAAAGCATATACCGAGCTACCGCGAGCTCGGGGATCGGTAAAAGCGTCCGCGTGGACCGATATAAATAAATCGGCACGGTTTTCACGTGCAATTTCCCAGCGCCGCTTGTGCTTAAGATAGTAGTCCCCGGTTCTTACCAACACGGCTCGATAACCGGGCTGACTATTGATCTCATCCGCCAATCGCTTGGCAATAGTCAACACAACATGTTTTTCTCTAACCTTGCTAGGACCAGAAGCGCCGGGATCTTCGCCACCGTGGCCAGCGTCGATGGCCACCACAATATCACGCTTGCTGTCGGCTTTTGGCTCACTCGTCGCGATGGTTGGAGCCTTCTTCAAATTCACATCGTTGAGGTCGATGACCAATCGGTGCCCCGCATCGCCGCTGGGCTTTAATAAAAAGCTTCGGGGTTGCACATTATTTTTTAGATCCAATACGACCCGCAAATCATTTTTATTGCGCTTGGCATGACGAATTCTATTAATCGGCGTGTCCGCCAACTCGAGCGATCGAAAAGAAGCCTTGAGATGCGCATCACCAATATCAATCACCAAGCGATCAGGTGAAGTCAGCGGGATAATTTTATACTCCACCGGTTTATCGATATCAAACACAAGCCGCGTGTGATCCGGCGAGCGCCACAATCGTACCGACGAGACATCGTTGGCCCAAGCTGGTAATACAAAGCTCAAGCAAAGCAACGAGAACACTAAATTTTTTATGGCGTAGAGTCGAATCATAGTCAACGTATTCTATCCCATTTGTTGGCAGATCACCCTACCCCGTTCAGTATTTGGGCGCAAGACAACCCGCCGATGCTCCGCGTCGACATGAAAAATATCAACATGTAAGTCTGCGGCTGGTAAAAATCCTTCACCTCGCTCTGACCACTCGATAAGACTGACACTGGCACCATCGAAATAATCTCTAATACCCATATAATCAAGCTCTTCAGGATCGCCCAAGCGGTACAGATCAAAATGATATACCGTCACCGATTCAAACTGATAGGGCTCAACCAGTGTGTAGGTAGGGCTTTTCACTGCGCCCTGATGCCCAAAAGCGTGCAATATGCCTCGACTAAGGGTGGTTTTACCTGCGCCTAGATCGCCATGTAAAAAAACCACCGCACCTTCTTTAAGCGCATTGCCTAGCTGCTCGCCTAACGCAACCATGGCGGTTTCACCCGCAACGTGCCACTCATTCATTCAACAAAGTCCTCATCACCGGCATCAAATCAGACGCCATCAAACCACGTTCCCCACGGCTACTCGCCAATTGGTCAGCGGCGGCACTATGCACAGCAACCGCCCGACGCGCAGCGTCACCCGCCGACAACCCCTGCGCCAACAACGCGGCCATAACTCCCGACAAGACATCGCCCATACCACCGCTGGCCATGCCCGGATTACCGTGGCAACAGATACTAACCTGAGCACCATCATCGACAATGGTTCCGGCACCTTTCAAAACAACCACCGCGCCGCTTAGCTGCTGAAGTCTCCGAGCTGCACCTAACCTATCGCTCTCAATGTCTGCCACAGCGCAGCCTAATAATCGGGCAGCCTCACCCGGATGCGGCGAAATAATACACGTGGGTAAATCGCGCAACTTTTCTACGCCCCACTGCGATATAAGGTTTAGCGCATCCGCATCGACGACCGTCGCCAGCGAGCTGTGTAACACTCTCTGCAGCAGAGCCTGTCCCCATGCTCCCTGCCCCAAACCAGGACCAATCAATAGCGTATGTCTTTCGGTAAGCAGCTCTGCCGCCAGTGCAGGCACATCGATACCGTGCGCCATCACCTCCGGCGTCTGCGCCAACAAAGCCGCTACATGAGCGGGCCGAGTAACCACACTGACTAACCCCGCACCACTGCGTAGCGCAGCTTTGGCAGTCAGTATCACTGCCCCTCCCATACCATGCTCACCGCCAATAGCCACCACATGACCAAAGTGGCCCTTATGAGCGGCGACAGATCGGGCGGGTAACGATGGCAGGCTATCAATAGACAATAATTGAGCCTGCGCCTTACAGGCCTTATACACCGACGCCGGCACACCCAGCTCGACCAATATTCGCTCGCCGCAGAGCGGCCTTGCCGGGCCGGTCCAGTGGGCAGGTTTCCAAGCAATAAAGGCCAACGTGACAGTCGCGTGAACCGCCACAGCAAAATGCTCATTGGCATCCGCCGCCACACCCGAGGGAATATCTAATGAGAGAACGTCTACCTTGGTTTGATTTATCCAATGAATCAACGGGATCATCGTATCGCGCAGCTGACCTTTAAAACCCGTGCCAAGCAGGGCATCAACAATCACATCAGGGGTTTGCTGCTCAATATCTGCCACAGGAATTAACATCACCCCCTCTCGACAGGCATCAGCATAGGCTTGACCGGCCTCACACGTTAAAGAATGTGGATCTACAGCACTGATCACGACCACACGGTAGCCTGCGCGCTTGGCTAGCGTGGCAAGTACCCAGCCATCACCCCCATTATTACCCCCGCCACACAACACCAGAACACTTTTGGCCCGCGGCCAACGCTGTGCCAATAAATCGAAGGCGGCCTTACCCGCACGACGCATCAAATCATAACCACTTATTGGGATATCTCGCTGGGCAGCAATATCCAAAGCATGACTTTGCGACGCACTGTAAATAGAAAAACTCATACCGTTCCTTAGGGTGTGACCTGTCACCATAGACAGGCATAGGGTAGACTTAACCCGTTAATAACTGTGAGTTTGCCATGACCGAACAGCCACGCCAAGCCAATACTGATCTAGCACTAGACCCTGCCGCCATGCAATCACTGGTAGTGTCTATCCGCCAATGGGCTAAAGAGCTAGGCTTTCAGGCGGTCGCTATTAGTGACGCAGTCATTGATCGAGATGCAGAGCATTTCAAATCATGGCTAGCAAAAAACTTCCATGGCGAAATGGCCTACATGGCCAACAACATCGATAAACGCATCGACCCCACGCTACTCGAACCCGGCACACTGCGCTGCATTAGCCTGCGCATGGATTATCGCGATAGCGACGGAGCAGATCCTCTCACTATTCTGAACGACCCAAGCAAAGCGTACATTTCACGCTACGCACTCGGCAGGGACTATCACAAACTGATCCGCAAGCGAATTGCCCAATTGGCAAAGCGTATTCAAGACGCCGCCCCCGTTGCCGCTGGGCGAGCCTTTGTCGATAGCGCACCCCTGCTGGAACGAGCCCTAGCGCAGCGCGCCGGCATGGGCTGGATCGGTAAAAATAGCATGCTCATCAACGATAAAGCTGGCTCTTGGTTTTTTTTAGGTGAACTGTTGACCAATTTGCCGCTCCCCGTTGATCCGCCACAAGCAACGATGCATTGTGGTAGCTGCCAGGCCTGCCTACCCGCCTGTCCCACGAAGGCGATTGTCGCACCATTTCAAGTAGATGGTAGACGCTGCATTTCCTATCTCACTATCGAACTGAAGGGCGCTATACCTGAATCACTTAGACCCATGATGGGCAACCGTGTTTTTGGTTGTGATGACTGCCAATTAGTCTGTCCTTGGAATAAATTTGCCGGCGATAACCAAGAGCAGGATTTCAAGCCGCGCCACAATCTCGACAACCAGCAACTGACCGATCTCTTTCTTTGGAGCGAGCAAGATTACCTGAGCAAGACAGAAGGCAGCGCGATAAGGCGCATTGGCTACGCCCGCTGGCTAAGAAACTTGGCCGTCGGGCTGGGAAATGCAGACACTACGCCCGACATTATTGACGCCCTGCAGCAACGGCTAGATGTGGACGATGAAATGGTTCGTGAGCACATACGCTGGGCACTTGCCCAGCACGGTATCAACAACTAAGAAAATGCTCCCGATAATACTGTAACTCGCTAATCGAATCGCGAATATCATCTAACGCCAAGTGTGAACCTTGCTTTTTCATGCCGTCTAAAAGCTCTGGCGACCAACGACGAACCAACTCTTTGAGGGTGCTCACGTCGATGGTCCTATAGTGGAAATAAGCTTCGAGTTGAGGCATATAACGCACTAAAAAGCGTCGATCTTGGCCAACACTGTTGCCACAGATAGGCGATACACCCGCGGGAACGTGTTGTTGTAAAAACTCAATAGTTAAGCGCTCGGCCTCGGCCAGAGTAATGTTGCTCTCCAATACCCGCTGGGTTAGACCCGAGCTACCGTGCTGTTTAACACACCACTCATTCATATTGGCCATGACCTCAGCACTCTGCTGAATAGCAAACACCGGCCCCTCGGCAATCAAATTCAGCTGGGCATCCGTTACGATGGTAGCGATTTCAATAACCACATCAACCTCTGGATCCAATCCTGTCATTTCAAGATCGATCCAAATTAAACGCTGTTCTACTTTATCCATGTAACTGTTCCCTGTGCAGAGTTCTATTTAATATAGAGCCTATTTCATTAAGCGTGCAAACCTAATTGTCAAAGGGGATAACGTCAAGCTTCAACAAAGTGTACACTGTGGCCAAATCCACCAAATAATGACTCATGAGCAAACGAAAACTCAATCGCCGCCAAAGCTGGCGAATCGAAAAAATTCAGCAGGAGCGAATGGCTCGTGCTCACAAGCGAGCAAGCCGCGCCGAGGACAACCTTCAAAACGGTGAACTCAGCGAAGAGCTTTCCGGAGTTGTCATCGCTCACTTTGGCACGCAAATCGATATCGAACCCGTTCCCGCCGATGGCCACGTTTACCGCTGCCACTTGCGAGCTAACTTACCGACCCTTGTTACAGGCGACAAAGTCGTCTGGTGTCGTGGAGAGCCCACAGGCGTTGTGGTCGCCGTGGAATCCAGAAACTCGGAACTATGCCGGCCCGATCCACACGGCCGACTCAAACCTATTGCGGCCAACATTGACCAAATAGTGATTGTGATTGCACCAGCACCACTGCCCCATGCGAATTTGATCGACCGCTACTTAATCGCCTCTGAGCATACCGGAATTGAACCCATCATACTGCTCAACAAGACAGATCTCATCAACGACGATAATCAGCAAGCCATTGAAGATCTACTCAGCGTTTACCCAACCTTAGGCTACCGCGTATTGCGCGCCTCAACCCTTCACGACCAAGGCCTCCAAGAACTCGTCGACACACTACAACAGCGAGTTTCAGTTTTTGTTGGGCAGTCGGGTGTGGGTAAGTCTTCACTTATTAGTAAGCTCCTACCTGATATAGACTTAAAGGTTGGGGCGCTGTCAATCAAAACCCAAAAAGGTACTCACACAACTACCACGGCGCAACTTTTCCATTTTCCCAGCGGTGGTGATTTAATCGACTCCCCGGGCATCAGGGAGTTTGGCCTAGAGCACCTTGATGACAACACCCTGGCCGATTGCTTTGTTGAATTTCGACCCTTTCTTGGCCGTTGCAAATTTCGCGACTGCCAGCATCGGCGCGAACCCAATTGCGCCTTGCTCGAGGCCGTAGCAGAAGGCAAGATCAGCCAGCGCCGTTTTGCCAGCTTTGAACACATTCGCCAATCAAGCCAAGACGAGTAGTCCGACTCACCGATACGGGTTAACTTTTTTAAGGGTTAACCTTGGCGGCCAATATTCTGGCAATACGTTCTCGCAAGACCTCAAATTTCACGGGCTTGGTGTAGATGCCATCAAAGCCAACCAATTGCAATCGTCCAATATCCTCCATAGAGGCATTCCCCGTCACTAACAAACACGGCAACTCAATCCCTTTTTGCCTAAGTTCAATAAATAGTTGTTCACCATCCATAATAGGCATCGCCAAATCGGCAATAACCAAATCAAACGATTGCCGCTCACATAACGATAATGCCTCAGCACCATGCATGGCGTGTACAATGTCCAACCCCCAATCGCCAAGAATCTGTACAAAACTCATCGCGTTTGCCACATTGTCTTCCACCAAAAGTATTCGCCCACTCAGGGTTTGCTTAGGACGCGAAAACTCATCTGATTGTGGGGCGTCTAAAGAAGATGCAAGCCCATCGGGTGGCCGAGCTGCCGATATCGGCAAATACACATCGAATCGACTACCCACCTCTAACTCAGAAGAGACCTCGATGCTACCCTGCATTAGCTCAACTAGCTCATGACTAATACTCAGTCCCAGACCTGCGCCTTGATGGCGCTTTTTAATGGACAGATCCCCTTGCTCAAATCGACTAAAAATCCTCTGCCTAACCTCTTCAGTCATACCCACGCCAGTGTCTTCTACACTTAAATGAATGCCTTCTTGAGTCGTTTGCACGACCAGCTTAACCGAGCCATGGTCTGTAAATTTAAGGGCATTAGTGATTAAATTATCAACAATTTGTCCGACGCGCTGTTCATCGAGAAAACGCCAAGGTTGTTGCAGCCCCGAACTATCTAGCTCCAGTAAAAGCCCCTTGCGCTGTGCGACTATTTTTTGTCTATTAAAAAGATTGTTAATAGTAACGGAAAAGTCGACTAAGCTTGGCGCCAACATTAATTCGCCACGAGAAATCATTCCCATATCTAAAATATCATCAATAAGTCTTGATAGGCGCTCACAACTGTCCAACAACATACCCTTAAAGCGGTCAACATTGGTTTGGCTATGATCTTTATCGAGTATGTCAGCAATACCCACAATCCCATTGAGTGGGGTGCGCATCTCATGACTCATATTGGAAAGAAACTGAACTTTGGCCTGCTCAGCCTGAACGGCTTTGTCTCGTTCATGCTCGGCAAGCAACTGCAACGCTTTTTCTTCCTGAACGTGATGTTGCAATCTTTGCCCCAACAGCCAAGAACGACTAAAGAGTACGGCAATGAGTATTGCAGCAATGAGCATGAGTGTTAGCCACAACATAGGCACCGAGGACAGCGCAAAAAATGCTCTGATATTGCTTAATGGCAAAACCTCAATCACTAAAAACCCTTCGTTTTTAGGCCCCCAAAACCAATCATTATTTACCTTTGCACCGATAAAAGAGATGGGCTTGACTATTATTTCACGACCATCCCATGTTAAATGTCCATTGCGAGTTCTTACAATAGCGAAAAACTTTGCCGAATCATTGATCGAAAGACTGTCATCAGGATCTAGCACCGAAGCATGGTTGAAGCCAAGGCCGCGCTGGTAGATAAAATTTCCATCCGCATCAATGATTGAAACATCAAGGCCAAGCGACCCTGGCACCAACCCAATAGCAAAATCTATATGATCTTTTACAGAAATATCGGCAACTGAAAATCCTCGAACTCGCCCCTCAGAATCTGCAACAGCCGTCGCTAGCATGATAATGGGCGTTTCGGTAGGACCGATATCTGCGAGAAAGACCCTACTTATGAATGTCTTAGCCTGTGGTAGACTTCTGGCAATACGGACTGCCCGCCGCAATCGACTATCTTCTGAGCTGGCGTCTGTTTCGATATTGGTATTGGTATTTTGCGTGTCGTAAATCACCGTGCCAGTATCATTCAGCCAACGCCAACGCACCACCCTATCTGATATAGCTATTAAGCCTTGACCAACCACTTTAGGTACACCGGGGCGAACCATTTCGATGGCATCAATTTGCCGTTGAAATAACACCACCTGATCAATTAAGGATCCCGTCGCATGGTTGTAATCCTCAATCCAGTCGAGGTTTCGCGCTTCAAATTTTGAAAGTTGGTCCCACTGAATGGCACGGATACCAGCAAATATGACTGAACTACTGAGGACTATCACCGTCATAAAATACATTAGATAACGGCCAGACAAGTTGCGCTTCTCAGCTCGCGTGATATCGAGATCACGCTTACTTTGCCGTGTTTGCTGCCCTCTAGACTGATTCAGTCGAAACAAACTAAAGCCCAATAACACAACTAATCCAAGGCTACTTGTTAACATGGCTATGCTATCGCCAACATCAACGGCAGGCAGGCTCAGCCAATATACGATCTCCAACAATAGCAAAATGAACGTTAACAGCGCTCTAATCCAGCCCTCCGTGGCAACGACGACCACAACGATCAGAAAGCCTATTGCCACGCCTGATTCGCTAGGCTCAAACCACATCGCTAAACTTAAACCAGCCACGGCGACACCGATTAGGCCATCGAAAGCCCGTTGAGCAGTCCGAGGATAATATTTGATGAACCATGGCAGCGCCAAAAAACATAAGAGCAATACGACGCGGAAAAAATACATTGCAACAGAGGATTCAGTAAAATACTGGATCGTTAGTCTAACTAGCATGGCAAAAGCTAAAATTGGTAAAACCGCTTGTAGCAGTGTTAGACGGCGATCGCCCAGCTCGGCTTTATAGTTGCGCAAAAGTGCGTCCACAATCATCAGTGCACACCAAGCATTACTGGCGAACCTAAAGAAGAGATCGAACTCATCAAGCCCCTGCAAACCTGCTTGAACCGCCAAAGCTAGCGTCAAAACAGCTATGTTCATTAGCGCCATGAACCTTGGCATGACCAGCCTGATAAGCACAAATTGTAGCGTTAGGCACTGAAGCACAATGGCAGGGTCGTAGCTAAACGCCACGCCCAACAACACAAGGGAAAAGCTATACCATCCGACGTGGGTCCGTGGTTTAACCAGTGTCATGATGCCCAGTATCCACGCTATGCCCTGTGCGGCCAACAGGTAACTTATAGCCATTTCGCTCGCCTTTTGAATTGGCGAGAGCCATAACGCCAAACCAAAAACAGACAACGTAACGAGCGCCAAACTGCTATACATCTCTCGAATTTCTCGACTCAATCGAAGGTTGTGAGTCGAGTCACCAGACCATGCCTGAAATATAGACAAAACACGATAAATCATTAGCGTTTAACCACCGATAGAGAATCACTAGTGCCTGGCTTGGCGCTAATTGCGGTTTTTGGCAAACGAATCAATATTCGGGTGACGTTTTGCTTTAAACTCTCTAGTCGTAAACCGCACTGCAGCAAATGCAATTTAGTACCAATTAATCGCCATGTCAGTTCTTCGCTGGAATTGAATAACTCCCCGTCTGTCAACAGTACATTTTCATCTCTTGCCTCGTTGATATGCTTTAGCACTCGTGCCGACAAATCATAGGGACCCACTTCGAACTTAAGCAGAACATCGAGATCTTGCTCAAAAACTTCTAGGCTTAGATGGTTTACCCCTTCATGGGTGAGAAGCTCGTCTTTCATTGAACTAAAAATATGGGCAAGCAGCCCGGGGTCGGAGCGAAGATCAATACGAGGAAATTCTGACGGTATTTGTATTTCAATACCTAATTTTTTAGCGTCCACGTTGAGTTCTGTAACAAAAGGCTCAAGCAGCTGCTGCAAACTACAACCTTGCATACCCACCTGTTCGGTTTTACCGACCAAACGCATAACATCGAGAATCGAACGTACCATGTGCAGCATACGGCGCGAACTTAATTGTAAACGACCGATGACCCCACTAAGCTCGCTAGAAGACATAGTGCTTTGCTCAAGTTTCGCCACCACACCAAAAATATTTTGTAAGGGCTGCCTCATATTGGCACTTACCGTTTGTAATAAGACGCCTTTGACACTGTTACTCTGATTCGCCATTTGTTTCGTAGTTTCCGCATCTAAACGCAAAGCGTGGGTAACATGTAACAAATTTTTCAGTCTACGCGCGTTACGATTTATCATGATGCGACTAAACAGTATGAGTAATAGCAATAACAACCCATTTAACCAGAAGAAATAGAACAAATTCTGTATGTGTTTAACGGGCGTTTTAAAATTGAGGATAGTGCGAACCCCCTCCACCACCATGGCAGAAGATTCCTTCTCCAACAGGCCTTTGATCACCTTAATAAAATCAGTGGAAGACAAGTCAACGACTCTATCTGGCGCCGCCGAATCCCCACGGCCAATGAGCAATGACCGAGACCGTCCCGAAACTTCAATATCAATTAAGACGCCTTGCCGCCCAACGGGTAGATACAAATAGAGCACTAGCGGCTTGTCGCTATCCAGCGTTTCAGTGAAATGAGAAAGCCAAATCTGCCCCGTCTTGAGAGATGCGGTATGTATTTGCTCGACAGCTACCGGCAGCGAACGATGTAACTCCGGGCCAGACATTTCTAACCGCTGCCAAGATCGAACCACTTGACCGTTTTGATTGATCCAACGCAGCTGAAACCATGAGGGATAGCTTTCCCATGCGCGACCTACCCATTGAGGCAGTTTAGCGGCTAGCTGAAATTCCTGCGCCGCACTTATTTCTTGCAGCAAAGCCTTACTGCGAAAGAGTTCAAGCTGCAGTACGTCGCTATTAAGTTGCTGCAATGGTTGACTTGACGGCCAAATATTCTGAAAACGCTGTTGTTTAAAATAACCAAAGCTTGCATAAACGGCGACAACGAGTAACAAGCAAATCCCAACATCCCTGGCTAACCGTTGACTAATATCGACAAAGTCCCCTTTCTTTAGGTGGAACAACGCATCGAAGCCGTTAGTTTTTTGCACCCTAAGCTGACCGGTTGCTAGTCGTTCCTTCACTAGCCACAAACTGGCTAACATAACGACACTCGTTTGAACGTAACGCCAAGCTATCTCGAACCCAGGGCCAACAATCCATTCGGTATTGGCAACAAAAAACATCACCACCACTAAGGTGCTCAAAATAAGGGCAGTAGTCGAACCCAATCCAAAAAATAAAAACGGAAACGTACTAATAAAATACATCAAGGCTCTGACTGAATTGCCACTAGCAAAAAATGACGCCGGGACCGCCAAGATAGCAGCAATGATAATCAGCGTGGAAGCCAGCTTAATGTTTCGCCTCGAAATAAATAAAACAGCGACAATAAGCAATGACTTAAATGCATTCAGCCAGGGCGGCTGCCATTGCTCGGGCTCAAAAAAACTATATTCAACAACCTGCAGAGCCACCATTATCAGTAGTATGACCAACCAAGCGCGCTGAAATCCAATCCTCCACTCTTGCTTAGAGCCCTGCAACATTAAGGCATCCCAAAACCACCAAGCCGTTAAAACAGATCCACTGATAGCGACATGATTAAGTGGGTTAAACTCTGCCGACAAGGAGGAATGCTGAATCCAAAAGCTAGCTAATAATAGCGCGCAAGTATGAGCCAAGCTCCACCAGCGAGGTAACAACATATAAGCGATTAACTGAATGATATAGATTAACGGCTGCAGATTAGTATGTGTCCCATAAACAGGGCTCAAGTAAACATAGCTGCCAGCCACGAGCATAGCGGCCACTACTAACTGTCGTATTTTATAAAAACGTAACAAATAGAGAAAAACAAACCACACACAAATCTTTGATATCGCTTCAGTTAAATCAACAACTTGCGAAGTTGCTATGCCTAAGACCAGCTGAGACAGCCAAAATAGAAAGAACGACCCTGTAATAACAAAAATAAGAGGCCCCAAAAAGAATTCACGCCGCTCTGCCGTGCGTGTAGGGTTGGGATCAGCAAATAAATTTACAAAAGTGCTATACATGAATAATTGTCGAATATTTTTTACAAAAG
>Ga0209955_1000516_pt1 | contig 13466 bp, 17 predicted proteins | sample SalPonA_A_H2O_MG_FD_185716 | JGI IMG/M metagenome (GOLD analysis project Ga0209955, IMG submission 185716) | Water microbial communities from South San Francisco under conditions of wetland restoration - Salt Pond MetaG R2A_A_H2O_MG (SPAdes)... | ecosystem: Environmental > Aquatic > Non-marine... | reverse complement strand
CAGAAATATTGGAACTCGCGCTTGATGTATTGGGAACTGTCGAGTTACAACCGGTTGTCATCGCAACCGCTGTTAACACAAGTAAGCTCTTACAACCAAGTTCGATTCTCATAAGTTATATCCCGACCTCTACTCTAACTATGTCGCTTTATATTAGACCAAATTAAAACTTCAGCCACGAGCCGCGGAAGCACAACAGGCAAAAGTATGACCTAAAATCCTAGTGGAGCAGTGGCGACTAAGTAAGTATTGCCGGCATTATTAATAGACTAAGAACATATAACCTTCAAATTTACTTACTCTTGAAAGTCCCGATTTACGTGGCTTACAGCCGTTTCAGCATCAAAGTTAAGTTTGATACTGAGCCTATTTCAAAGGAATATTCCTCAAGGAAACGTACCCTCTGATAGCCGCTCACAGCTCTTCTTGTATGCGGCTTTGTACCTCTGGACTCGGCGTATTGATGATTCCTGTTGATCCAAATCTGCCTCAGGCAAGCCGAGGATTGAAACGATTTCTGCCTGAGTTTTACCGTCTTTTGTGAGTTCCCAAACTAGTCGACTGTTCTTGATTCGTTCGATCTGAATTCGCTTCATCGGCGCTGAAGGCTGAAACCGAGCGGCAGATTGATACTCATAATCCTCCGTTAGCTTATCAAGCAGTAACTTCATGTCGCGCTGAATCATATCTCGATCCCCCTTGAGGTTCACTTTCAAGAGAATCTCCGAGTCGCTTAACCCTCGCGCCGAACTAACTTCCTGAACGTAGTTTTCAATGAACGGTTCGCAGAACAATTCAAAGCCGTACTCTGGATGACGCCACCAATCCTCGAACGTATCAAAGGTTGATAAGCGGCCAAATGCTCTGGGTATCTTCCCTCCCCGCGACTGATACTCCTTCGCGTATCGAAACCATTCCTCATAGACCGCCTTCCGCCACAGCAAGCCTCTAGGCTGGCGCTCTTTGAATCGATAGGTAAATAGCTTGCGACTTACCCACCGAGACTTGCCTTTCTTCTGGCTAATCATCTATTACCCGACATTTATATAGTACATTTTAACCCTACCTAACAGTGTCGGGTTTGTTTTGAGATAATAGCTTTACAGGTTGAGGGGAACAACCCCGAAGGCTGAAAACTAAAGCTATACATGAGGAAATTAAAAATGGCTAAGTCAAAAATCGAACAGACTGTAATCAACTCTTTCGTACGTAAAACTAACACGAAGCTCCGCGGCGTCAAGAAAGCAAACGCATCACTTTTTGAAACAGTTCGCGAAGCCGTCAAAGAATTACAGGGTGATACTGAGGCGCTCAGAAAATACAAAATGGATGTGGATTGCGATAGAAGTACCGTTAACAAAATCATCAAGATTACCGAATCGGATTTTGTTATGGCGAACCTAAATAATCTGCCTAGTGGTTGGGCTGTACTCGATGTAATCGCTCGGAAAAGCGCGCAAATCGATCTCGTCGCTCTAGAAACGGCAATCGAATCCGGTCAGCTTTCTACCAAAACGACGCTTAAAGAAGCACGAGAGTTTTTCAAAAAGCTCGAGGAATCTCAGGATTCAGCGGTTGTGGCAGAACTTGCGAATTCTAACGATCAAGCGGTGGCGCCAAGCGGTAGCAAGGTTATTACCTTCAATGAAGCTGACTTTGACGAGCAAGAAAGAGCGCAGGTTCTGTCGCTAGTGGAGCAACTCAAATCGTTTGGCTTCGAAATTAAATCCGAAGCCGTAATCGAAAAACAAGCAGCATAAGGAAAGAAGTATGACTAATAATCCAATAGAACAGTTCGTGTTCGTTGAGCGAATTAGGTCGGAGTTAGAGCTATTCATCCACAGCCCAGAACTAACCCCTGAGGTACTCTGCTTCTACGGTTATCCTGGAATCGGCAAAACTAGTTTCGCTAAATACTGGGCTGGCATTGTCGCAAGCGACGTGACCTATCAGGCGATGAATGAAAAGAACATCGCAAACAAGGGAAGCGACGTGGTTTCAACTAGCGGGACTTTGGCATCGTTCATTTCAGACGAAACGAAACCCCTGAGTCGAGTCACAATTTTGGACGAATTCCACAACCTTGCTCCAAAGCAGCAGGATTCGTTCAAGGTAAAGCTGGAATCCATGGACGAGAGTGAGCGAGTTATTATTTGCTTGAACACCGAACCCAAGAAGCCGATACACAAGCAATTAACAGCTCCAATCCTATCCCGTTGTTACGCTATCGACTTTAATGTAAAGCAATCGGAACTACAGGAGTTTATGGAGAAATGTCGGGAGCGATACCAGCATCTAGAACGTGATGATATCCGTCGACTGGTACCAGACCAACGAGCGATGACTAGAGAAAACAAACTAGCTGAAGCGAGGAAAAGGTTACGTGCTGCTTAAAAATTCACCCTTCATCAGCCCAAGGATTTGTCCGATCCTTGGGCTTTTTTTTGCCTGTAATTCGAGGAATATTCCTCGAAAGCGCACCTCCCTCTGAGGAATATTCCTTCAATAAAGCCCCGCTCAGCCAAATAGAAATAAACATTAGTAAAACTTATCTAAACCACTGTTTACATTAATAAATGTACGGTAGAAAGATCATCTCAGAGTCATATATCGCTATAAATACTAGTGAGTCTAAAGATTGGTCTTAAGGTTAGCGCGCCGGACGATATAGCGCTGCGAAATCCCTTCTGATGTGAGAGGGTAAGCAAACGGGTTTTCCAATCATCCGCTTCCATTCACTACCCGAGGTTAGAGATAACTGAGGATGCTTAACGTGCGCTTTGGAACCCAAAGAGGCGTTGGATGGTCGGAATAGTCGAAAAAAAGTGGCGACCGCTAGAGTTACTCTAGAGGGCATTTAAAAATCGCAAGCAATCTCAAAGTCTGAGTCTTTGGCTGAGATTGTACCGTCAGAATCGGAAGAAGATCGTAATAGGTGACCGCTGACCTACCTAACCTCACCGAGGTTGATCTAAAGACTCTTACAATCACTGTATCTTCGGTGATCAATACTTCTCCATGAACCGGGGAAGTTACGTCAGAATTAACCTTTTGACGTTAAGAATTAGATTAAAATGAAGCCAAGACGCGAAGCGTCTTGATCCTGCGTGAGCAGGATTATGCTGTAAAAGTTTATCATCCTTCGGATCTATCCTCGCTTCGCTCGGATAGGTATCAATTTAGGTGTCTTAAAGGTCAATATTTACTGTACCTTTCTTGATCCGATAGATACTGAAGAAGCATAGGTCTAAGCGAAACTGAATCTAAATTTTGGTGCGTTTATTTGTCCAACCATCAACAAATCTCGCAGCGACCTTGCCTTTAATTGCGGCCTCTTCCAACAACAATATACGCTCTTTTAAGTTTGTTGATTCAGTATCGTTTCGGACTATTAAATGCCCATGTACAACGCGGTTTCTTAAAGAAACAAATTCCGAAACGAGTTTGTTGAGTTGTTTGTACTCGGCGTCTAAAGCGATACCCTGCCCTTTGCCTCGATGCTTAACAGCCCAGCCAAAATTTTTAAAAGCTTCTCCTATTGAATCTGTTACGAATTGTTTGTCTTCATCGAACATTAGATACTGGGTAAAAGCTTCTAGCCTGTCGGTTGTAAGCATGTCGCACAAGGTTACAACCTCAAAGAGACAATTCGACTCTTCTGCGTTTTTAATACGATCCCACGCATCAGAATATAGTTCAGCACGAAGAGTGTTCTGAGCGCTCCCAGCCGAGCCAGACTTCCGCACGGCTTTGTACGTCGGCTCTGCTATCTCGGTATTTAATCTCTCATGAAGAGGATGGGGCTCTTGATCGATGCTCATATTTTTCCGGTCTTCCAAACCGCCGCCGAGCGGCGGTGTATTCCGTTAATTATTAAGCAACTCACTCCTGAGAATCGACTTTTCTCTTGGAGCATCAATACCTAGTTTTACCTGCCCGTTGACGATTCTGACGGTAACGGTAACGTCGTCGCCGATTTTGACTGATCCATTATCCTTAACTGTAAGCACCAACATTCCGTTCTCCTTGTGCTAATTGAAGACTGTCACTAGACAGTACTTCTAGCCTAGCTCAATAACGGCGGCTTTCAAGTAGACTATTCTTGTAACTATATTTGGCTGCCCTGAGAGAGCGGAAGTGTTTAAAAAAGGCTCTAAGTACACTCGAAAAGATGTTGGCTGGATTGTTCTGCCCGCTACCGGAAGACCGAAAGGGGGAAGCTGGGACACCGGATACGTAGCAGTTGGCGACCTACTACTCGTCTTTATGAATATTGGAGTCCCTGGTAAGACCGAGCACGACTTCGATAACGACTTTGATGAGAAAACTGGGTTGATAACGTGGTTCGGTAAGCCGAACACTACTTCGACTCAACCAACTTTCCAAAAGCTGTTGTCAGGCGATTTGATACCTCATTTCTTCGCCCGGTGGGATAATAAAGATCCTCAGTTCACTTATCTTGGAATCGGCTCAATAGTACAGATCGAAGACGGGCAGAAAACGAAAAGCGGTATCGAAGCCGTGAAGTTGAAGCTGAGTGTCGATGACGCCGAGTTCATCTTACCTTCGAGCGATCCAGAACCAGTAGCGATAAAGAGCTCTTTCGTTTTTGAACGGCATTTAGAGGATTTTCTGGTCTCTAACTGGGAGCAAACCCATCTAGCCCGAAACTACAAAATCTACGAAATTGACGGTGTTCCAGTCGGGCGCCAGTATCGAACTGAAACAGGACCACTCGATATTCTGGCAATCAGCCACGATGAGACTGATTTTCTTGTGATTGAGCTTAAACGAGACCGCGCGAGTGATGAAGTGGTCGGTCAAATACTCAGATATATGGGATGGGTAAAGAAGAACTTATGCTCCGAGCAGCAGGACGTTAAGGGCTGTATTATTGCGCTCAGAAGTGACGCTAAGCTCGAAAACGCCTTGTATACCCTTCCCAATATAACGTTTGCTCGGTATGAAGTGGATTTTCGATTGATACAAGAAGACTAGCCTTTAATCGCCAATTCATTAGCAAACCTAAATTTCATACTAAGACCGCTGAAAGCCTCGTGATACGGGGCTTTTCTATATCTACAATTCAGCCACCTCAAATTTCTCATTATCTAATTAATATCAATCAATATTAAGTAATGACTTTACGTGACACTTGCGACACGTTATGGTTAATTTTTAACCAGAAAGGTAAATCCTATGGCACTAGGTAAACAAGCTAAAACCCTCACAGACAAGCAAGTCAACGCCGTTCTCAACCACCTCACCAACACGCGCGACCCAATCAGAAACAAAGTCATTTTCCTCCTATCAGTCAAAGCCGGAATGAGAGCTAAAGAGATAGCAAGTCTTGAATGGTCGATGATTACTGACGCGGAAGGTCAATTAACGGATCGAATATCGCTCACGGATTCCGCAAGTAAAGGCCGATCTGGGAGGAATATTCCTTGTAACAAAGACCTTTTGGCAGCGCTCAAGGATCTTAAGGTTACGTCAAAAGTGCCAGCCGGCAGGGTAATCAAGTCTCAAAGGTCGAAGTCCGTATCGGCTCAAACGATAATTAATATGTTTCGTGGTTGGTATGCTGATCTGGGGATGGATGGTTGTAGTTCTCATTCCGGACGCCGGACCTTCATCACCAAAGCCGCTCGGAAAGTTAGCTACGTAGGCGGCTCAATTCGTGACGTTCAGGTTCTTGCCGGTCACTCCAGTCTAGCGATGACTCAACGCTACATTGAAGCGGATTCAGCGGCTCAAGCTAAGTTGGTAAATCTGATATGAAACAGAAGACTATCGAAGAAAGGAAGCTCCGCCGAGATGAGCTTCATCTTGAGTGGGTTGCTCGGAACATACCGGGATCTAGACAGCACGCCGAGGCTGTTGTTAGATATTTAGACTCGAAGATTGCTACTCTATCCCGAGCGTCAGGAGAGAAGAGCTAGTTCAGTGCTCCGACTATAAGCGCCATCTAAAGAATTGATAAAGGAGACTTAAAATTTTGGCTAAAAATCAAAGCATAGAAATTGATGGCCAGATTTTCGAGTCACTGACGGCAGTTGGTAACTGTTATGGGGTTGATATCAAAAAACTAAGCCGACGAATAAAGTCAGGATGGTCGCTGCGACAAGCCTTAAATCTAGACCCACCGCCTAAGAGAAAGGTAACTGGAAGGCAGCTAGTAACCTCTCGCGGTTCATATAAATCAGTACGCGAAGCATCAAAAGCTAGTGGAGTAAATTCAGCAAATATTTCAGCCCGGCTTAAGCTTGGCTGGACACCAGATCAGGCATGTGGATTCGCTTCACCTCCAGCAAAAACCTCTGCTGTTGGGCAATCAGTTGAATGCGACGGCAAAGTTTATCCGAGCAAGTCAAAACTCGCTTACGCTTATGGCCTGAGTGAAAAACTAGTCCTAAAGCGATTGAGGAACAACTGGACACCAGAACAGGCCGTTGGACTAACAGCTCCACCGCCACGGTATCGAAATAACGATGGCACCTTGAGGGAGCATTCGTGGGTCAACCCAGTCATAACCTCTGACGGAAAAAAACATGCGGGCTCCTCAAGCGGTACTTATTTACTTTATGCGATAGAAAACTCTATCAACAATAAAAAATACATAGGGATCACAACGACATCGCTATCAACTCGGTTTTATCACCACAAAAAAGCGTCTGAAAAGAGTACATCGAGCTCTAAGCTCTACAACGCCATGAGGAGGTATGGTGCTGACAACTTCTCGATAAGAATTTTAAGATCCGATGCCAGAAATATCGAAGAACTGCTAAACCAAGAAATAGAAGCAATAAAGGAACACGATACCATTGCTAGGGGCTACAACGCAGCCACCGGTGGCACTGTAGGCACTAGCAAACCTATTTTTGTAGATGGAATTTATTTCGAGTCAAGAGGACAAGCCGCTGATTTTTTCAATATCAAAAGCACCGTTTTTAATTTGAGGATTGGCCGACTGGGTTGGTCACCGGAGGAAGCGGCAGAATTAGTGGAAAGACCAACCCACGGGCGGCAGAATAAAACGTATGAGCTTGAGATAGACAATAAGACGTTATCGTTTCCAAGCGTCAAGCAAGCTTCCGAGTACTGTGGGATTAAACCATCCACGGTCCAAAGACGACTCGGGGCGGGCTGGTCTCTGGAGCAGGCTCTTGGAATTGAACCACCTCCACCAAGACCTAAGATAAAAACCGGCAATATCGAAATCACCTCTCAGGGTGAGTCGTTAACATTTGTAAACCGTAGTGAAGCTGCTAGGCATTTCGGTATTAAGCCATCCACTCTCAACAAGCGTTTGGCTGACGGATGGTCTTTGGAAGAGGGTTTAGAAATCATACCTCGTAGGCCAAAGGAGTAATTGCTTAGCTCACATTCTAAGTTGGTTTATCGATATTGCTGATTCGTACTTTCGCCAACCTCTCTAATATGAGTGCCTGACTGGGCATTTTATTTTTCTTAAACGCGTTACAGCGCCGGCAACTCAAAAGCAGGTTTCTTGCCGAATTAGAGCCGAAGCTTTGAGTTGGCACTTTTTTACCATCTTTACCTTTTTGATGCCGCAGCTCTTTATTGAGCACATTAGAAGATAGCGGGATAAGATGGTCGACCTCGTCGGCACTAGTCGCACAATCTTCGTGGCATGCTAACTGACAGATGTTCCCGTATTGATCGATTAGCTCACTAAGGATTTTCTTACGAATCCGGTTGAACTCGTCCCGTTTGATCTTGGGCGGTCGGAAGTCGAATAGATCTCGGTTTTTCTCAAGACCACCAGCGCTATAGAGGAGGTCCTCAAAATAAGTTCGGTCTTCCTGATACTCGAATATGTCAGCCATTGTCTTTACTTGATATACGGGAGTTTCTACAAGCTACATTCCAATAACCGAAAACCAGCTAAAACTTGCGATTAAGTTCATCAAGCGAGCATTTGCCAGCCACATGGTCAAACGCCATAAGATCGAGTGTTACGCGATCTACCCTGAAGCGTAGAGCGTTAAATAACGACTCGGCCGGATATACATCGGGCTTGAGTTCAACATCAGCTGGAATGGCAAGTCTAACCCCTAAATAATCCTTGCTCCAATTTAACTGAGCCGTGTAATCACCAGCAGGTAGGGCAGCCTCTCCTACGACATCATCCAAATAAAAGTTATCCATTTTCTTGAGTTTAAGATCACCCTCGATTTCGGATTCTCTAAACTTAAGCGAAAAATCCGCACTAAATGATGCGCCCTCGCCTACGCAATCTAAAGAGTAATATTTACCGTCACTCAAATCACTACAACCGCAGAGAAAGAGAGCAAGAATTGAAGTCCTTAAATTATACATTTATTAACCACAGCAGTTTTAACCCCTCAAACCTCTTATTGTTTACATCTGCCGATAAATCATATTTTAGAGATATTCAAAAACTTCACTAACCCGCTTTTCGCTCTGGAACACAATCAAGGTTAGATAAACACACTTACCAATGCTATACCAATCAATACACCCAACATCACCTTTAAAGACTGGAGTTTATCGATTATTACAGCGTTTAGATCTGTTACAGGCACGCTCTGCTCTGTGCTTAGAGCCTCTTCAAGGCTCTGCGCTTCACGCCGCGACAGGTCAAAAGACGCGCTACTGAAGCCATCCTGTAGGTGATGACTCAGCGTCAAAAAAGAGAGATCAGAATCACCCAGTAAATATGGAACAACAGGCGCTTCATATACGTGCGCTCTGGTTAAAGAAATAAAACAACTGAAGTGATAAAAGTCACCCGATTCAAGCTGTTTGATCAATCTTTCGATTGATCTAAGATCCACCTCAATGAAGATGGAGGCCCGATGATTTTCTAACGGAAGGAATACTTTTGCGTTTGGATTATCGCCAACCGTTATAAACACTTCGAAGTATTCATCAGACAAATCAACTAAATCGCCCGCGATATTCGAATAATCGATATCAGACTCATCCACGTCGCTGACGGGATAACTTTCGGTACCTACTTCGTAAATGTCCGAATTAATGATTGGAAGCCAAGTGCGGGCAATAGGTCTACAGATAAACTTAACTTGGGGCGCGTATTGCGTCAGTGTTGCCGTTGCGCGATATTCATCGGTGTACTCAAACCCTGGGTCATATTTTATCGGCCTATATGAATAAGTTATCTCAACTACATCCTCTTCATCCAGCTTGGCAAATAGGCCTACATTATGCGTTTCAGTTTTGAGCAAGTAGTCTGACAGGATGAGACGCTTGAAAGACAGCCTTTCCAAACCCTCCTTAGTGTAGCTTTCGAAACCTTTTACTAAATCGGCAGAGCCTTTTATGGATTCAAAGTAATAATTCTCAGCCATCCACGCACCTTATGCTAGAGCTATTCAATAAAATTATGGGGCGACCCGCTAAGTATAGTCGGTACTAGCGCGACTGAACCGATGGTCGTTGTGCGAGCGTGGAAGCCCATCGTATTAGCGTTTGCCCGCTCTAATGTGCGGCTTCAGGTAGATCTCTATCGCTGATACAGCACCCGTAAGTTCTTTCTCGAATAGATCGTCTTCATTCCCCCGAGAGTAAAGAATCCATCTATTTTGTCTTAAATTCTTTTCAGCAATTTCTTTCATGGCGGCATTCTCATTTGGATCTTGAGCAGACAGATAATTGCGAATTACTTGTAAAAGCTGTTGTTCTAGGGAAAAAACCTTATCAAACCTTTCGGTGAGCCCTGCCCCCCAAATGGCTTCGGATTCAACTAAGTCTGTATACATAGCTGCTTTTTCAGTTTGTACCCCAGCCCATCGCGCTTCGTACACCCCGAGCAACTTTAGAAAATGTACCTCATTATCCGATTTATTTTCGCTGATTAACTGCCCAAGTGCTTCAAATTCGCTGGTCCATATGGCGGGATTTCTTACGCGCCCAATGGCATCGCGGTACCTATATAGAGTAACCAGACATCGCCGTGCCAGCTCGTATTCAACGCTACCTTTTAGCTGTTGCTTCCACGTATTCAGACCCAATACGGCCACAATAGCGCCCGTTAACGCAGACCCCGCGATTACAAATTCTTTCGCTATTGAGACGATTTCTGAACAATCCATAATCTCACTCTTGCTCGCTTTTCGGTAACGACTCCGAGCAGCACGTTATTAAATGCTTTTTGTGCTTCGCACTCCCACTGATCCATTATAATTTCAATAGGGTCTTACCTTCTCCTTGCTCTTTGGAACGCCAACTGTCTTCTTCGCAGCACTGATTTTCATATCGTCGGTGTACTTGAGATAGGTGTTCTCAATATGGCTCACTGATGTCCCGGCTTGCTTAGCGATATCAATAATATCGACACCAGAACGAACGCGCATCGAGATACAGAAATGGCGCAGTGAGTACCAAGTCACGTTGCGGTCTTTGTAATCAACGCCTATACCTTCCATCATATTCCGCCAGTGACGCTCCCAGATCCGTGCTGGGATACCGCCGTTTTTTTCGCTTCCAGCAAAAACCCTAGCAGCAGGGTCGACGACCTCTAATCGCTCACGTATACGGTTGAAGTACTCGCCGCCACGCGTAATGATTGAACGCGAGGCACGCACTTTCGAAGTTTCGGCTCGGACATGAATTTGAACTAGCGTAATCGTCTTATCGGCTTCATCTTGTTCAGTCCATATCTTACCGACATCAGCCCACGTTAATTGTCGAAGCTCCCCTACCCTCATCCCCGTATTAGCGGCGATAAGAACGTAGTCACGCATCAACGCTCTCTCATTCCGTTCTATAGGATCAGGGCAGTTTTTCTTTGCGACGTAACTACGGTTGAACTGGACGAGCGCATCCCACTCTTGAAGCGTAAAGGTATCCCGGCGTCCAATATCGTCTTTCTTTATCTTTAAAACTTCGAACTCAAACTCAGGGAAGTGTATGAGCCCTTCACGATACGCCCACTTACAGAAGGCGTTAATCGTAGCCATCTCGTTACGGATAGTTACATCGCGTACATTCGGGTGTGATTCGCGGCGAATTAAGCGCCAATAGAACAACGAGCTTTTATCTAGTTCGCTCGCTTTTAGGTCTTCTCCCTTGGCGGCTAATAGATGATTGAGCTGCGACTTGATCGTAACAAGGCGACCCGCCGTGATGATATTTCCATCGACTTCGCGTTGTCGAAAAGCAACATACAGGTCAACCAACTCCCTCAGCGTGCGTCCAAAGATCTTCTTACCCGCTTCTTTCTTTCCGAGTATCTCAAGCGCCAGCTTCTTGGCTTTAGCTAGAGCCGAATCGAGATCACGGGTACGCAACGACTTGCGATAGTGCTTCTGCTCGTCTTTAAGGTACATGCGGAATTGATAGACGTCGCCGGATAATGGCACGCGATAGATGAGCGCTTCGCCGTCGAGGATAGAGTGAGGATCTTTGATTTTAACGTTCTTGGTTCGCGCCATATCTTACTATTACTAATAGCAACGCTAGTTAGTATCTCGTTTAGTATGTAGCGATTAGCATAGCGCGGAGAGGGTTGAAATTAAAGGCTTTTCTTTACACTTAGTATAATCTTTGTATATTAAAAAGCCTTAAATATCAAATACTTAAAGTATTGTATCTATTCCCACTCAATAGGAACGGGACTATAAATCATTTATAAATCAATTAGTTATGATTTTTTAGTATAGTTTTAGTATGAAAGCTACACTCAAATGAGCAATTAACCCATACAAATCAACCATTTAACCACTCGACCAACTCGAGGATACTAACACCGTATCGTCGATTTCTTACTATAGCACAGCCTAAATACTCGTATATCTAATCCATACGAGGACACCGCTATGAAGACTTTCAAACAGCTTCGATACGAGCTAAACGAAGCCAAGTACCCCACCTACGCAAAGCTATCGGCTGGCGCTTTGGTACTAAAGATCCGCTCACTCGATTCAAAGATCCAATCCGAAGACGATCCAGCCGAACAGAATAAACTCATATCAACGCAGAACAAGTTCATTTCCTATGCTATTGCGCTCGGCATCGCTGTAGACCGTAAGGGAGCGCGTAAGCGTTAGTTCGGCGAAAATCGGGGATATATAAATATATACGCCGACTAACTATAGCGAGGCGATACGAGCCTCAGGAGATAACGATGACAAAAGAAGTAAACGATGAGATCAACGCACTAGAAAGACGCATTATGTTCTTGGTGAATTGCGATTTAGGTGAGTTTCCGAAGCACCTACGACAGACCTACTACCTGATACGCTTCCACGAGGAGGATTTTAAAGACGTAGCGGACAAGCCTTATCAACCAGACCAACAGGACGTATAAATGAAGAAACCGAGCATCTACTCCGACAACTATCTATTGCGGATTCAACCGAGCCTGCTGTCTGAGGCAAAAGAAGTAGCCGATACCAAGGGTATGACGGTTGCGGCATGGATACGACAGGCTATTACTCGAAGTATCACTTATCACAACAAAGTTGAGAAGCCAGTTTACGAGCAATTCCGAAAAGGCGCTTCTGAAGCCGAGCCGCCGACTCCGTTCTTCAGCACAGAGTTCGGCGTCGATTCGATTCAGTGAGCTGAATTCTTTGAATGGACCCCAGATCTCTCTCGGGCTTAATTCAGGAACAACGGTTTATCTTTGACCAACTTAAAATCGGTCCACTTTCTGTAATCCTGTAAATCTCTATATGCGATACTTCCATCCGACTCAATGTGGGCACGGAGCTGAGTTGGATGGGCATTGTTTTTGTGACTTATCAGCGACGTTGTTTTCAATGTGTCTAAACTGATTACCTGAACTGCGCCTCCTTGGTAAAACTTAAGTGACCCGAATCCGTCGCCGGTACGGACTAGCACCAAATTGTTTCCTATCTTATGGATATCGAGTACTACCCCATAATTTCGCACTTTAGGAAGGCTAGTCTTCTTCTCGAACCCTCCAGCACCGTCATTCCACAAGATCTTAGCAGGAAACCACTCCTCGATACCGCCAACCACTATTTCTGGGTAGCCGTCATTATTTAAATCGGTAGCCGTAGATGTGTATCCAGCAGTTGGGAATGTTGAAATTACCTTCCCGTAAGTAAATTTGCCGCTACCGTCATTCAAGTAAGATTCAAGTCTTGAGGCTCTTGGATTGGAACTGATCATAACTACATCTAAGTCACCGTCATTATCAATATCTAGCGCTGAACCACCGCCAGTAACTGCTTGCGCTCTCGATATCTTGGAGTAGGTAAACCAACCGTCTGTACCAGAGATCATTGAGTAGTCGTACTCTCCGGGGAAGGGGTGGTTATCGTAGCCCGCGCAAGGAAAGACAACGTCGTCAATCCCGTCATCGTTAAAGTCTGCTACTATCGGTGTCGAAGCACCCAAACAAAGGCTATTTTGATTAGTAAAATTGATGCTTGCTTCGAAGATGCCTTTGCCACCTTCGTTAACTTCATAAAAGCGCACCGCGTCTTTCC
>Ga0209955_1000514_pt1 | contig 13505 bp, 4 predicted proteins | sample SalPonA_A_H2O_MG_FD_185716 | JGI IMG/M metagenome (GOLD analysis project Ga0209955, IMG submission 185716) | Water microbial communities from South San Francisco under conditions of wetland restoration - Salt Pond MetaG R2A_A_H2O_MG (SPAdes)... | ecosystem: Environmental > Aquatic > Non-marine... | reverse complement strand
GTTTGTTTGAGCGCGTTGGTTTGCTTATTTGGGTGCTGCTAAGTGCCGCTGCGGGGTTTTTGTTACGCCCCATGACTGGCGCTCTGGCATTTTCAACCTCGGTTTTCGCGACTTTAGTAATCGACCAGTTTGCGCTCAGATTTGGAACGCTGTTGCCGTTGTTTCCCATCATCCTAATCTCTGCCGCAACCTACCTAGGGTGTGCGCTATTAGAATACTTTCAAACCTACAGGGAGCAGGCTCGCACCCGCAGATTATTTGGTCTCTACCTCGACCACACCGTCATTGATGAGATGCTAAGTAATAACCAAGAGCCTGAGTTGGGTGGTGAGAAACGCATTGTAACGATCTGGTTTTCAGATGTTGCTGACTTCACTTCACTCTCGGAAAAGCTGCAGCCATCACGGCTAGTTGAAGTTATGAATCGCTATTTTACTGAAGTGAGCAGGTTAATTGAGCAACATGGTGGTTTCGTAGATAAATATATCGGTGATGCGGTCGTCGGTGTTTTCGGTGCACCACTGAACGATCCTTATCATGCCGGTCATGCCGTCGCTTGTGCACTCCAGGCCCAAAAATTGCTTGCTCAATTGAATAGCCAGGGTGCTTTTGGCGAGATTCAATTGTCGACCCGGATTGGCCTGAATACTGGGGAGGTGCTGGTTGGAAATATCGGCTCTACTGATCGCTTCAATTACACTGTTATGGGTGACGAGGTGAATTTAGCTTCGCGGTTAGAGGGGGCAAACAAGTTTTTTGGATCTAACATCCTGATTTCTGAGTCTACTGCTAAACTTTTACCGGAGAGCATTATTGTGCGGCCGCTCGGACTACTCAGAGTTAAGGGTAAAACGGAAAGTATTCTTGTCGGTCAGCCCATAGATATGCGCTCTTGGGATAAACCGGTGTTTATGAATCCCAAATTGCGTGTCTCTAGTTCAGCCTCTGAGGTCTGCTACGATGATATTGAAACTACCAAACGCATGGCGAGGCACAGTAAGGACTTAAGCAATTTGAAAAGGGCTTTTGAGCACTGGCGCAACGGTGAGTTAGCTGAAGCTCTAGTTATCTATCATGAGTACAAATCAGACCCGGTGATCTGTCGGATTATTGAGTACTTGAAGGGTATTGATACTGTTAACAGCGGGGATTTTGACCCGGTTATAAAACTTGATGCTAAATGAAACCTGACTACGATAATAACTACAAGGACTAGATGAATGAAACGTTGGTTAATGCTGCTCATAATTTTGAGTTCGCAAGTCAATGCTCAAGGGCCTGCTGCACTAGTTGAGTCTGTTAGTGAGGTACAGTCCGAGGTAAACGCTTTTGATTTTCTCTATGAGGGTGATCAGGTTGACCTAGGCCCCGTAGGTCAAATAACGCTCGGATACCTCGCCAACTGTGTGCGCGAATCTATTGTGGGTGGTCAGATAACGATCGGGTCAATGGAGAGTGAAACCAAAGGCAGTGTCTCCATCACTAAGTCGGTAGAGAGCTGTAATTCAGAGCAGCTTGTGCTCGCTTCCAACGAGATCGTGCAAAGCGGCGCAACTGCTTACCGCGCGCTGGGATCTTCAGAGCCTGAATTGGTCCTAGAGTTTGTTCAGCCAATTATACTGACATCACGTGCCCGCCAGATTGTTTTGAAACGTCTGGATGAAAAAGAGTCGAGAGTTAAATTGAAGCTAGATGCTTCTACAGTCTCTCAAGCAACAGATCTAGCTCAAGAGGACTTCTCTCTAACCCCCGGAGGGACCTACATGCTCACTGCCTCAGGGCGCTCCCTAGTTTTCAAAGTATCAAATGATGCTTCCACTGACACTAGCGAGTTTATGAGTCGTCTACTCGTACCGCGTTAACTGGTGAAGAAGGATGTTTGATTTGTTCCTGTCCCTATTTAGACGGTTTTTGGCAGAACCGAAAGTCGTCCCTCTGTTGCTTTGTCTGGTTTGGCTGATTGCATCTGGAGCCGTAGATGCTTCAGAGAGTGCCGGCCAGCTTGAACAACGGTTTCAACCTGAACCTGAGGCTAAGGCATCGCCGGCTACCATACCTGTTGAAAGCGGTGATGGGGCCGATATACCCCAGGGCGCCGCCGACATTGTTTTCACCCTGAACGGTATAGAGGTTGAGGGAGTAAACGCCTTCGACATTCAGGAGCTTTTACCGCTGTACAACCAGTTCATTGGTCAAAAAATTGGCCTCGATAGGATATATGTCGTAGCTGGAAAGATTGGAAAAAAATACACCGATAGCGGATATCTGCTCTCTAGGGCGGTCGTGCCAGCTCAGTCTATCGATAATGGAGTGGTGAAGATTGAAGTTATTGAGGGGTACATCGATCAAGTAGTGTTCGAAGGTATTGAGACAAATTTACCGCCAATATTCGCGCACTACAGTCAGGCACTGACTTCGTCTAAACCTCTTCATGTCAACGATTTGGAACGCTATCTGTTGTTAGCAAATGATCTTCCTGGCTACTCCTTTAAGTCGGTTATGAGTGCTTCCGAGAGTCAGTTTGGTGCGGCCGTACTCAGACTAACTCCAAAAACTAAACCCTATTCTGGGTCTTTGAGTATGGATAATCGAGGTAGCGAAGCCGCAGGTCCTTGGCAATCTCTGATTGAGCTGACGGCGCATAATTTTTTAGCCGAATTTGGAGAAACGACTGTTAGATATGCAACGGTTCCAGCTTCGCCCAATGAGCTAAGTTATTTTCAGTTGTCTGAATCGAGAGTACTCAACGGTGAGGGATTAAAAGCGGAGCTTAGCCTTACAAAGACGAGCAGTGTACCTGACAATGATGAGTTAAAAGCTCTCGAGGTTGAATCTGGTAGTCGCTCTTTGGCTATTAATTTTAGTTACCCCTACATTCGTACGCGTACGCAAAATCTTAGTGTTAGCGGAGGAGTAACTTATCGTCAAACCGAGACCTCAGAGTTGGGTGCTGAGCCAAGCAAAGATGAGCTATATGCGGCTAGAGTGGGTCTGCTTTGGGATAGTACTGACCTATTTGGTGGCGGTGGCGCCACAATTACTTCGTTCAACATCAAGCAAGGGCTTGATATTGGCAATGCACGCGTTACAAGTCGCGCGAGTGCTGAGCCAAACTATACGCTTCTCTCGATATTGGCGCGCAGAAATCAAAAGCTGACCGATAATCTCGCTCTGGGATTACAAGCTGGTGGGCAGTGGTCGGATGCTAATCTCCCCTCGGCAGACTCGGCAGGCTTGGGGGGGGAGTCCACTGTGCGTGGTTTTACCCCCTCTGAGTGGAGCGGTGATCGATCAATTTATGGCAGTTTAGAGCTTCAATATCAGCCGTCGTTAGAATCACTGCAAAATGCTCGTTTTTATACCTTTTATGATGTTGGCCGTGTGACCCGCAATAACACATTGCCAGGTGAAGTCGCAGCGAATAGCGCGCGCTCAACTGGCCTCGGTGCCACCGTAGGTTTTGTCGAGGGCTTAGTGTTGAATGTCGAACTTGCCAATCCTCTCACGGCTGATCGAAATGGGATTAATCAGGATTGGCAACTTCAAGGACGGTTGAGCTACCGGTTTTAATGCAACGAATGTATTACTAGGGAAGAACGGAGTTGATGTGAATCACATTTATCGGCTTATCTGGTCAACATCTAGCAACACTTGGGTTGCTGCGCCCGAAATGTCAAAAACACGACGTAAGAGCCGTGGTGCAGCATCTGCTTTAGGTTTAGTTACCCTGATCTCAGGCTTGGTCGAGGCAAATCCCGATTTGGATAGTGTCGTTGCTGGCGCAGTTTCAATCCGAGAGGCTGGACAGGGAGAGCTTATTGTTAATCAGGCTACCGACAAAGCGATAATTGATTGGACGTCATTCTCGATTCAGTTGGGTGAGACCACCCAGTTCGTTCAACCCAGTGCTACATCCGTTGCATTGAATCGTGTTGTAGGACAAACGCCGTCGGAGATTCTCGGTCGGCTTGAGGCCAACGGCCAGCTATATTTAATCAATCCAAATGGCATCGTTTTCGGGAAGGATTCTCAAGTTGATGTCAATGGTTTAGTGGCAACTACGTTTGACATTGATGACGATCGCTTTCTGGAGGGCGACCTTAGATTCCACGACACTGGGTCAACTGCGGCGGTAGAACTTCATGGGGAGATTACCATACGCGACGCAGGAGTCGGAGCCTTTGTCGCCCCTGCTGTTCAAAATGCCGGTGTGATAAAAGCTGAACTGGGCCGGGTAGCCCTGGCCTCAGGGACGGGATTCACGCTAGACCTGTACGGTGACCAACTCGTTGAGCTGGCCGTCGACCCTCAGAGTTTAGCCGCGGTTACTGTCGATGGTGAGTCAGTTAAGTCGGTGGTTGAGAATACAGGTTCAATCGAAGCTCAATCTGTTTTTGTCACCGCGAATACTGTAAGAGGTCTTGTTGATCAGGTAATCAACATGGACGGCGTGGTAAATGCAACTACCTTCTCTCAAGAAGGCGGGCGTATTGTTATTGGCGGAGATACAGATTCAGTAGTTGTCAGTGGAGAACTCAACGCTTCTAGTGCTAGCGGCAAGGGCGGGGAGATCAGCCTAACAGCGGACCACATTAAACTGGCCGAAACCGCTCGCCTCGACGCCTCAGGTGAAACCGGCGGTGGTTCTGTTAGCGTAGGGGGAGATTGGCAAGGGCAGGGTTCATTGCACCAGGCAACGGAAGTTTTAATGGATGCTGGTGCAAAAATTGACGTCAGTGCAAAGCGTTCAGGCGATGGCGGAACTGCTGTGCTCTGGTCTGATATTCGTGAACCAACAGGTGCAACCATCGCGCAGGGTGAAATTCTTGCGAAAGCAGGAGTAGATTCGGGAGATGGCGGGCGCGTCGAAACCTCTGGCCACTACTTAAATGTAGATGGCATAAACGTCTCCACCGAAGCAGAGAACGGAGATTCGGGGCTTTGGTTACTGGATCCATACAACATTTCGATTGTTTCATCTAACGGCAGTGACACACTTGTGTCAGGTGATCCTGATAGCTCCTTTACCTCTGCACAAACCAGTACCCTTCTGGCGAGTGATATTGAATCGGGGCTTGCAGTGGGCAATGTCACCATCCAAACCGGTGGCGCAAATGGCGATGGACAGGGCAACGGTGATATATCGGTTGATGCACCGGTTAGCTGGTCGGCCAATACCTTATCTTTGGAGGCTCATGGAGATGTTGTAATTCGTTCCACTTTGGACGCTACGAATACGGCAGGTCTCTTCATCCGTGCTGGATATTCTACTCCCGGTACAGCCGGCGGCTTATATGACACCACTCATGGATTAAAGGTCCCGGTAACAAATGGGGTGTTCGATGGACGGGTTAACTTGGGTGCGGATACGGCGCTCAGTATTAACGATGAGCCCTATACCATATTGACAGAGCTAGGCATCGAAGGGAGTTTCACCGGGGGGGATCTGCAAGGAATTCAAGGTGGAGCCATAGACGGCAATTACGCGTTGGGTGCAAATATAGATGCTTCAGCCACAACGGGTTGGGCGAGTACCGGCGGTTTCTCACCGATTGCAATTGATGGCTCTTACTCCGGTAGTTTTAATGGATTAGGCCACACTGTAACGGGTCTGTTCATTAATCTGCCCTCCACTACCAACGTTGGATTGTTCGCTAATCTTGGCGCCGGCACGAGGGTTAGTAATTTAGGTTTAACTTCTGCTGATATAACCGGGGGGAGTTCGACGGCGATTCTGGCAGGGAGCACTAGCGGTGGAGTTTTAGACCGAGTTTATGCGTCGAATATAAACCTTGGTGGGTCGATATCTGGATCCACGAGAGTTGGCAGTCTGTTTGGTAGCTCAGCTTATACGAGTTCAGAAAGTGTCTCGTTTTCAGGGAGCGTTACCTCTAGTGGCCAATATGCAGGAGGAGCGATCGGCTTCGACCAGAACGGTGCATTATCAAATATGAAATCAAACGCAACCGTTGTAGGTACATCATCATTGGGTGGGCTGGTAGGGCATCTGCTAAGTACTGCATCGATAAAAAATAGCAGCGCATCTGGTAGTGTTACGAGCACCGGAGGTAGCAATAGTATCGGCGGATTTATCGGCTATACGGGGCTTACCAACATTGCTGATTCATACTCAACTGCCAACGTGCAAGGATCCACCAGTACATCACTAGCAGCTACATCTTCGAAGGTTGGGGGGTTCATCGGCAGGATTCAGGGAACTCCCCAAACTCCTTCAACGCTCTCAAACGTCTATTCTACCGGTGACGTGACGGGAGGGAATCAGGTTGGTGGGTTAGTGGGAGAGGTTGATGGTAACACCAACATAAATGTGGTGGATTACTCAAACGCAACAGTTTTTGGTAATGATAGTGTCGGTGGTTTAGTAGGGAAAACAACAGGTGGTACAAACATTAATATCACCGACGCTAGTGTATCGGGTGTGACTGTCGATGGTGGCGTTAGGGTAGGTGGCATCGTAGGTTGGTCTGACTCAACGGCCGTGGTGGATACAGACGTGGCCACAAGCACCATTAGTGCTCGATATAGTCAAGGTTTTGTCGGTGGGGTCGCAGGAGAACTGGGCTCCTCCTCGCTCACAAGAGTTAGCGTCCAGGATTCCACAATCACAAGCGGCAGTAGTGGCACGGGTCCATACTCTGGTGGTTTAGCTGGTAGGGCGACAGCTGCCAGTATCGAAGATATTTCGATAAGTGGTAATACAGTGACTGGAGCGACATCGACTAGTGGTGGTTTTTTTGGACTTGCACAGAGCGGCTTAACGCTCAGCGGGACTCTAGATTTGTCGAATGAGACCCTCAGGGCGACTGCTGTGACCTTGAGTGGTACTTTGACAGGTGTCGGTACTGTAGATCTCTCGGCCAGTGGAACGTTTACCAATAATGGAATCATACAACCCGGTGGCGATGCCACTATCGGAGAAATTTCATTTTTAAACGGAACTCTTATTCAATCAAATACGGGCGAAACCAAGCTCGATGTGAGTAGTCCGTCCTCGTACGACACGGTCTATGTCCTAAACGATCTAAATTACGATGGAGCGTTGACCGTAAATTATCTGGGGCAATACACACCAGCAACTTCCGACAGCTTTAGCTTTCTTTCATCCAGCGGAACGATGACTATTCAGCCAGGGCTCAGCTACCCAACTCACCTAGCTATCGATCAGGCGAGTTTAGCGGGTAATACACTCGTTCTGTATTTTGCGCCAGTAACTTGGACTGGGGGAAGCGCAAGTGCTCCTCAATCCTGGGCCGATCCAGACAATTGGAGTGGTACGGCAATTCCTGTCAGTGATGATTATGTCCTAATACCTTCGGGCAGTGGCACGATTTCTCTCGATAGTCTATCAGCTCTCACCATTGGGAAGTTGACAAGTAACTCCAGCCTGGAGTTGCTAAACGGTACAAACCTATCGGTGACCGAAGGGGTGAGCCTCAATGGAGACTTGTCCCTTAGCGGCATCAGCAGTGTTACCTCTGGTGGTAGTATCATAATTGTTGGTGATGTACTGCTCTCGCCTAGCAGCTATCTCTCGGCAACCGCCGGAAAAATATCGCTGGATGGTACGCTAAGGTACTCAGCTGCAGATAGCTTCACAGCTCTGCGCACTCAAGAGCTCTCGTTGGCAAACGGAGGTATATCGGGACTACTAGATACAGATGTCGTCAATCTCGATATACGGACACTCACGCTTTCGAATGCCCTTTATGTTAATGCGGCTACAAACTTCAATAATGATCCCGTTGATGTAAATGTTTCCGGCAGCGCAACGGGTGATTTATCTATTGAGAATAATGGTGCGATAAACCTGACCAGTGCTCTCTCGAGCTCGTCTAGCATTGACCTCAGAGCCACTGGCTCGACAGACGCTTCTGTCACAGTTTCGGCAAATACCGCTGCCACGAATGACTTGGCTGTGCATGGCGATACTGGCATTAGTGGTACCGGAAAGCTTAGCGGCACAAATGTTTATCTGAGTACGAATCTAATCGGTAGCGATATAGGTACACTTAGCTCCCCGCTACAGACAGCCAGCCGTTATCTCGCTTTTGGGTCGGAAGGTGCAGCCTACATTACCAATAATCTTGGACAGCCGGGCAGCTTGGACGTAGTCGGAACGGCGGCGAATGATGTTGCCGTCGTAAATTACGGAGCGACAACTGTACCGGCTGATGTTAGTAATTTTGATGTGACTTACGAATTGTCTCCGGGTATCTACTCTACGAGCGGTAGCATTGCGGTCACTGCTAACAGCCCATTGACTGTTTCTGGCACTGTTCAAGCAACTTCCGGCAGTATCGACCTTACGGCAGCGAATACAGGGAATCTCTCTATCCCGGGTAGTGTAAATGGAGCTTCTGTAACACTAGCCGCGCCGGGTGGTTCCGTAACAGGAAATATCCCCGCCGGAGCTAGCGTGACTGAAGCTCCGCCACCAGCACCCTCGACTCCAACTACTCCAGTAGTAACAGACCCGGTCGTAACGGACCCAGTAGTCACTGATCCGGTCGTGACTGACCCGGTAGTTACCGACCCAATAGTCACCGACCCGGTAGTGACAGACCCGGTCGTGACTGATCCCGTTGTCAGCGATCCAGTAGTAGCCGAACCCGTCGCTCCAGCAGAAGAGACCCTAATTACGGATACAGTGCCTGACCCCGAAAGTAGCGTAACTTCAACCGTTGTAACCACGATTTCAGTTGAAACAACTGAACTGTCTAATCTAGTTTCGCTGGATACCGAAACAAACGCCGAGACTGCGGCCACTGACACTTCAACAGAGTCCGAAGTAAGCAGTTCTTCTGGTCCAGCTATCACTAATGTCGATGTGGACGCTTCTATCGAAACAGCCGTTTACCTCGACTCACTCAGAGAGACTTTTCCTCCTAGCGAAAACCTAAGTGGTGAGGTCCTGCCATCCTTGTCCGAACTTTCACTCGAGGCATCGCTAAGTTTATTAGAGGAGTCGCGTTACACGCCGGAAGATAGGGTACTCTTTTACGAGGGTTTGACTGAAGATGAGGTGGTAGAGAGTTTACTAAGCACTGGAGATGTTGCCCTCGCCGATTTCTTTAGACTTACCGCCCAAACTGGAGAGACTGAGGAGACTGATCTTATTGCCATCCTCTCGGCACCTCTAGCACCTGTTGAGCTTCAACCCACTCTTTTGACCTATATAGAAGGGACAGTTAACGGTTTGACGGATCTCGAGGAGCAGTATTTGAGCCTGCTGCAAGAGTTCCAAATTTCGAACTCCGATCTTACGGACGCCGTGAACATTTATCGGGTAGCAGTCGAGGATGGTTCGATTGAGCCTAATGACTTAGCAAGGATTGAAGATAGGCTAGGTCTGTCGGTTTCACAGTCTCAGAAGCTCAACCAGTTTGCACAAGCGGCGGATGACTATATGTCGGATCGTAGGGGGCAGTTCGGCAAGTTGGTTAAAGAGGCCGGTCTGTCGCGTGAAAAGCAGCAGCGTATTAACGATATTTACGAGGAAGCTGTAGGTAAGCTGGGTGGGTCGGAAGAAGAGCTAGCTGAAGAACTCAATAAGCCGGCAGTAGGCGAGAGTCGGCGAGTTTCTTACTTAGGTGTTTATCTAAGGATGCGTAAGCTTGCGATGAATCGCATTCTTGAGGGTGCAATCGCAAAATTGAACACTGATCCTTCATTGGCTGATGTATTTTCTGACGGTGAAAGTGGTGGCGAGATAGGAATTAATGTCGCTGCCAAACAGTTAACGACTGACACGGGCGTCGTTACTCTGAGAGGTGCTGTTGAGAGTGATTCGAAACTCCTTACTCTACGAGTGGCGGACCGGTGGGCTTACATCGATGAAAATGGCCAGTACGAAGTTGAGGTTGCGGTTCAGAAGGGTAAGCAGACGGTAGGTATTGAGGTTTTCGATCCGGCAGGTAAGGTCGAGAAGGTATTTGTAGAAATCGATAGCGCGGCAAACGGCGAATTGCCTGTAAAGCCGAACAGGAAGCTGGCTCTGGTAATCGGTGTTGAGGAGTATGACTATGCGATCCCCGAGTTAGAGACCCCAGTAAACGATGCAGTTTCGCTTGCTGACAAGCTATCTCAGGAACAAGGGTTTGAGACACTCGTGCTAGAGAGTCCCTCTAAAGAGGAACTTCTAACTCAACTGCGTCAGTTTAGTCGCTCGCTCGAACAGGAAGATAGTTTGATGGTTTATTACGCTGGGCATGGGTATTTAATGGAGGATACCAAGCGGGGATATTGGCTTCCCCGAGATGCACGGCCGGATGATCCTCAGAATTGGGTGTCAAATCGTGATATCGCAAGGTTATTTCATCGAACTCCAGCTAAGCAAATAATGCTGATATCTGATAGCTGCTACTCAGGAGCTTTCAGTCGTGGCAGGGCGCTCGACGGCGAGTTAACAGATCAAAGCAATGTTCGCTTGCGTGCTGTAATGGGCTTTTCGTCTGGCGGGGAACAACCTGTTTGGGACGGTGGTGGCGACGGACATTCCATATTCGCTTCGAAGCTACTTTCGACTATTGATTCGCGAGAGCGTAACGGTTTCTCTATCTATCAAGAAGTCCGCGAAAAGGTAGTTAAGAGCTCGCCTCAGGTACCTGGGTATGGAGCCATGATAATGCCAGGTTATGATGATGGTGCAGATTACTTATTGCGCTAATCGATCGAAAGCTACCGTCAGGTTGCACCCTTTAATTTAACCATCAGTCAATTGTTTAGCTTCAAGGTTAGTAAGCGGGTGTTTGGTACGAAGTCCGTAAAGGTTGCGTTTTGATTACGGCAGGCCTAGAGTGAGCGGCGAAAATTTTTGATCAGGATCTGCGCTTGAATAATTTCAACATAACCCGCTTGCTAGCCGCTTATTTTGTACTGCTGGCGCACTCCTATGCTCTGTTAGGTGTTCTTCCTCCCTCTTGGACTGGTGTAATTCCAGTCGGTCTTGGAGAGTTGGGTGTGCTTATGTTTTTCGCTATTAGTGGTTACCTCGTAACCGCCAGCTGGAGCAGCGACTCAAATTTGATTCGGTTTCTACAGCGGCGAAGTTTGAGGATTTTTCCTGCGCTCATCATGTGTGTCGCATTTATGGTATTGATTATTGGGCCGGTTTTTACGCGATTAGAGATATCAGAATATCTGACGCATGCGCAGACCGGCTCATTCCTGTTAAATTCGGTTCTGTTTATTCAATACTCTTTGCCTGGCGTGTTTGAGAATAATCCCCATAAGTACGCTGTAAACGGATCGCTTTGGAGTCTGCCAATAGAGTTCATGTGTTATTTATTGCTGGCGGCTTGTTCGTTTCTGGTTCGCTCGCGAGTAGTTTATCCAGTACTGGCTACTCTTTTAGCTGTGGCTTACACCTATGTCAGCAGTAACAAGCTTGGTCCTTTACTCTTCTATGCAAGTGACCTTCAGCAACTTCTGAAATACGGAACAGTGTTTTTTCTTGCTGCAACGCTGTTCACCTATGATCTAAAGATGTTGCTTAAACCTTGGATCGCATCACTCTTACTTGTTTTCTGGTTTTTCTACTCAAGTCCACTGCTTAATTTAGTGATTGTACCGCTAATCGTACTGGGGTATGGCATTGCATCGAGCCCTAAGTTTCTGAAAGTATTCTCAAAGCTAGATTATTCATACGGGATTTACATTTACGCGTTTCCGGTTCAGCAAGCCCTAATTGCGACCTGGCCGGAGATTGGGATTGCTAACTATATCATTGCAACTACAGTTATCACTGTCGTTCTAGCGGCCTTATCCTGGTATCTGATTGAGAAACCCAGCCTCGCGCTCAAACCGAAAAGTAGAAAAGCTACTGCAACTAAAAGTATGTTGTGACAGCCACACAGCGCTCGAAAATGATTTTTGTTACAGGTGTGTTACACTAGGCGCTTTATTGAGACCAGTAGAAAGGCCTTCTTGTGTTGTACATCTCTGCGATAATTTTCATCGCTACAGTTTTTGTTTTTTTGCGTCCAGCTGCAAAGCATCGAGGACTCGCCTTAGCTTTTGCTTTTTCAGCGACTCTCTATCTGATCTTCACGCTTTTCTATCTTCTCGCCGATTATCTATCAACTAATGGGATAGATGAGTCTGTCGCCTATCACCTCTTTGTCGATGTAGGCGGCGCTGGGATGGAAGACTTTACAGAACAGTTAATTATTGGATTGGTAGGGCTCCTAGTTTCAATAACCGCAGGCAGCCTGATTGGATTTGTGGCGATGAGGTATGGGGGCCGTACGTCACGTCAGCATTTGGCCTCTTTGGCCTTTGTCCCTCTAGCCTGGGTAGCGCACCCGGGCATGGCTGACATTTATGCACTGGTGAAAGTGCGATGGGCTGAATCTACCACCTCACGGCCTGAACAATTTGTTCCACCTCCATCTGCTCTATCATTCGAGCAACCTAAGAATTTAATCTATCTCTACTTAGAGTCTCTTGAGGCGACATATTTTGATGAGTCGGTTTTCCCGGGTCTACTACCGAACTTGAAGAGGATCAGGGAAAAAGCCTACTCATTTGACAATATCCGACAGGCTGACAGTACCGGTTGGACGATTGCTGGTATGGTGGCGAGCCAGTGTGGTGCTCCACTTATACGTCCGATTGGTGGTAGAAATGAAGCAACCCCGGAGGGCGGTTTCTTTAGTAAAGCCGTCTGTATGGGAGATTTGTTGAGTAACGCAGGTTATACACTCAGCTACATGGGTGGTGCAGATCTGGACTTTGCCGGTAAAGGAGAGTTTTATCGTGATCACAGCTTTGATGTAGTCAAAGGATTGGATGAATTAAAACATCGTGTGGATCCTGGCTATTTAACGAGTTGGGGGCTTTACGACGACTCGTTGTTTACCTTCATGCGTGAGGAGTTAGACCGACTCTCATCTCAGAATGAGCCCTACGCCTTTTACGGATTAACACTAGATACCCATCATCCATTCGGTCATATCCCTGATTCCTGTGAGGATCTTGTGTACGGCGACGATATGGATCCTATGCTCAACGCTATTCACTGTTCTGACAAGCTTGTTGGTGAGCTTTACGATTGGCTAGAGTCAACAGGAAAACTCGAAAACACTACACTTGTTTTAGCATCGGATCATTTCGCGATGCGTAATACAGTTTGGTACAAACTGGAGGTTATGGATCGTCATAATCTACTGATGATTGTTGACTCAGACCTACCCCACGGGAACAACAACAAGATTGGTACCACACTGGATATTGCCCCAACCCTACTTACTACTATGGGACATGAAATAGACGCATATGGATATGGCCGCAGTCTCTGGAAAGATAGTGTGATTACATCTAACCCAGATAATCACGTTTTAGAGATGGGTTTGATTTTTGCTCAGGGCAGAGGCTATTTGAAATCACTGTGGAGCGACCGTTCTGTTGAACTTGCGAACCAAAAACTAAAAGAGCAGAACCGTTCTCAGGATGTGCTTGAATTAACTGGCGATCTTGAGTTCCAG